>Ga0213862_10001241_pt1 | contig 10781 bp, 6 predicted proteins | sample PICome_7_FD_160092 | JGI IMG/M metagenome (GOLD analysis project Ga0213862, IMG submission 160092) | Coastal seawater microbial communities near Pivers Island, North Carolina, United States - PICO266 | ecosystem: Environmental > Aquatic > Marine > Coastal | place: USA: North Carolina | collected... | reverse complement strand
GAGGGGTGACCACGCGCTCTCTGCTCGGCCTGCGAGGGGTGGTGCGATAGTACACTCCTCATCAACCGAGAGAGGGCTGCATGGGTGAACTGTTGACGGTAGACAACCTCCTGACGCTGCTGATGCTGATCTTCCTGCAGGCAGTGCTTGGCTTCGACAACCTCCTGTACATCTCGCTGGAGTCCAAGCGGGTCGCTGCGGACAAGCAGCAGATGGTGCGTCGGATCGGCATCGGGCTTGCGATTGGCTTGCGGCTGGTCCTGTTGTTTGTGGTCGTCAAGGCGATCTCTGCGTTTCAGTCGGAGCTGTTTGGCATCCACACCGAGATCGTCTCCGCAGCGTTCACCGGGCATGCCCTGATCGTCCTCGGGGGTGGCTGCTTCATCATCTACACCGCCATCAAAGAGATCTCTCACATGCTCTCCATAGAGCACATTGAGGGCGAGGACAACGCGGCAACCACCCGCTCACCAGGAACTGCAATCGCCTGGATCGTGGTGATGAACCTCGTGTTCTCGTTTGACTCCATCCTCTCTGCCCTGGCGCTGACCGACGTCTTTGCCGTCATGGCGGTCGCGATCGTGGTCTCCGGCGTGATGATGATCGTGCTGGCGGACACGGTGGCGGACTTCCTCAAGAAGAACCGGATGTACGAGGTCCTCGGACTGTTTGTCTTGTTCATCGTCGGCATCATGCTGGTCTCTGAGGGCGGCCACCTCGCCCACATTCACCTCCTCGGGCATGCCGTCGAGCCGATGGCCAAGTCGACCTTCTACTTCACCCTCATCGTCCTGGTCATCGTGGACGTGGCTCAGGGGCGCTACCAGAAGAAGCTCAACCTGGAGCGAAAGCACGGCCACTGAGTCGGAGCCGGCGGCGGTGCTCTTGAGGGCATGACGCCATGGCGTCACCGAGAGCCGGGCGCTGCGGGCTGTCAGGACGCTGGCTTCTCGGCCTTCCGGCGCGCACGCTCGGTGGCGATGATGTCCTCCGCCTCGTACCAGCGAAAGATGTCCTCGACGGTCTGCCGGACGGGGCGAGGGGAGTAGCCCAGCTCTGCGGCGGCCTTGTCCGAGGACATGTCCGGGTTGGCGACCAGGGCGTCGATGATCTCCTGGTTGATCGGGGGAGACTGACCGAGCAGGGCGATGAGCGGGCTGGCTGCGTTGAGCAGCTTGAGCACCCACATCGCGATCGCCTTGTCCGGCACCGGCTCCCCGGTGATCTCGCTGGACATCTGGCTCAGCTCCAGGTTGGAGGCCCAGCGTCCGCCGAGGATGTAGCCCTCGCCGGTGCGGCCCTTCTCCATCGCAGCCCGCGCGCCGTCGACCACATCTCGGACGTCGACCCAGTTGAACCCGCCAGGACCGACCTTGGCGTTGTGTCCCTTCGCCACGCCGCGAAAGAACTTTCCCATCCGAGAGGGCTTGTAGTCATACGGGCCGATGACCCCGCAGGGGTGAACAATTACCGCATCGAGCCCCTTCTCCTCGACCACCTTGAGGACCTCGAGCTGTCCCCGAGCCTTGGAGAGGTTGTAGGCGGAGCGGCTGTTTGCGGTGGCGAGGCGGGTCTTCTCGGTGACCGGAGCACCGTGGGTGTCGATGTCGAAGGCGTGGATGGAGCTGAAGTGCACCATGCGCTTGATCCCGCACGCGGCGGCGATCGTGGCGACGTTTCGGGCTCCGTCGACGTTGACCGAGGAGACCAGACCGCCCTTGTCGCCGGAGGTGGAGATCACCGAGGCGAGGTGGAAGAGGGTGTCTCCCGCCTCGAATGCATCCCGCAGGAATTCTGGATCCCGGATGTCTCCAGAGCGGATCTCAACGGACAGCCCCTCCAGCGCGAGGCCTGGGTCGAGATCCAGGGCCCGGACGGTGTGGCCGTCCTTGAGGAGCGAGCGGATCAAGGTGGCGCCGACGTGGCCCCCGGCTCCAGTGACGACGACGGACATGGTGGGCTTCCTGAATGATTGGTTGACGTTTGTCAGTCAATCTTACCACCTGGAGGATCGCATGCTGCTGAGCATGTCCCGGCTGCGCCGGCCCAGGCCACGCGCAGCGCCGGTCCAGGCTTCCGGGGCTCGTCTCCGCGCTGCTCGCCTGTGGCTCCTCGCTTCGGGGCTTCTGGGTGAGGCGGGTGCGCTCCGCTGTGCGCGAGCGACGGTCTTCTCTGTACATGCTCAAGGAGGCTGCACGACGCTCCAGCCGAGCGCCTGGCGCTGGTGTCTCGTGTCCTCAAGAGCGCATCATGCCGCCTCGCCCATCACCGAGAGCATGAGCAGTCACCTACCTTTCAGGCTCCGTTCACCTCACATCCACTCGTCCTCAGTAGCTTGGCCTCACCCACAACCAATGGAGGGCACAGCCATGATGGAGCTGTTTGAGCTCGCGAGCGGGAAGCCGCTGAGTCAGGAAGAAGAAGGAAGCGCCCGGCGGATCCAGCTCGTCATTCGAGCCACCCTCGCCAGCGTGGTGTTCGCGGCGCTCTATGGCCTCGCCGCCGGCAGCACCGACCTGACCCTGGCGCTGGGCAACCTCTACAAGATGCCGATGGTCATTCTCCTCTCCACGGCCTGCGCGCTTCCGGTGGGGCTGCTGACCTGGAAGATGACCGGCGCGCAGAACCGCGCCAGTGACCTGCTGATTGCGGTGGCGTCGGGCAACTTCACGGCCACTCTCGTCCTCGCCAGCCTCGCACCGATCGTGGCGCTCTACTACCACACCAGCGGCTACATGGGCGGTGCCCTGGCGCTGGGCGTGGCGAGCTTCGCGCTGCTGATTGGGCTGTACAGCGCAATTCGGGCGGTGCTCAGCCGCATCCCTGTCGGTGTGACGCGGCGGAGCGCCGCGCTGCCGATGGTTGTCCTGCTCGGTGCCCAGGTCGCCTCGCTGGTGCAGTTCATCCACGTCGCATCGCCGATCCTGCCCGAGATCACCGTGTTTGATGGTGGCATGGATGCGATCATCGATGGCCACGGGGGGCTGTGATGTTGGCGCTGCTGCTGGCCGGACTCGCCTCGGCTGCATCACTACAGACCGCCAGTCACCACGGCGTGTGGACGGGCGCGGGGGTGGAGTGGCGCAGCGAGGTGGTGCTTATCGGGGCAGACACTGTGCTCCTCGCCCGGCCGCTCCCTGCGGATGTCGCGGTGCTCGATGGCAGCCATGGGAGCCCGGTCCGGGACGCCCAGGAGCGCATCGTCGGCTTCCGCTTCACCGGCCGCCGGGGCCTCCTCCTGCTGCGTCAGCCGCTGCCGACCGATGAGCGGGTGACCCTCACCCCGCCGCTGGTCGACAGCGATCGGGCCCAGCGAGTGACCCTGGAGGGCATCGACTTTGAGCCCGATCCCGCGCTCGGCATGCAGAGCCGGGTGCTGTGTGCGACCCACCCTGAGATCAGCGCTGCGGATCGCCGACAGCTCGACGAGCAGATCAGCGGACGCCGGGCACAGCTCCAGGAGCAGCCGATCTACCTCATCGCAGATGAGCGACTCGACGACGGACTCATCGGCAGCATCCGAGATGAGCGGCGGACATCGGGGGGCTTTGTGTGGGTCGCGGTTGGGGCATTCGGTGGGCTCCTGTCGCTCCTCGCGCTGCTGTACCGGGGCCTGGAGCGCCGGGCACGCGTCGAGGTGGCGGAGGCATACCTTCAGCGAGAGTTTGTCTGTCAGCCAGAGCCCCCGCTGTCGTGAGCTGTCCGCAGCCCGGACACGGACGCATTCCTCGGCTCATTGCGGTGGCTCTGGTGTGGGCGGGAGGTGCTGGACTCGCTGCCTCGATGGGCCGACGAGAGGTGCTGCTGAGCATGCTGCGCGCGGAGCCCACCGAGTGCCCTCGCCCTCGCGCCAGGAGGGGTGTGCTACTGTAGAGTAGTGCCGCATTTTTGCGGTAAAAGGCTCTGAAAGTTCGGGAAGTAAGAATATAATTAAGGACACCGAGCGTGGTTTTCATCCGATGGATGCGGAGGGGCCGCAGGGCTTTACGCATGAGCGCTACATCGATCTGGGGGTGATCGGAGCGGGAGGGGATGGCGAGGTGCGGCGGGTGTTCGACCCCGTCCTCAACCGAACCATCGCCATGAAGCTCCTCCACGGCGTCGCGCACGAAGGCGCTGCTGTGGAGCGCTTTCACGCTGAGGCCCGGCTGTGTGCGCGCCTGGCTCACCCGGCCATCATCGCGATCCACGACTGGGGGGTGCTCGATGACGGGCGGCCATTCATCGTGATGCCGATCGTCTCCGGTGACGATCTCTCTCAGGTCATCCAGGATGCCCATCGCACCGGGACACCGACGCTCAACGTGCTCAAGCGGCTGGTCTCCATGGTCCGGATCACCTGCGAGGCGATCGCATACGCCCACACTCGGGGCGTGCTGCACCGCGATCTGAAACCTGGAAACATTCGGATCGGTGCTTTTGGTGAGGTCATTGTGCTGGACTGGGGGCTGGCCGTCCTTCGCCGCTCCCCGATCCGCCAGCTGGTCGAGAGGACAGCGGATGTCGAGGTGCGCTCCAGCAGTATCAGCATCACGCAGCCCGGTGAGCTCAAGGGAACACTCGGCTACATGGCGCCGGAGCAGGCGCGCGGAGACTGGCCGGACGTCGACGAGCGGACCGACGTCTTTGCCCTCGGCGCGGTGCTGTTTGAGGTGCTGACTGCCGGGCCGGTGTGGGGAGGGGATCCGGTGATGGCGCTCCAGTATGCCCGAGACGGCCTGCATGTGCGGGTTCCTCGGCGTGCTGGGATTCCGCGTGCGCTGGCGAAGATCTGCGCGGTCGCTGTGCACCCGGATCCCAGCCGCCGCTACCAGCACGCTGCGGACATGGCGCAGGCGATCGGAGACTGGGTGGATGGTCTCAACGACCTCCTCCGGGCGCGGGAGCTGGTCGCTCGCTCCGATCAAGCCCTGGAGCAAGCCAGCGCTCGGCTGCAGCAGGCCCATCGCCACGATGCCCGAGCGTCGTCGCTGCTGGCTGGGGTCTCCGCGACCGCCCCAGAGGAGGAGAAGCTGGCCGGCTGGGATGAGCGGGAGAGCGCGACCCAGCTTCGGCACGAAGCGGACATGCTTCAATTCCAGCGCATTCAGTTCCTCCAGACGGCCCTCTCTCATGCGCCGAGCCTCTCCGCAATCCACGAGCGGCTCGCCAGCCACTACTACGACCAGCACCGGTCGGTGGTCGATCCGCTGACCGCCGGACGGCTGGAGCTGCTGCTGCGCAAGCACGACCGAGGTCAGTATGCCGACTACCTGAAGGGCACGGGTCAGATCAGCCTCACCACCAGCCGCCCCGTTCAGGTTCGACTGTTCGCCTATCGGCCCTATCGGCGGCGGCTGCGTCCTGAGCCGGTCGGCGCGCCCCGACAGGCTCCGGTGACGGCTCATGAGCTGCCCATCGGCAGCTACCTCGCAGCGCTGCATGCTGAGGATGGGGTGGTCGTTCGCTATCCGCTTCCAGTCACCCGATGTGGCCACACCACCACCGCGCTCGGCCCCGGGGAGCCCGCTGAGCCCATCTGGATTCCCCGCGCGGAGGAGATCCCCCCGGACATGGTGTACGTCCCGGCTGGTCCGTACTGGTCTGGCGGAGACTCGCGTGCATTCGGGCTGCCGCTGCCGCTTCAGCGGGTGTGGGTTGACGGCTTCTTCATCTCTCGCCATCCGGTCACCAACGCCGAGTACATCGCCTTCCTGGATGACCTCGTCGCCCGTGGATTTGAGGAGGCCGCGCTGGCGTGCTGTCCGCGAGAGCGCGGAAAGGGCATGGGCCGCATGGTCTATGGACGGACGGCCAGCGGGGGCTTTGAGCTGGTCACGGACCACGACGGAGACCTGTGGGATCCGCGCTGGCCGGTGGTGATGATTCCGTTCTCGGCCATGCAGGCCTACGCGGCCTGGAGAACGGAGCAGACCGAGCGCACACACCGCCTTCCGTATGAGCTGGAGTGGGAGAAGGCTGCGCGTGGCGCCGGAGACCAGCGAGAGCATGTCTGGGGCACCGATGCCTTTGACCCGACCTGGTGTCAGGTCGCAGTGTCGACAGGAAGCGCGCGGAGCACCCCAGCGCCGGTCGGCTCCCGGCCGGTCGACACCAGTCCGTATGGGGTCTGTGGAATGGCTGGAAACACCACGGACTTCTGCCTGGATCACTACCACCGGGACGGACCGCTGATCGACGGCGGACGCTGGCGGCCCCGCGAGGCCGTCACTGGACTCCGGGCTGTTCGAGGCGGGCAGTGGGCTGGTCACCCCGGCAAGGCGCGGCTGTGCTGGCGCGGCGGCGCGGAGGAGGGCGCGCGCTCAGCACTCAATGGCTTCCGCCTCGTGATCCCGGTCGACTGATCCGCTCATGCCGACGCTCGGCGCCATCGGTGGCTACTCTGCGATCGACTCCAGGGCGATCAGCGGGCCCTCTGGGTTGGTGTCTTCGCGGAGATCGATGGTGCCGTTGATGGACCAGGCGTTGTCCTCCTCGACGTCGAGGAGGACCTGCTGGACGCGCCACTGGTGGGGGCCCACGGGCTTGACGATGGTGTTGTGTGCGAGGCGGGAGAGGGCATCGAAGATCACCGGACCGTACTCCTCATGGTAGTCCGCGATCGCTTTCTTGATCTCGAAGGGACGCCAGCCAGGCTTCACGCAGGCGATCACCTCGTCGTATTCCTCGCGTGACAGCGCCCGCACCATGGCGTGCAGCTCGGCGCGGATGCGGGCAAGGAAGGTTCGCTTGTCAGCGGAGATGTCGACCGGACGGGGCTCGCCGGCGTCTGCGGGCGCCTCGATGGTCATCTTCTCCCACTCGGTGATCAGGCTGCTGTCGACCCGGGCCAGCATCGTCCGGAGGAACGCGATGGTGTCGACCAGCTCTGGGGTGCGGGCGTCCTCTGGCACGATCCGGGCGAGCGCCTGGTAGACCTGGGTGAGGTACCGCAGCAGCACACCCTCCGCCCGGGTCATCTTGAGGTCGCTGATGTACTGGTGAAACGCCGCGTACTGCTCGACCATGTCCCGCGCGACCGACTTGGGCCGGATGGCCTCCTCGGTGACCCACGGACGTGTTGCGGCGTACTCGTTGAAGTTGGCGTAGATCCAGGTCTCCCGAGGCTTGGGCCAGGAGATGTTCTCCAGCTCCTCGACGCGCTCCTCGTAGGGAACCCCGGCAGCCTTCAGCTCTGCGACGAGCCTGCCCTTGAGCTGGCTGACCTGGGCATACAGGATCGCGCGGGGGTGCTCCAAGACGGCCTCGACCATGGTCAGGACGTCGAGGTGGTAGTCCTCTGAGTCCTTGTCCAGAAGGCTGAGGGCGTGGAGGAGGAACAGAGAGAGGGACTGGTGCAGCGAGAAGTCGCGCTGGAGGCCCTCGCGGACGGCGTGGTTGTCCGCATCGACCAGTCCAGCCTCCACGAGGTCTGTCAGGAGCTGATCGGCCTGGGTGTGCAGGGCCTCGGTCTTGCGCTGGCCGGTGTGGGCGTCGTCGATCAGGGTGTGCAGGGCCTTCAGGCCGTCTCCGCGCGCTCCGTCGATGATCTCGTCGGCGCTGCGGAGCAGGCTGATGAGCAGGCCGTGGTCCAGGGAGAATTGACTCTCCAGGGACTCCGGGGGCTTCGCGATGAGCTGCTCGAAGGTGCTCTCGTCCCAGTGCTTGTAGCCACGGGTCGGGGGCTTTCGGCGGACAAACTTCTTCTTGTTGCGCTTGCCGGAGGCCACCGCTGCAGCCAGGCGGCTGTTCTCGATGACCCACGCCGGGGCCTGGGCGATGACGAGTCCCTCGTCGTCGAAGCCCTTGCGCCCAGCCCGTCCAGAGATCTGCTTGAAGTCCCGGACGGTGAGGATGCCGACCTTCTCGCCGTCGAACTTGCACAGCTGGGTGAACAACACGGTGCGGATCGGCACGTTGATGCCGACTCCGAGGGTGTCGGTGCCGCAGATGACCTTCAGCAGGCCAGATTGGGCGAGCTTCTCAACCAGCAGGCGGTACTTCGGCAGCAGCCCGGCGTGGTGAAGTCCGACGCCGTGGGTGAGGTAGCGGCGGAGGGTGGGGCCGTAGGGGCTGTCGAACCGGAAGCCCTTGACCGCCGTCTCGATGGTCTTCTTCTCGTCCTTGCTGCAGAAGTCGGTGCTCAGCAGGGCCCCGGCGGTCTCTGCGGCCTGACGCTGGGTGAAGTGCACGACGTAGACCGGCGCGAAGCCATCGAGGACGGTGCGGGAGAGGGTCTCGTGGATCGGGGTGGTTGCGTAGCGGAAGGTCAGCGGGACCGGTCGCTGGGCGCTGGTGACTTCTACAGCCGGTGCGCCGGTGCGCTCCTCGAGGTCTGCGGCGATCTCAGAGGTGTCTCCGAGGGTGGCGGACATCAGCAGGAAGCGGGCCTTGGGCATCGTCAGCAGCGGGATCTGCCACGCCCGGCCCCGGTCGCGGTCGCCGTAGTAGTGGAACTCGTCCATGATCACCGCCGAGAACCCACTTCCGCTGCGGTCCATGGAGAGCTTCTCCAGGATCTCGGCGGTGCAGCAGATGATCGGGGCGTCGCGGTTGATGGTGCCGTCTCCGGTGACCATGCCGACGTACTCTGCGCCGAACAGCCGGCAGAGGTCGAAGAATTTCTCGCTGACGAGGGCCTTGATCGGAGCGGTGTAGATGCTCTTCTTCGCCCGGGCGAATTCGCGGAAGTGCATCGCGAGGGCAACCATCGACTTGCCCGAGCCGGTCGGGGTCTTGAGGATGACGTTGCTGTCGCTCATCAGCTCGGTGATCGCCTCTTCCTGGGCGGGGTACAGCTCGAGGTCGCGGGAGGTCACCCAGTCGATGAAGGCATCGAGCGCCTCAGCGCCGTCGGTGATGCCTTCTTCGGGGATAAATTCGCTGAGGGTCTTGGACATGGGGGGAGGGTAACGGATCCGGGCCGCAGCCATCCCACCGGACCCACCCAACCCGTTACCCTCTGCTCCATGATTCTCTTCCTGCTCGCCTGCCCGAAGCCGCCGCCTGTCGTCGATCATCGGGCCGTTGTCGATCGGGATCGCCTGCTTGACTCCCCGACCATCGCCGGGGCGCGCGCCCCCTATCTGGCATCGCACAGCCGGGTCGAGCTGGACGGCGTCGCGCCCGAGGAGCTGCTGCTTCACACCATCCACCCCCGCCGAGAGGGAGCCTGGGAGGCGCGGCTGTTCGCCTACCGGATCGACGAGACCGGCTCAGCGCGTCCGCTCTCTGGAGCGATGGTCGCGACGGGCGCGGAGGGGCGCGGCGACGTGATCGTGGCCGACCTCGACGGCGACGGTGCCAGCGAGATCGTGGTCACGGGCGGAAGCGATGGCCACCAGTCCCGCTCGGTCTCGATCTTTACCCTGAGCGATGATCAGCTCGTCGATGCCGTCTGGAGCACCTCCCCCGGCGCAGAGCTCCTGGTCGCCGATGCAGACGGAGATGGTCGCCAGGAGGTCATCGGCCTCACGCCCGACGGCGGCACCGTCCGCGTCTCGTCGCTGGTGCAGGCTCGCGGAGTCTATCGCCCAGCACCGGTCAGCGGGCTGTCCTGGCTCCCGGCGGTGCTGACGGCTGACCTGGCGAAGGACGGTGGCCGTGCCGATTCTCGCACCGCCCACCTCCTGACTCTCGCGCTCGACAACGGCCTCCGGTATCGGGGAGAGCCGGGGCTCCAGGTCACCTTAGAGGAGCGATATGCCGCGGCGCCCACGAAGGAAGACCGAGCGGTGTTCGTCGATGCGATGGCCTGGGTGGGCGATCCCAGCGCGATCTTCTTCCTGCGCGGGATCCTCTCAGCCCCCAGCACGGATCGACCGCTGCGCGCGACGGGTCGGACGCTGGGCATGCTCGGGGATCAGGAGGGACTGCTCACCCTGATCGAGGAGCAGCTGCTGGCCGGGCGCTATGAGCCGTCTCTGCTGCTCGGAGCACTGGAGGGAGTCGGACCGGCCCGCATCGCGCCGCTGGGCCGGGATCGCACCATCGAGCCTGCGGTCCGTGCACGGCTGGTGAGTGACCTGTTCGCCTACGACGCCGCATTCTCCCTGATCGTTCGCGACCTGCTCACGGATCGGCAGCCAGAGCTGGCGATCGCCGCGTCCACGGTGCTGGAGTCCGCCTCCCTGCCGGGGCGTCCGGCGGCGGCGCAGTGGCTCGCCCTGTTCCCGACCTCCGATCTCAAGCGCCCGCTCTCTTCCGATGTGGTTGCTGTTCGCCGCAACGTCGCCGCTGTCCTCGCGCGCAAGGACGAGCCCGAGGCTGCCGCGCTGCTGTACCGGGTGCTTGAGCGCGAAGACGACGCCACCGCCCGTCAACACGCGGTCGCCGGGCTGCGCACCCAGTCGGCGGGGGTGGAGCCCGAGCGGCACCTCACCTGGCTCGCTGGCGCCGCCGGTGAGCGTCGGCTGCACCATCGGCTCATCGGAGAGCGTGGAGACGCCGCGACGGTCTACCGTGCCCTCCGTGCTGCCCTCAGCGGCGACGACCTCGCGGTGTATGTCGAGGCCTTCTCCGAGCGCACGCTGGATCCGGAAGACAAGGGCTGGGAAGCGGTCGGCGGTCTCCTGGCAGCGCTGGCAACCCAGGAGACGGAGCCCGAGATGAGACGGGCGGCCTGTGCGGTGATGGGAGTCGCGGCGCTGCCACAGACCGCTGAGGCCCTCGCGGAGGTGGTCGCGGCGGAGTCCGATCCGCTGGTCCTCGCGGCGGCGGCGGCGGCCATCGGGAGGCGAGGACTGACCGCGCAGGTCGATGCACTGCTCGCTGTGCTGCCCGACGCCGATCCGATCGCGGTC
>Ga0213862_10001218_pt1 | contig 10883 bp, 7 predicted proteins | sample PICome_7_FD_160092 | JGI IMG/M metagenome (GOLD analysis project Ga0213862, IMG submission 160092) | Coastal seawater microbial communities near Pivers Island, North Carolina, United States - PICO266 | ecosystem: Environmental > Aquatic > Marine > Coastal | place: USA: North Carolina | collected... | reverse complement strand
TGGCGCCCTCTGATGTTGCCACTGAGACCAATATGGCCATCCGAAAGGACCTTCTCTCCCTGGGCCTTCCGCTCGGTCGCTCGGTGATTGGCAGGTACGTAATCGCTAAGTTGTTCGAACATCCGATGGTTGGAAACATCGTTGCCTACGACAAGGTGAACAACCAATACACAGTCCAGTGGCATGACTGCTATGCTTCCCGTGAAATTTTAAAAGAGGAGGACGTGGTGCGGTTCCTGTTGATATGATGTTCAGAGATCTTCATAAGCGACTCGTGACGTGTTGTAATATAAGTGTACGCGCGGAGACGTTGCAGAGTCAGAATAGAATGACAATCGCATCACAGATCTCAGATGGAACTTGTGCATAATTGTCTTTTTCATCACTCTCCGAAACGCCTGCGAGCGCGGGAAGTTACATGTGTTTGGCGTTTGTGTTCCCGTACGCCGTTATCTATCGCTGGTTCTCTAATCACGGGTTCACATCATCTGCTGCGAGTACGCAGCTTGCCTAAGCATCTCCACCTGTTGCCTCTCAACCGGCGACAGCATCGCCATCTGCTCCGGTGTCATGCTCATCACCTGCTGCAACAGCATCTGCTGCTGGTCCGGGATGCCCCCCATCTGCTGCTGCGGCGGCGGCAAGGGCGCCACGCCGCCACCCACCGGCGGTCCCGGGGGAGGACCCGGTCGCATCATGCCGTACCCCTGCTGGGCTGGAGGGGGAGGAGGCGGAGCTCCGTAGCCGGGAGCTCCGCCGGGGTAGCCGCCCATCGGCCGCGGCGGTCCCGGCAGCGGCGCCCCTCCTCCCGTGCCGTTCTGAACCGCCCCCGGCGCCTTGGTCATACCCAGCGTGAGCTGTGCCTGGAACATCGCGAGCGTGAGCTGGGGGTTCTGCACCAGCAGCTGCCTGGCTCCCGTCTGGTCCTGCCCGATGAGCTGCTTGAGCTGGTTCATCACCGAGAACAGCTGCGCCGGGGACATCTCCGAGAGCCTGTTCGTGATCTGGTCCATGCCGCCCCCTTGGCCCATCCCCGCGGCGGACATCTGCGCCCCGGCCGATGCGGTGTGCGTCCCGCCGATGGGCGCGTCGTAGCTAATCGGCGCCCCGCCGCCTCCCCCCGCGCCGCCCGCCTTCTTGGCGAACGCCTCGCGATCCGCGGCGTCCGCGAAATCCACCCTCAGGTTCCGCCCGTTGTACTCCCGGCCGTTCAGGTTCCTCTTCGCGCTCTCCGCGGTCGCCACGTCCATGTACTCGGCGAAGCCGTAACCCTTGAGCTTACCGGTGTCACGATCGGTGACCAGCCTGGGGAATGATGTGTGGTCGGGTCGTCAGGGAACGGACGCGGTCGCGATCGGGTCGGGTGGAAAAGAAAGTTACCCTAAATCTCGAATCGGCGGGACGGGGGCGGACGGGTTCTCACCTGAAGTCGTGCACGGGCCCGACCTCGCTGAACATGTCTCGCAGACGCTCCTCCGTGGCATCGTACGGGACGTTGCCGACGAAGACTTGGAAAGGGGGTCCGCCCATCTTGCGACTTGAGCGCCTGAGCGTGTGAGTCACCGAGGTGGGAACTTTCGGCGTGATCACAGGCGTGTTTGACCTGGGGGCTGGACGAATAATTTGCGCGCTCCACTCGCGGTCCAGACAGAGACGCGCAGGGGAGGTGAGATGGCTCCACCCAACGCGGGCTCCGACGAGGAGGGTGAGATCCACGCGGTACCCGAGCCCGAGCGCCAGGATAGGCACCGCGCGCGTGACGACGACCGGGACCGCAAGAGGCGCAGGGATGATTCGCGCGATCGGGGCAGGGACGACCGGGACTCGCGCAGGCCCAGGGACTCCGGCCGCGAACGCAGCAGGGACCGTGATCACCACCGGGACAGGGACAGGGACAGGGACAGGGACCATCGCGCGGGGAGGGATCGACGGGACGGGAGGGACCGCGACAGGATGGGCGGCGGGGCGCACATGGATCGGCTCGACCGCGACAGGGATCATCGCGACCGGGAGAGGGACGGCAAGCGGAGGGCCGAGCGGGAACGCGAGGATAAGACGCGGGCCGAGCGCGAGAAGGCTGAGAAGGAGCGACAGGTCAAGATCGCCGCGGAGGAGGAGGAGGCGTACCGCGCGAGGGTCGAAGCCGCGCTGAAGGATGCCGCACCAGGACTGCTCGAGTCGGAGGAGGACGAGGAGGACGAGGAGCAACGCGAGAAGAGGCTCGCGGAGGAACGAAGGAAACGACGAGAGGCGATCGTGGCCAAACACAAGAACGACGCACCCGCAGAGAACGGCGCACCCGCAGAGAAGGACGCACCCGCAGAGAAGGACGCGCCCGTCCCAGCGCAGCCGTCAGTGGCGCCCGCCCCGACGGAGGCTGCGTCTCTGGACGACGCTCCGGACATGTTCGCCGACGACGTGTTCGACGACGAGGCCGAGGAACGGGCGGCGGCGAGGGTGGACAGGACCGCGGACGCGGGACAGACCGGCGCGGCGGACATGACGGCGGGTCTGAGCGATAACTGGGACGACGCCGAGGGGTACTACAGGGCGAGGATGGGCGAGGTTCTCGACGGGAGGTACCAGGTGATGGAGAGCCACGGGCGGGGCGTGTTCTCGACCGTGGTCAAGGCGAAGGACCTCCAAAGCGTCGTGTCTCTTAACACCGATGCGGACCCACAGACGCAGAACCAAAACGTCGGCGCCGGCGAGTACTCCGAGGTTGCCCTGAAGGTTATCCGCGCCAACGAGACCATGTACAAGGCGGCGCAGCTCGAGATCACGGTGTGCAAGAAGCTGATGGACGCGGACCCGGAGAACAAGAGGCACTGCGTCAGGTTCCTTCGATCGTTCGAGTTCAGGGACCACGTGTTCATGGTGTTCGAGTCCATGCACATGAACCTGAGGGAGGTGATCAAAAAGTACGGCCGCGACGTGGGCCTCAACGTGCACGGCGTCAGGTCCTTCGCCACCCAGATGCTCATCTCCCTGCGTCACCTCAAGAACTGCGGCGTGGTCCACGCGGACATCAAGCCGGATAACATCCTGGTCAACGGGTCCCACAACGTCATCAAGATTTGCGACTTTGGCAGCGCCATGTTCGACGGGGACAACGAGATCACCCCGTACCTTCAGTCCAGGTTCTACCGGGCCCCCGAGGTCATCCTGGGTCTGCCTTACTCCCACCCCATGGACCTCTGGAGCATCGGGTGCTGCCTGTACGAGCTGTACATGGGCAAGATCGCGTTCCAGGGGCGGTCCAACAGCGAGATGATGAAGAAGTTCATCGAGGCGAAGGGCCCGGTGCCGCGGAAGCTGCTGAGGCGGGCGGTTTTCCGGGACAACCACTACAACCACGAGGGCGTGTTCAGCGTGGTCGAGGACGACCCGGTGACGCGCCAGGCGATCCGGCGGCTCATCCGCGACGCTAAGCCGGTCAAGGAGCTCAGCGCGGTGCTCGCCGCGCACGATAAGAACCTGGGCGAGGCTGAGCGACGCAAGGTGTCCCAGCTCGCGGACCTGCTGGACAAGATATTCACCTTTGACCCGGAGAAGCGCATCACGGTGACAAACGCGCTGACGCACCCCTTCATCAAGGAGGGCATCGCCGCGCCCTTGCCCTGAGACTATCATATACGACGCATATTACGCGACGATTTTTATTAACACGACAGATCGACGATGAGTATTACATGCTTAGCGGCCAAACCCGGGGAGGCCTCCCCACGCTCCCGCCTTCTTCGGCGCGGCGGCTTCCTCCTCCTTCGCGGCCTCCTCCTCCTCCTTGCGCTTTTCCTCCTCGGGGTCCTTGACACCCTCCTCCATGGCGGCGCTGAAGTTATTGAGCGCGGAGCCGTTGAACACCTTGTTGAAGCCCAGCATGACCTTGAAGGATCCGTCCATGGTGTCCATGGGATCCTTGCGAAGGCGGTGGCTCAGGCACGGGCCAATCACGCGCTTGATGTCGTCCTCAGTCACCGTATCGCGTCCCTCGTACGCCACGAGGGCCTTCGCCGCGCGGGTCACGACGATGTCACCGCGGAGTCCGTCGACGTCCACGAGCGCGCACACGCCGGAAATCTTGAGCGCCAGGTCCCTGTCCATCTGGACTGCGGGAAGGATCTTCTGCGCGGCGGCGATCTTATCCTTGAGCTCGTCCGTCTCAGCCTTGCAGGACGCGGCGAACGCCTCGGGGTTCTCTTCGTACGCCATGCGGTTCTTCACCAGCTGGATTCTCTGCGCCTGGTCGAAGATGGTGGCGATGTTGCACGCCATGCCGAAGCGGTCCAGGAGCTGGGGGCGTAGCTCGCCCTCCTCGGGGTTGCCCGAGCCAATCATGATAAACTTAGCCGGGTGGGTGATGGAGATACCCTCGCGCTCGACGGTGTTCCACCCGCCCGCCGCGGAATCCAGCACCACGTCGACCAACGAGTCATCGAGCAGGTTCACCTCGTCGATGTAGAGCAGACCGCGGTTGGCGCGCGCCAGGAGGCCGGCGTCGTAAGCCTTGATCCCCTCCGCCAGCGCCTTCTCGATGTCGATGGTACCGCAGATCCTGTCCTCGGTGGTACCGAGGGGAACCTCGATCATGGGAACCTTCATGGTGCCAGCCTTCAGTGGTGTGCCGTTCTTGTACGCCTCGAGCGCCTCGGGGCCCATGAGCTGGGGGTCCGTCGGGGAGGAGTTGAAGGCGTCTCCCTCCACAATGTCAATCTCTGGGAGGAGATCGGAGAGCGCGCGGACGGCGACGGACTTGCCGGTGCCGCGGTCGCCCATGATCAGGCAGCCACCGATGCGAGAATCCTGCGAGGGTTAAAGGGTGAAGGGGAAACGCACGGTCAGCGCGATGCTCGGGATGTCTCACCGACGGGGATGGATCCTCGGATGAGGTTTTTTTGGTTGGGGATAATGAATGATGCTGTCGGGCGTTGGAGGCCTTCTTGGCGACATCCGCGAGAGATGAGGAGTACTCACGATGACGTTGAGAGTGAGCGCGAGCTTGAGCTCGTCCTGGCCGATGAGCTTGACGAAGGGGTAGGTGATGAGCTTCGCCTCGGTCTCCTCGGCGGTGGCCGCGTTGCAGCGCATCGCCCTTCTGAGAGCCTTGGAGGCCTTCTTGGCGGAGCCGCGGCGGGCGACCAGCGGAGCGCCGGCCATCTGGAGAGACGCCATGGCGGACATGTTTGTCCCGGGGTCTGTGCGGATCCGGTGTGGTGGCGCGAACTCTCGAGACGAGGCGCGTACCTTGCTGTGCCCGGGCCAATCGAGCCCGAGTGGAAAAGAGTCGATATCGAAAGAAAGCAAGATCGGATTTTTCGGCCAATCAGAAGCCGGCTCGGGATCGTACAGGAGATCCAACTCAAACCGTCGTTTTCTTGAGTCAACTCTTTGAGGAAAATCCAGTGCGGATGGAACTGGGCGACCTCGCATCATCGAGAGCGAGGAGAGCGAGGAGAGCGAGAGTGAGACCACGTCAATTCGTGGTCTTGGCGCGGCCCCTCATCGCGCCACAACCCGACGAGCGTGACGTTCACACCGTCGCTCGCTACGTCGTCCAGGACGTAACCGGCGCTACCCGCGAGTCGCAAACCCGCTCGCGCCCCACGCCCCGTCGCAGCGAAGGAGACCCCTCGGAGCCCAGGCCCTCGAGTCCTCCGCCACCCGACTCCGTCAGCTCGATGATTGCGGCGTCCGCAATCGCCAGGGTCGTTCCCGCTCTCCCCGGCGCGCGATCCTCGCCGTCCTCCGGTTCCCGTCGCGCCCCAGTCGCGCGTCGAGCGAGCCGCGGCCACCTCAACGTCCGCGCCGCCGTCGCTGAGCCCGATCAGATGTCCATCCGCACCTACGTCTACGACAACCTCGACGCCGAGGAGCGCGTCGAGATCCTCAAGCGCCCGAGGGTGGACTTCACCTCCATCCTCGGCACCGTCGCGCCCATCGTGGACGCGGTCGCCACCAGGGGTGACGCCGCCGTCAGGGAGTACACGTCCAAGTTCGACGGCGTGGACCTCGACGCCGTCGTCGTGAAGGTCGCCGACCTCCCCGACCCGGTCCTCGACGATGACGTCCGAGAAGCCTTCGACGTGGCGTTCGCAAACATCAAAAAGTTCCACGAGGCGCAGAAGGACGTCGCGGACGTGGACGTGGAGACCATGCCGGGCGTGAGGTGCAGGCGGGTGAGCCGGCCCATCGGCGCCGTGGGCCTGTACGTGCCCGGGGGGACCGCCGTGCTCCCGTCCACCGCGCTCATGCTCGCAGTCCCGGCCATGATCGCCGGGTGTAAAAACGTGGTTCTCGCCACGCCGCCGCAGAAGGACGGGTCCGTGGTACCCGAGGTGCTGTACGTGGCCAAGAAGGCGGGGGTGACGCACATTCTCCAGGCTGGCGGTGCCCAGGCCGTGGCGGCGATGGGCCACGGGACGGAGACCTGCCCCAAGGTTGACAAGATCTTCGGCCCGGGGAACCAATTCGTGACGGCGGCGAAGATGACGCTCCAAAACTCGGAGGCTATGGTGTCCATCGACATGCCCGCGGGTCCCTCGGAGGTGCTGGTCATCGCGGACAAGGACGCACCCGCGTCTCACGTCGCCGCGGACCTACTCTCCCAGGCTGAGCACGGCCCGGACTCCCAGGTTGTCCTCGTCGTCACCCCCGACGTCAACCTCGACGACATCTGCGCCGCCGTCGCCAAACAAGCCGCCGCGCTGCCGAGGTCCGACATCACCGCCAAGGCGCTGGGCCACTCCTACGCCGTCGTCGTCCCCGACATCGCCGCCGCGTGCGAGTTCAGCAACGCGTACGCGCCCGAGCACCTCATCGTCAACGTGGAGGATGCGGAATCCCTCCTCCCGCAACTGGACAACGCCGGCTCCATCTTCCTCGGCCGGTTCACCCCGGAGAGCGTCGGGGACTACGCGAGTGGCACGAACCACGTGCTGCCCACCTACGGGTACAGCCGCATGTACTCGGGGGTGTCCCTGGACTCGTTCGTGAAGTACATGACGGTGCAGGAGCTCACGAAGGAGGGTCTGGACAGGCTCGGACCGTCCGTGGCGAGGATGGCGGCGGTGGAGGGGCTCGAGGCGCACAGGCAGGCTGTGACCCTCCGCCTCGGGATCGAGTAAGCGCTGTTGCTGGAGTCCAACCTAACCTATTATTTACGCATTACACACAACACACGAGCTAAGCGTCATCCGTCCCGAGCGCGCCCATCCCCACCGCGTCGATCGTGTCCACGACCCGGTCCCTGAACCTCATCGTCACCGAAGCGGTTGACGCGAACGGGACGCTCGGATCCGCCCAACTCTCCGGCGCGCCCTCTATCCGCAACGTGTCCCGTCGCCTCGGCTCGCCGAAGGTGGACGCGTACAGCCGCCGCCACATCCGACCCATCGTCCCGTCATCGCACATCGTCTCCACCGCGGGTCTGAACGTCGTCGCGATGAGCGCGAGGTGGTTCACCGCCCACCCGCCGACTGGGGAGGATCGGATCCAGTGCCGACGGTTCTGTCGGTGTGGCGCGTGGGTGCCGGGGGAGGTGCCGGTCACCTCGTGCGGCGGCGTCCTGTCCACGTCCCATGACTGCGGGAGCCAGTCCTGTCTCCACATTTGTTTACCCGTCTGTTCACCGTCCATCTTGGGGTCCGACTCCGTCTCTGACGCCGACGACGCGTCCTCGTCGTCGTCTCCCGATGGTTTCGAGGCAAACTTCGCGCGTCTCACCCATCGCGTCGGCACCATCGCCCTGAGCACCGCGAGTTGCAACCTGGCTGACGCCTCCGTCGCTTCCCTGTCCGCCTCGTCACCCGGCACCCTGGTGCTCGGATCGAGGAACCTCTCGAGGGATGCCAGCGTGAACGTCTCCCCCGACGCCCCGGGCAGCGGCTCCAACATGAATCTCGGCGGCCTCGCGAGCTTGGGCGGCTGACTCGCCTCGATCGCCGCCTCCCTCAGCAGGTGGTTGAACGGTCCCTTGCGTCCGTACGCGAGCTCGATGACGTGCTGGTACTCATCACGCGAGTGCAGCGACCGACGCAGCCGACGCACCGCGTTCCTCCCCTGCTTGATGTGCCGTCCGATCTTCGTCGGGCTCGTCTCGCTGCTCCGCTTGCGGAACTTCTCGGCGACGTGGTGGTGCAGGTAGTTGCGCCCGCACGGATCCGGAAACAGCCGCGCGAGCTCCATACACCTGCGGTACAGGGCGATGACCTCCGATGCCCGCTGCAGGTGCTTGGCAATCATCGCGGCGAGTGCTACCCTCCTCCTCTGCGCCCGATGCACTGCGCGAGTGGAAGATTATTGATGCAATCGAGCTCGCAGACCATGCCCGTTTATTTAGTCTTGTGTTTATGTAAAAAAATGCACCACAAATGAAAAGCTCGGGCGATATTTTCACCGCAAACCGAAAAAGGTGGCCGCATCGAGACGAGATCGCGGAGGTGACGTCGCCTCGTCCGACCGTCAGAGCGTCCCGCACCAGCCGACCCACGTATCGCTTCTCGTCCTTCGCGCGTTGGAAGGCGAGCACGCGTTCGTGCGATATCGACCGGGCCGTTTTAACGCTCGAACCCACGCGTTCGACCGTACAAGCACGTCGCCCACCTCTCACACCGAGGGGACAATCAAAGCTTTGACGGGCAACGGGGCGATCCTTCGTCTGACGTCCAACGTTCGCGGTTGAACGGTCGTCGGAGGGCGTATCGCGCGACGTTGAGCCGAGATGAGCGCGATGGTCAACGCGCCACATGCAGTGGCGATCGCACGTGGCTCACCCGCGGCGTGCTCCGGGCGATGCGGCCCGGCCAGGGGTTCACCCGCGGCCCGCGCATCCCTTCGTGCGGGCTTCTCGTTCAATCGCCGAAACGCCGCCGCCGGGGGATGGGCAGCGCCTCGTCGCCGCCCGATGCCGCCCGTCGCGGTCATCGAGAACCCGGTGGGTGATACGGTGATTGAATCCACCGGCAAGGGCGGTCACAGATCCTCCACGCGCGTCGACTTCCTGGTCATCGGCAGCGGCATCTCCGGCTTGTCCTACGCCCTGGAGGCTGCGGAGTTTGGCAAAGTCGCCGTGGTGACCAAAGACGTCGCATACGAGGGCAGCACGCACTACGCCCAGGGCGGCATCTCCGCCGTGATCGATCCCGAGGATACCGCGGAGGAGCACGCGAGGGATACCCAGATCGCCGGAGACTTTTTGTGTGACCAGGACGCGGTGGACGTGGTGTGCGCCGAGGGGAAAGACGCGGTTGACAAGCTCATCGCGTTTGGATGCGAGTTTACCAGGAAGAGCTGCGGTTCGTTGCACCTGGCGAGGGAGGGCGGCCACTCCAAGCACCGCATCGTGCACGCGGCGGACATGACCGGCAAGGAGATCGAGCGCGCGCTGCTCGAGAGCGCCAAGGCTCACCCCAACGTCACCTTCTTCGAGCACCACATGGCGCAGGAGCTCGTGGTGGTGTCGTCATCCGAGGAGGACGACTCTGATCGGTGCGTGGGCGCCGAGATCATCCGACGGGAGGACGGCGCCAAGATCACGTTCCTGTCGTGCTGCACCCTCCTCGCGTCCGGCGGCGCGGGGCAGCTCTTCCCGAGCACCACCAACCCGAGCGTGAGCACCGGGGACGGCGTCGCCATGGCGGTGCGAGCGGGTGCCGACGTGGCAAACATGGAATTTTACCAGTTCCACCCCACGTCCCTCTACACCGGCCCTGGTAGCACGGTGGTTAAGAAAAAGGCCAACGAGAACGCCTTCCTCATCACCGAGGCTGTCCGCGGCCACGGCGGGCGGCTGTTCAACCACGCGGGCGAGAGGTTCATGGCCCGGTACGACGACCGGTTGGAGCTCGCGCCCCGCGACGTGGTGGCGAGGGCCATCGACTGCGAGATCAGGGCGGCGGCGGAGGCTGGGGAGGAGGCGAGGTGCGTCTACCTCGACGTGAGCCACCTCCCCGCGGACGACGTTTTGGAGCACTTCCCGGGCATCGCCGCCGAGCTGAGCGGGCGCGGGCTGGACATGACGACCGACCGCATCCCGGTTGTCCCGGCGGCGCACTACCTCTGCGGCGGCGTTCGCACCGACCTGGACGGCCAAACTTCTTTGGACGGACTGTTCGCGTGCGGTGAGACGGCGTGCACGGGGCTCCACGGCGCCAACAGGCTCGCGTCCAACTCCCTGCTCGAGGCTGTGGTGTTCGCCACCCGTGCGTTTCGAGCCAGCGCGGACAGACTGGCCAACGACTTTGAGACGCTCGAGCCGATTCTGGAACGCGCGGAGGAGGACGCCGCCGTGGAGGAGATTCGCGCGGTGGTCACCAAGGGAACCGCCAAGTCGGAGGACTACGACGGCCACGCCGAGTGGGCGCGGCTGATGCGCGATGAGGTTCAGCGCGTGATGTGGTCCGCGGCTGGCATCGTCCGGGACTCTGACACCCTCGCTCGGGCCGAAGAGGAACTGACCGCGATGCTCCATCGGTGCAACGCGGAGATGAAGGCGCGGGGCGAGTGCCTCTACTCGCACGAGCTCAGGAACCTCATCACCGTCGGTCTGACCGTGCTCAAGTGCGCGGGCAGGCGGAAGGAGTCCAGGGGCTTGCACTATAACGTCGACTTCCCCGAGAGGGTCGAGTCGGAGCGGATACCCACCGTGCTCAAGTGCGACAAAGTCGATGAAGAAGGGGAAACCGGCGTGCCCGGTGGCCCCAACGCGGGCGAGGACGTCAAGTTCTCATTCACGTCCCGCTAAACCACAGCCAAACGAAAATACCCCGGGCTTCACTCCGGCGGTGGCTGTGTACTAATATGATATTGGGAGGACCATTCAGTTGGGTGTCTTATTATGGTTGTTGAGTTGAAGTTGTTGAGTTGAAGTTGCTTTAAGTTACTCG
>Ga0213862_10001217_pt1 | contig 10884 bp, 10 predicted proteins | sample PICome_7_FD_160092 | JGI IMG/M metagenome (GOLD analysis project Ga0213862, IMG submission 160092) | Coastal seawater microbial communities near Pivers Island, North Carolina, United States - PICO266 | ecosystem: Environmental > Aquatic > Marine > Coastal | place: USA: North Carolina... | reverse complement strand
TCGGTATTAAATCAAGTAGAAGATTTAAATAGTAAAATTATAGCTCGTCAAAACTTAATAAGAGTTACCAACCAACAGGCTAATTATCTTTCTCGAGAAATTAATAATAATAAAGCAAAAATAATTCTTTTAAAAAACGAATTAAAGGACTTAAAAGCTGATTATGCCTCGATGATAGCTAAATCGTATAAAAGTAAATCGCAGCATAGTAGAGTTATGTTTTTATTATCTTCTGAAAGCTTTTTACAAGCCTATAAGCGTCTTCAGTATATGAAACAATATGCAAAGCATCGAAAAATTCAAGGGGAAAGTATCAAGAAAAAATCTATTGTTTTAGAAGAATTAAATCAAGGATTATTAGAAGACAAAAAGAAGAAACAATTACTTATCAATGAAAATAAGCTTGCAAAAACCAAATTATCAAAGGAATTGCAAGAACAAAATGAGCTGGTTTCAATTTTAAAAAAAGATGGTAATAAATACGCTAGTCAAATTCATAAAAAACAAAAAGAAGCCAATAAAATTGACAAACAAATTGAAAAGTTAATAAGAGATGCAATTGCTGCCTCTAACAAAAAAAATGCAACTAAGAAAGGAACTAAAACAAAAGGCACTTCTATACGATTAACATTAACACCTGAAGCAAAACTCTTAGCTGCAGATTTTACAAAAAATAAAGGCAAACTACCTTGGCCAGTTAAAAATGGTTTGGTGGTAAAACGTTTTGGGAACACAAGACATCCGCAATTACCCAACGTAACCACCTATTGTAGTGGAGTAGAAATCACCACTGAAAAAAATGCAAAAGCAAGAGCAGTTTTTAAAGGTGAGGTTATGGAAATACAAAAGATAAAAGGTGCCTCGAATGCGGTATTTATTCAACATGGAAATTATATTACAGTGTATCAAAACTTAACTAATGTAATGGTAAAAAAAGGAGATTTAGTTTTTACTAAGCAAGAAATTGGATCGGTGGCTACCAAAGCTAGTTCTGGCAAATCAATTCTAAAGTTTTTAGTCTACCAAAACAATCAAAAAATGAATCCTGCCAGTTGGATTTATAAGTTGTAATTTTTTTGCGAACCTTTCCTATAAAATTAAATAGAAGAAGCTTTTTTATTTAAAAGATTTGTTTAGTGTACATAAATTTAATTACTTGCATCAAAAAATTAAGCTTTTGATTGTGTTTTTATAATAACATTTATATCTGAAAATCAGCAATGATGGAAAAGTATATTTCTACCTTCATAATTGAATTTACTTCAACATTAAATTGGACTTTGGATTCTATTTTATTCAAAGTACCATGGTATAACAACTACTTTTGGGGATTAATCGTTATTTCATTAGTAGTTTGGCTTTTTGAAATAATTTTTCCTTGGAGAAAAAATCAATCGCCTATCAGAAAAGATTTTTTGATGGATGTGTTTTACATGTTTTTTAATTTTTTTATTTTTTCAATTTTAATAAGTGGAAATTACGAAGTAATAGGCTTGCTTTTTAATGAAATGGGGATAACAACAAAAAGTTTAGCAGTTTTCAATATTTCAAATTGGCCAGTTGGACTTCAATTAGTTATCTTTTTTGTTATTCTAGATTTTGTACAATGGCTGACCCATGTTTTATTGCATAAATATGAAGTTTTATGGCGGTTTCATAAAGTCCATCATTCTGTAAAAGAAATGGGTTTTGCTGCACACTTGCGATATCATTGGATGGAAAATATACTATATAAGCCTTTAAAAACACTAGGGATTATGGTATTAGGGGGTTTTGAACCAGAGCAAGCTTATATCGTTCATTTTATTGCAATAATTATTGGACATTTAAACCATGCTAATATTAGAATTACTTGGGGCCCTTTAAAGTACATACTTAATAATTCTGTAATGCATTTGTATCATCATATGAAAGCGTTACCAGAAAACAAACAGAAGGGAATTAACTTTGGAATTAGCTTAAGTATTTGGGATTTTTTATTTAAAACTAATTACGTTCCGGATGATAATGGTGAAATTGAATTAGGATTTTATGATGAAGAAAATTTCCCAAAAGGATTTTTAGGTCAATTATTAACGGGTTTCCGCAAAAATTAAGGTTAGATTTTGATTTAAAATTAAAATATTCTATACTTTCAAATGCATTAAGAGTTTAACAGGGTTCTGCTAGGTTGTATCAATAAGTATTTCTTGATGGTTTTCAAATTTATATTACAACTTTCATATTCATTATTGCAGGAATGCCGTGTTTCCATGCAACAACTTCGGCAAGTAATTAATTTTATGCCATTTTACCTGCTGCACAGCTAAAATATGATTTTGCCTTAGAGATCACTGAATTATTTTCACCATCAGCAGGATATCCCAATACAGCCATTTTGTGTCTTACAATTGTAATTTCATTTTGACTAAGAGAATCAAATGCAACAGTAGACTCTTCAACACTTACATTCACATTTGTTACGTTTTCAATGGTTGAAATTTTTTTCATAATTGTATTTGCACAACCACCACATTTTAAGTTTTGAATTTTTATTATTGTAGTCATTTTTTTGAATTTAATTAAACAATGATATCGCCGTTCCAGTCCGTGATACCTCCTGTAAGATTATAAACATTTTTAATGCCAACAGATTCTAGTATCTGACAAGCCGCCACACTCCTTGATCCACTTCTGCAGTAGACCAAATACATTTTACTTTTATCAAAATTCTCAATTTTTTGCATAAATAGTTGTGACTCAAAAAGATCCAATAAAACAGCGTTTTTAATCCTTCCCTCGTCCCACTCACTTTTAGTTCTGCAATCAATGATTATGGCTTCAGAATTTTTACTAATAAGCTCTTTAAATTCGATATTATTTATATTCTTCATTCAATTATATGGTTTTATTTTAATATGCTATTTACAGAATTTCATTAAAAGTTTGTGGGGCAAATATAATCAGATAGAGGGATCTTTGTTTTGACGATTTCCTTAAACCCTCCTTCTATATTAGTTACTTTCTTCACTCCATTTGCTTTAAATATAGAAGCAGCAATTAAAGAACGATAACCAGATTTACAATGCAAAAAATAGTTTTTCTCTGGATTAATCTTTTTAAAATTTGTGTGGATGTCATCTAACGGAAAATTTTCTACTCCAATAACATGTTCTGAAAAATATTCAGATTCTTTCCGAACATCAATTGGTTTTTCAACTTTTTCTTCGGCTAACATATCTACAAACTTAGTAGCTGATATGGATTTAATGAATTCTAATTCATAACCATAAGATTTCCAATTTGCAATGCCTCCATTCAAATAACCTAAAGTGTTATCATATCCAACCCTTGAAAAACGAGTGACAATTTCATGTATACGTAATTCATCATCTGTAACAAATATTATTTTTTGGTTGATATCCGAAACTAAAGCTCCAACCCAGGGCGCAAAACTTCCATCAATACCAATATACCATGCGCCAGGTATAGTCCCCTCATTTGAGTATGCTTCTTTAGATCGAGTATCTATAACTAATACGTCTTTTTGTTCACTTAATTTTTTAAATGTTGAAGGATTTAATGGAGTTGTACCTTTATGTAAAACCTCATCAATATTTGTATTAATTGATTTGTTCATTCGAACATTATTAGGAAAATATTGTGGAGGTGGCTTTAACCCTGAGATCACTTCTTGAATAAACTCCTCTCTTGACATGTCTGCTCTTAAAGCATAATTAGTTTTCTTTTGATTTCCTAATGTATCATAAGTTGCTGAACTTATATTTTTTCCACAAGCAGAACCAGCACCGTGACTTGGATATATAATAATATCATCTGGTAAGGTCATTATTTTATTTCTTAAAGAATCAAATAAGTGTCCGGCTAGATCCTCTTCTGTTAAAGTACCATCTTTTACTGCCAAATCTGGACGTCCAACATCTCCAATAAAAAGAGCATCTCCAGTTAAAACAAAAGGAGTGTCCCCATTTTCATCAGTTATTAAGTAAGATGATGATTCCATAGTATGCCCTGGAGTATGTAATAAGGTTATTTTACTGTTTCCTATAAAAAAATCTTCCCCATCAGCTCCATTATAAATATTATATTCTGTCGTTGCATTGGGACCAAAGATAATTTTTGCACCAGTTTTAAGAGCTAAATCATATTGTCCGGAAACAAAATCGGCGTGAAAATGTGTTAGAAATATATACTTTATTTTAGCCTGATCAGCTTTTGCCATTTGTATATAGGGTTCTGTCTCTCTCAAAGGATCTACTACTGCTGCTTCCCCATTAGACTCAATGTAATAAGCCATCTCTGCAAGACATCCGGTAAATAATTGTTTTACTTTCATAGTAATAAATTCTAAATAACAAATTTAAATTAATGGTAATAACTTATGTTACACTATCATTATTTTTTTTAATTTATTATTTTGTTTTAAGTATTTGTAAAATTTATCTTGTTTTATGCCGGTATGATACCAATCTACGGCTTCTTGAATCCCCATAAAAAATAAAATTTCATTTGCTTTTTCCATAAATCCAGAGTTAATAATTTTATCTCTAACGGGACCTTTTAAACTAGCAAAAGCCATAGTTACTTCTTTTTGATTAAAATAATCTAACAATTCAATTAAAGTGAAGATAGCACTACTATCAATCCTATTAATACTTTTGCCATCTAAAATTAAGAGTTTTAACTCATTCCCTTTTAGCTTAGAATAACTCTCAAGTTTATCTTTAAAATAGGCTGTATTTGCAAAATGCAATTGTGCATCAAAACGAATAATTAATATTTCATCATGAATTTCTACCTCATTAAATCGTTTTTTATTTCGATAAAAATTAGTTTCTGGAACTTTCCCTAAAATTGCCATATGAGGAAAAGTAATCTTGTAAATAAGAAGAATAATGGATAAGGTGACTCCAGCAAATATTCCTTCGATTATACCAACTGTAGCTGTTACTATTAAAGTAATAATTAAGATAACCAGGTCTGTTTTTGAAAATTTTAATAGTTTTTTAGGCATTTTAATATCCAATAGTCTAAATACTGCCAACATAATTATAGCTGCTAAAACTGCTTTGGGCAAATAATAAAATACGGGGGTTAAAAAAACAAGTGTAAAAGCAATAATTAGTGCTGAAATTAATGAAGATAAAGGGGTTTTTGCCTTTGACTCCTGGTTAACTGCGGTTCTAGAAAAACCAGCTGTTGCAGGATATGTTTGAAAAAAAGAACCAATAAAATTACTCATACCTAAGGCAAATAATTCTTGATTTGGAAATACTTTATATTCTGCATGTTTTGGCTCTAATGATTTTGCAATAGAAATTGCCTCTAAATAAGCGATTAACGAAAGTGTTAGTGCTATTGGGAATAATTTAGTTAGGATTTGTTTATCAAATATAGGTATTTTAAAATTTGGTAAACCTTGAGGTATTTCTCCGATAATAGCTACTCCTAGAAGATCTAAATTAAAAAATCTAACAACTAAAATAGAAAGTATTACAACAATTAATGCGGCAGGAATTTTTTTAAAATACTTCTTTATCAAGATCATTCCCAATATGGAAGTAATTCCAACAGTAAAAGTTAACCAATGTGTTTCTTTAATATGTTGAAAAGCATCATATAATAAATATTGAAGCTTATTATTACGATCTACATTTATTCCTAAAAAATTATTTAATTGACTTAATCCTATAATAATTGCTGCAGCTGAAGTAAAGCCACTAATTACTGGTTTTGACAAAAAATTTACGATAAAACCTAGACGAAATAGCCCAAAGATTACTTGAAGTAGCCCCATAATTAAGGCTAATAAAATAGCAAATTCAATAAATTGATCAGAACCAACCTCGGCTAATGTAGCTACTCCTGCAGCAACAATCAGTGAGTCCATAGCAACAGGACCGACTGCTAATTGTCTTGAAGTTCCTAAAAACGCATAAATTACTTGTGGTATCAATGCGGTATATAATCCATATATTGGAGGTAAACCAGCAATCAATGCATAAGCAATCCCTTGGGGAATAAGCATGATACCTACCGTTGTCCCAGCGACTAGATCTCCTCGAAGCCATTCTTTTTTATAATTCGGAAGCCAATCCAGAATAGGAAATAATTTACTTAATTTCATAGGTCAAAAAATCTTTACAAAAGTAAGTAATACAATTAGCTTTTAAAGTAACATTTGGTGTTATCCTAAAAAAATCTAATTAAGATTATAGTTTCTAACTACTATGTGTAATAATCTGAAAAGATTTTTAAGATTTTTTCTCAATGGCCGGGACATAGGTTGTAAATTTTGTATAACCTATGGAATAAAACAATTATTCGATACTATTGATTTTTCTTTTTTCAAATTTAATAAAAAAGTTGATCCATATAATTTTTGATAAAGCATATAATAAGGGAGAAAAAATAAGCAACGATACCAAAATAGCTATGAGTAAAGTTCCAGGACCAACACCTGGAAAAAAGAGTAATTGTAAAACCCAAACGGCTATAAATAATGTTACTCCTAAAGCATAAGTAACGTAATAAGATCCCTGAAAAAAACTAGGTTCTATATTATATTTTAAATTACACTTTGAGCAATTTTCTTTTACTCTTCCCATACCAGAATAACTATATGGGTGACCTTTATAAAAATCACCCTCTTGACATCGAGGGCATTTTAATCTCAAAATACTATATAGTTTTGTTCCTTTTCCTAGCATTGTTTGTTTTTACAAATATAAAATTCTTACAACTAAAAACATTTAATATAAGTTAATAAAAAAGCTGGTACTTTACGAATTGGCAATAAATGTAATTTTACAATTGATAATTTATTTGAATTCTTCGGTATTAGATATAATCATTTTCCCTCTTTCTTTGTAAATTGATACCACTTTACTTAATCCTTTTTTTTTGTAGTGATATTCAATTTTGACAAATGCATTTTCTTTTCTATTAATTTGTAATTCACTTAACCAGTTATCTTCATTACTTTTTTTTTCTAATTTTATTTCTTTTTCTTTTCCTTTTGAAGATGGAAATTCAAATTCTTTAGTGATTTTAAATAATTGTTGTGCCATATAAAAAGCTTCATGCCATTCTGCATCTGGGATTATTAATTTTTCATTAATAATAGGATTACTTACAGTCCCAGATTTACTTTTAGAATATTTTACAGCAGAATGTTTAAACTTCAACTCTTCGATGTATCTTTTAGCTGAAATTTTTTTTTCAGGAGGGAAATATTTGGAAAGGTATCCGTTAAAAGCAAATCCTTTTTTGTGATTGTACTCAACTTCATTCATTCCGCCAACGATATTTCCAACTTTCATCGTTGGTTTTTTTTCTAAAAAAACTACTTTTACTTTGGTACCGTATGGCATAACTGCAAGTTTTTCACTATGTAAATTCGCATAAGCTCTTAGACTTAGACCTGAAAAGGAAGTAACGTACAAGTAATCACTATTTTTTTTAGTTTTTTCTTCGATAATAGGTGTATCGACAATTACTAATTTGTTTTTGGGAGTTTTTTTAATTTTGGATAAAAGTTTAACCTCCTTTTTACAAGAAAGAAATAAAGTGGCGCTAGCTAAAGCAAGGCTTAAAATTTTTATTGTTTTCATAATGTGAGTTATTAGGGTTAAAAAATAATTTTAAGTAATTTTCTCACATATGATAAATTTTAATTAGAAAGCTAATTTTAATTGTACTGCAATTTCATTTTTCAGAACAGGCTTTCCCTCTTTAGTATTAAGATTTGATAAAGAAATACCCAATAACCGTACCGAGTTTTTCATAGTCGACTGATATAACAATTCTTTAACAGTTTCGACTATTACATTTTTATCTGAAATATAATAAGGTAACGTTTTGCTTCTAGTCTGTAATGTAAAATCACTGTATTTAATTTTAAGGGTAATTGTTTTTCCTGCAACTTTACTTTTTATAAGACGTTTTTCAACCTCTTTTGCAATGATTTCTAGTTTTGTAATCATAAAAATTTCCGAAGAGATATTCTTACTAAAAGTACGTTCTGCTGCTAATGATTTGCGAGTTCTGGAGGGTTTAACTTCACTAAAATGTTCACCTCTTACCACTTGATAATAAAACTTTCCACTCTTCCCAAAGTGTTCTTCTAAATATTTTTTGGTCTTTTCTTTTAGATCTTTACCAGTAAAAATACCGAGGCGATACATTTTCTGAGCTGTTACTTTTCCTACTCCAAAGAATTTTTTAATCTCTAATTTTTCTAAAAACTGAATTATCTCTTGAGGAGCAACTGTTTTTTGTCCATTGGGCTTATTCATATCACTAGCTACTTTAGCAATAAATTTATTTATAGAAATTCCTGCTGAAGCATTTAATCCTGTTTTTTCTTTAATTTTTTTTCTAATTTCCTTAGCAATTAAGGTTGCGCTGGGATTCCCTTTTTTGTTTTCAGTTACATCTAAATAGGCTTCGTCCAAGGATAAAGGTTCTACTTTATCGGTGAACTCATAAAATATTTTTCTGATTTGATTCGATACTTCATGGTATCTTTTAAAGTTAGATTTTACAAAGATTAGATCCGGACAATTTTGTATAGCAATGACACTACTCATGGCAGAACGCACTCCAAATTTTCGAGCTTCATAACTTGCAGCACTAACCACTCCCCGATCTGAAGTCCCGCCAACAGCAACAGGTTTTCCCCTCAATTCTGGGTTGTCCAATTGCTCAACAGAAGCATAAAACGCATCCATATCCACGTGTATTATTTTTCTGTGGAGAATTTTTTCCTTCATCCTATAAATTTATAATATCTTAGATAAATATTAGAATAATTAGATGATTGAAATTGAACATAAATTCTTAACCTTATCAGACGCCTTTAAAAATGAGGCTCATAAAAAAACAAGAATTGTACAAGGTTATTTAAATACCCATAAAGAAAGAATCGTTAGGATTCGTATCAATGAAAAAAAAGCTTTTATAACGGTTAAGGGTAAGGCTAATGATAAAGGTACATCAAGAATAGAATGGGAAAAAGAAATTCCAGTATCAGAGGCAACATTTTTATTAAACCTTTGTGAGTCAAGTCTTATTGAAAAAATACGTTATGAAATTAAAGTAGGTAATCACATTTTTGAGGTTGACGAATTTTCTGGCGAAAATAAAGGTCTCATTATTGCTGAAATTGAATTATCAAAAGAAAATGAAAGTTTTGATAAGCCTGATTGGCTTGGGAAAGAAGTTACAGGAGATATCCGTTACTATAATTCTCAATTAACTAAATTTCCCTACAAAAATTGGTGAACTTAGTTAACTAGACCAACTATTTTACGAATCGTTTTTTCATCAGACACTTCTTCCGTTTCTCTCTCAAAAAAAGAAATTGATTTTTTTTCTAGTTGTTTAGTAGCCGAAAGATGAATACTAGTAAAACCTTCGTTTTTAAAATGTATTGCATTATCAAAATTAATACCACTTCCAGGCATAATTTCAATTTGTTGATTTGCTACTTTATTCATTTGAGATAATAAAGAAATACCTTCTATTGCATTAGGTTTTAATCCAGAACTTAAAACTCTTTTAACTTTTAAGTCTATTAAATGTTTTAATGATTTAAAAGGGTCTTTCACATAATCAAATGCTCTATGAAAGGTAAAATCAATTCCATTTGCTAATTCAATTAATTGTTTTGTAGCTTTCAAATCTATTGTTAAATCTGATTTTAAAACACCACTAACGACTCCAGAACAACCTATACTTTTACAAAATTCAATATCGTTTTTCATGATATTTAATTCTTCCTTAGAGTAACAAAAATTTCCTTTTCTAGGTCTAATTAAAACATGAATTGGAATGGATAATTTCGGCATCACTTTTTTAATTAATTGATGGGTTGGTGTTAATCCACCAATAGCAAGTTGTCTGCATAATTCAATACGGTTCGCACCACCGTTTTGAGCAGCAATGGCACTTTCGAAAGAGTTAGCACAAATCTCTACAATCATTCTATAATAATTTCATCAATAAACGTCCAAGCTTTATTACCAGCGCCTTGTTTCCCCTCAGGAATTATTCCATAATTTGTTGCGAATATCTTTAAATATTTTGCATTTACAGGTTTAAATTCCGCTTTAATTTCTACTATATGTTCAGTACTAAATGGTTCTAATTCTTTCAACAAATGATATTTTTCTCCATCCAGCGAATACGCTAAATCAATTTTTTTTGGGGCATAAATCCATTGCCCGTTGGCATTATAAAAACGAGTTGAGATAAAATTTATAGGTGTTTCTTTGTTTAAAGTAATATTAATTTCTACATCGTCCCCCCAGAACCCTAGCCATTCTTTGTCTCCATACCTTTTATCACTTCCATTAATTCCATTAATTAATGCTTGATTACCTCCTGTATTATAAGATGGATGAGGAGCTGGGTTAATAGTAACTTTACCTTTTACTGCTTTATGATAATTTATTGTTTTTGAAAAAATATTACTTACCAATTGATTGTTCTTAAATACTCCTGCTATAACTTTAGTATTATCAGTAATAATGATATCATGGTTGTATAATTTGGAAGAAGCAGTAACCTTGCTACCATCAATTGTATATCGAACTTCTTTGCCAGAAATAGGTGTTGATAACTGATATTTTAATTCTCCATTTTCATTAATAATATTGCCTTCAATTTCATATGAATGATTGGCATAATTTATTTCTAGTTCTTTAAGCCTCTCGTTAAAAACTTCTGTTCTCGAAAGGAAATCAGGATAGTCATCTTTAAAATTTTTGGTAGGCCCACTCCATATTACTTCACTCATGGCTAACATTCTTGGGAAGGCCATATATTCTACTTGATCTTCTGTTTTCATATATTCGGTCCAAACATTTCCTTGAGCGCCAA
>Ga0213862_10001215_pt1 | contig 10886 bp, 14 predicted proteins | sample PICome_7_FD_160092 | JGI IMG/M metagenome (GOLD analysis project Ga0213862, IMG submission 160092) | Coastal seawater microbial communities near Pivers Island, North Carolina, United States - PICO266 | ecosystem: Environmental > Aquatic > Marine > Coastal | place: USA: North Carolina... | reverse complement strand
AACAGCTAATCCCTCGATCTGATGAAATACTGGAGAGTGTGTTGCATCTAACTGATCTGATCTGTAAACACGTCCAGGGGCAACAATATAAACTGGTGGCTCATTTTCTTGCATGTGTCTCACTTGGACGGTACTTGTTTGTGTTCTAAGTAAAGTAGATAAGTTTTCATCCAGGTAAAGGGTATCTGATTCATATCTAGCTGGATGCCAGTCAGGAGTATTTAAAGCGTCAAAATTATGCCATGAAGTTTCTGCTTCAGGTCCATATGCAACGGTATAACCTAAAGAAGCAAAAATTTCGACTACTTCTTCCATTACGTTTGTAAGAATATGTTTTTTAGTTCCTTCCTTGGAGTGCCAATTTATTGTTAAATCAGGATTTTCTTTACTTTCTTTTTTAATATAGAAAGATTTTTGAAAATCTTTTTTGAATGCAGTTAACTTTGACTGAACGTCTTCTGAAAACTTTTTAAGTGCAGCTCCATATTTTTTTTTATCTTCATTTGAAAGTGAAGATAACTTGGAACGTTCTTCAGAAAGAACTGAGCCTTTTCCTAAATATTCTTTTTCTATATCTGAAAGTTGTGAAATCTCAGTTACTTCTTCAAGACGTAATAAAAAAGATGCATATATCTTTTCTAAGTTAATTTCAGCCATCTAGATTTTCTTTGGCAACATCAACAAGTTTTTTGAAGCCTTTAGGATCATTAACAGCTATATCTGCAAGAATCTTTCTGTCTACTTTGATATCTGCATTGTTTAGTCCAAAAATAAATTTCGAATATGAAAGTCCGTGTATTCTAGCTGCAGCATTAATTCTGCTAATCCATAATTTCCTAAAATCTGCTTTTTTGTCTTTCCTGTGAGTAAATGCGTCAGCTCCAGCATGCATCACCTGCTCTTTTGCAGCTCTTAATGTTCTACTTCTTGCTCCGGTATAACCCTTCGCTTGTTTCATAGTTTTTCTTCTTGATTTTTTACTATTTACTGACCTTTTAATTCTGACCATTTAACTCAACAACTTTCTAATTTTTTTACTGTCACCTTTAGAGGCCTCAACGTCTCTTTTTAGTCTTGCCCAGGTGTTACTTCCTTTTGCTAGTTTGTAGTGTGAAGTATGAGCTCTTCGCCTCATAAACTTCCCAGTACCACTAACACGTATCCTTTTGGATGAACTTTTATGTGTTCTGTGTTTCATTTCTTTCCTCCATTTGGTGCAAGCACCATAGTTAATGATCTTCCGTCGGGACGAGAAGTTGATTCTACTTCAGATATTTCACTCAATTCTTCTTTGAATCTGTCTAAAATTCTTTGTCCAAACTCTGGATGTTCTGCTTCTCTTCCTCTAAACCTCATTGTAAATTTAACTTTGTCACCATCACTTAGGAACTTTCGAGACTGATTTAATTTTATTTTGTAATCATTTGTATCAATTTTTGGTTTTAGTTGAACTTCTTTAACATTAATTTTGACCTGTTTTTTTCTTGATTCTCTGGCTTTTTGAGATAGCTCATATTTGTATTTCCCATAGTCCATCAATCTAGCGACTGGTGGTTTGCTTTCGGGTGATACCTCTACAAGGTCTAAACCAAGTTCTTCAGCTACAATTATTGCTTTTTTTAGTTCTAAAACTCCGACTTGCACTCCATCCGGGGCAATAACCAATAACTCTTTTGATTTAATGTCTTCGTTTATCCTTAATTCTGGTATAAGTTTCTCCTCTCAATAAAAAAAACAGCACGAAGCTGTTTATTTACCATACTATTTTTCACAGTAGGTGGAACATTGTTCGCTTGATTTAATTATATACCTTTTAAAAGTAAATCAACTAAAAATATCTTTTAATGCCAAAGCAGCTTCTTCACCTTTATTATTAGAAGGAGTACACCTTTTTTCTGCTTGATCCAAGGAGTGAACATTTAAAATACAATTTGCGATATAAATATTTTTATTAATTGTTATATCAATGAGCCCATTAGAAACAGCTGATGAAATATACTCGTAGTGATCAGTGTCTCCCTTGCAGATTATGCCAATTACTATAAACTTATCATAAGAATCCACTAAAGAATTTACTTTATATACTGTGTCCCACGCTCCGGGAACGGAGAAAACTTCGTAATCATACTCCCCATCTAGAACAGATGTTGAACCGTTGAGCAACCTTTCCGTGTAATCTTTGTAGTAATTTGCAACTACTATCGCTACTTTACTCTTCGTCATAGTTGTGTCCCATTTTTTTCTTTTTTGTTTCAAGGTAATCAGAATTCTCCTTGGTAACTTTACCCAATAGTGGAGTTCTTTTCGAAATATTAAGACCAAAACCCTCTAGTCCAGCTCTCTTAGATGGATTATTAGTAAGTAGATTCATGTTGGATATTCCTAAATCTCGTAAAATTAGTGCGCCCGTACCATAATCTCTTTGATCCATATTGAAGCCAAGTTTTAAATTAGCATCAACAGTATCTTCACCATCTTCTTGAAGTGCATAAGCCTTAATTTTATTACCAAGCCCGATGCCTCTACCTTCATGTCCTCTCATGTACAAAATTACTCCGGATTTATTCTCAACAATTTTTTTAAAAGCTGTATCTAGTTGAAAGCCACAATCACACTTTTGTGAAAATAATACATCGCCTGTTAAGCATTCTGAATGTACTCGGACCATAGTTGCCTCTTCTGATAGGTAATCTCCGTATGTCATGGCAATATGTTCTGTATTATCATTGTTATCTTTATAAACATGAGCATCAAAAGTGCCAAACTCTGTTGGTATTGTAGATTTTGAAATAAATGAAACAGGAACTTTGGCATCAAGTTGATATTCAATTAAATCTTTAATAGTTCCTATCGGTAAATCGTGCTTTTTTGCAAACGATTCTAAGTCATCCAATCTCGCCATAGAACCGTCTTCATTAATAATTTCACAAATAACAGCAACTGGGTAGTGTTCAGCAATTTTACATAAATCTATTGCAGCTTCAGTGTGTCCTGCACGACGGAGGACTCCTCCGTCCATAGATTGAAGTGGAAAAATGTGACCAGGGATGCTGAAATCTTTCCTTGAAGCATTATTGTCAGTTAAGCCCATTATTGTTTTATATCTATCTTCAGCTGATATTCCAGTTGTTACACCATTCCCCTTTAGGTCAACTGAAGCTGTAAATTGAGTTTCCATTTCATTATTTACCCCAGGCATAAGAGGTAAGTTTAGCTTTGAAGCTACTTCTGATGATATAGGAGCGCATACAAGTCCTTTGGCATGTGTAATCATAAAATTTATGTGTTCAGGAGTGAGATGTTTAGAGGATATCACTAAGTCACCCTCATTTTCTCTGTCTTCATCGTCGATAAGAATAATCATCTCACCTTTTTCAAAGTGTGAAATTATATCTTTAATATCACTTATCATCTAGAAATCTTTCTACGTATTTGGCCATAATATCGAATTCTACATTTACGAGCGATCCAACTTGTAATTTATTAAAGTTAGTTCGATTAAATGTTTCACGTATAACTGATACAGAAAATTTTTCTTCGTCTGGACTTACGACGGTCAGTGATACTCCATTGATAGTTATGGAACCTTTATCAACAAGATAATTAAAGTTGTTATTAGAAAATTGATAGTCCCATAAATCATCAGATACTTTTTCGATGTTTAACACAGAAGTAGTTGTGTCTACATGTCCTTGAACTAAATGACCACTTAAAAATTTATCCATTGTTAAAGGTAGTTCTAAATTAACAATTGATCCTTTTTCATAGTTGCTAATAACAGATCTGTTTACAGTTTCTTGAGATACCTGGAATTTGAGAATTTTATTATCATAATCGCTAAGTGTTAAACAAACTCCGTCAATAGAAATACTGGTGCCAAGTTCATGTCCGTAGAAAATATCAGAATCTGTAATTATATCAAGATTTTCATTGTTAAAAGATTTAACGGTACCAATAGCTTGTATTATTCCTGTAAACATTAATTCTTAGTATAAGTAGTTAGTGAATTATCTTTAAGGTTGTGCTTTTCAACAATTTTAAAATTGGAATTTATTTGTTCTTGATATTTTTTACCTATATTCAGCCCTTCTTTTACGTCAGAGCTGCTTCTAAATTCATAAATTTGATCAATCATATCTTTTTCAAGGAATGAGTCAATAATTGATTTACCACCTTCAATAAAAATATTTCGAAATTGTTTTTCTAGAAAATACTCCTCAACCTCTTTAAGTGAATTCGTGTTACATTGAACATTATTATTGTGACTCGGCATGTCGCTAAGAAATGTGAAGTTTGGATAAGTATTCAATGCCTTCAATAAATTATCACTTGTTTTTCCCCACATAACTATGGGAACTGGTTGCGCTTGAAGATTTTTAAGGTCATCTAATCTAACATTTAGTTTGGGATTATCTTTTAGTAGAGTGTTCTTCCCAATAATTATACAATCAGCGGAAGCACGAAGGTAATGTGAAATATTTAATGAGATGTCATTAGTTATATACTTAGAATCTTGTGATGAATCGAAAATGTAGCCATTATTGCTAAGTCCTACCTTTAAAAGATAATTTATTTTTTTAGAGTACCTGTGAAAATTACTGTAATAGGGATTTATGAAATTATTTACATTGCCTTCGTTTATTACAGATACATTATTTTTTTTTAGCAACTCGACACTTTTGCCTTTTGTTCTTTTGTCATCATCAATGCCTCCAATTATGACTTTTTTAATTCCTAGATTAATTATCTCAGTAGCACAAGATGGTGAGGTGTCGCTGTGGAAGCATGGCTCAAGTGTTATGTATAGTATGTCATTTTCAGATGGTTTAACTGTATCAAATAAGTTGATTTCAGCATGATTACTCCCCTTTTTTAAGTGATTCGATACAGCTTTTATTTGACCATGTTCGTCAGTAAGTACTGCGCCTACTCGAGGGTTTGGATAGGGGTTAGCCTTTAAGGCCTCAATTATTGCAACTGTCATAGGTTTTGAAAATCCTAATTTTTGTAAGTTGTTATCCAAATATGGCTCCACCTTGAACAGCAATATCTACACCATTTTCCTGTAGCTGAGTTAAGTCTTCATTAGATACTCCTCCGTCTACCAGTATTACTGTGTTTTCATTGGTTTGGATATTGTTTAACTCTTCAATTCTTTGACGCAAATCTATAACTTTTGACTGATTAGAAAAACCGGGATTAACAGCTAGTAGCAATACGGTTGAAGTAAATTCCAAATAAGGTATAAGTGAATTTATATTTGTAGTTGGAAGAATTCCAATACCAATATTTTTAAAGCTATTAGTTAATTCTTCAAATTCATCTATTGGTGATGATTCAGAGTGGACTGTAATAAGATCAGCACCATATTCATAAACTTTTTCAACAAACTTAGGATTTTTATCGACCATAAGATGCACATCAAGAAAATATTCTGTTTCTGTTTTTAGTCGTTTAACAATATCTAGAGAAAGTCCAATATTGTCCGTAAAGTGTCCATCTGTAATGTCAATATGTAACTGATCAAATTTATCTGAGTGTTTATTTACATCAGATAACAATGTAAGTTGATTGGCTGCTTGAATGCTTGCTGAAATTAACATGACTATTCAGTTTTAGTTATTATTAATGAATACTTACCGATTTGCAATCTATCACCACTTTTGAGATATGAATCCTCAGCTAATTCACCGTTAACAAATATTCCATTAGTTGATTGCTCGTCTGATATAGAAATATCATCGTCATCTACTGTAATAAATCCATGATTTCTAGAAACGGTAACATCATCTAAAATAATCTCTTTCTCTGGTAGTCGTCCTATTTTGTGAATTCCATTGGTTAAAAACCAGGATATTGAACTTATTTCCTCGTTGATAAGGGATAAGATATATTTCGAATTTTGGTTAAAGATTAATGAATCTTCAAGAGGTTTTGTTTCATTGTTCATAATTAAATATTAGATAATAGAGGTACTCTAATGCAACAAAGTAATAAAAAACCATAACCGGTGTTGCCAGATATCCTATAAGCCCAGTTTGAAGACTTGTCTCTAAAACATAAATACAAATAGTAATAAACATAAATACAGTTGCAAGCTTTCCTTTTTTGGAAACTTCAATAGGCTTTTTTGATAATAAAACATATATCCCACCTAAAAGCACAAGTAATTCTCTAGCTATTAAAGTAAGAAAAAAGATATCTGGGAAAATATCTCGTAACCAAATAACTAACAAAATAAATACTGTTCTGTCTACAAAAGGATCAAGAATAATACCGAGCTCACTGACCATATTAAAACGTCTTGCTACGATTCCATCTAAAGAGTCGCTTAAGCCAATAACAGCAATTACAGTGACAAGAAGGTATACATTTATATCTAATGGATATAAGTTTTGAAAGAGATAAATAGAAGCAAATAATCTAAGAAGGGTAATTAAATTAGGAGGCAAAAAGATATCTTTTATTCTCAAATAAGTAAATCCTTAACATCATGTGTAGCTACAAAATGTTCATCTCCAACATCTACCATTGCAAGGTTTTCTGTGTTATTTGCAATAATTTGATCTAATTCTGTAAAATCAATGTCGTATTTTTCTCTGGTATATTTAGGATCAGGAACTGGTATTGAAGATATTAATCTTTTAGTGTAAGGATGTATGGGGTTATTTAAAAGATCTTCAGTTTTAGCAATTTCAACAATTTTACCGTTAAACATAACTGCTATCCTGTTGCACATATATCTAGCCACAGCTAAATCATGTGTGATGTACAAATAGGACACATCTAAATCATTTGCGAGTTCGAGCATTAAGTCCATAATTGAAATACGAATTGAGACATCAAGCATTGACGTTGGTTCATCACAGATAACAAATTTTGGGTTCATTACTAATGATCTAGCAATAGAAACCCTTTGACGTTGGCCACCAGATAATTCGTGAGGATATCTAGGTAAATAATTTTCTGGAGGGGTTAGTCCAACTGTTCTCAATATTTCAACTACCGCTTCTGTTCTGTTTTCAAGTGAACCAATATTGTGGATATTAAGGGGTTCTAAAATTATATCCTTTATAGTCCACCTAGGATTAAGGGATTCATATGGGTCTTGAAAAATCATTTGAGTATTTCTACGAAATTGTTTAATTTGTTCATCGTTTAAATCATCTAAATTTTGCATTTCGTCTGAATCTGGATTGTAAAAGTTTACATCCCCTGATGTTTTTGGATCTAATAAGCAAAGGGCTCTAGCGGTAGTAGTTTTACCACAACCACTTTGCCCCACCAAGCCTAGTGATTCACCCTTAGGAATGTTAAAGCTAATACCATCGACAGCTTTAACAACAGCTTTGTTTCTTGAAAAGAATCCTCTAGAAACATCGAAGTTCTTTACTAAATTTTTTACTTCAATTACATTTTCATTCAATATTACGCACCTCTCGAGCAACAGTTATCAACATAATGTCCAGCTGAAACTTCAACTAACTCCATATCTAATTCTGGGTTACAAGTAGTCTCCTTGTCAGGACACCTCGGAGCGAATGAACATCCTGATAATTTATTTATTAAACTTGGAGGTTCGCCATCAAGAGATCGAAGCTTTTTCTTTTCACCAACTATAGATGGAGTAGACTCAAGTAATAGTTTCGTATAGGCATGCTTTGGCGAACTAAATATCTGCTCTGTTGGGCCAAGTTCTACAATAGATCCAGCATACATAACAGCCATGTTGTCTGTCATTTCTGCAATAACTGCTATGTCATGAGAGATATATATCAGACTTAATCCCAAAAGTTTTTGAACTTTTTTGATTTCGTTTAGTATTTGGTCTTGTATAACAACATCTAAAGCTGTGGTGGGTTCATCAGCTATAACAATTTTTGGGTCGCAAGATAACGCTAAGGCGATAACTGCTCTCTGTTTCATACCTCCGGAGAGCTCATGTGGGTACCTATCCATGATTGAATCTTCTAGACCGACGATTTTGAATAACTCAGAAATCTTCTCTGTATTTTCTTTTTTTGACTTTTCTGGATAATGCTCACGTATGGCTTCCCTAATTTGTTCACCAATTTTTACTACAGGATTCCATGCATTCATAGCCCCTTGGAAAACAATACTTATATCATTCCATCTAACTTGACGTAGTTCGTTTTCAGTCAATCCAACTATTTCTTTGCCATCTAATTTAATACTTCCAGAAGATATAACAGCATTATCAGATTGAAGTTGAAGTAGTGTAGAAGCTACAGATGACTTACCGCAGCCAGACTCTCCAACAAGTCCAAACGATTCACCTTCTTTTACAGAAAAAGTAACATTATTAACAGCCATAACGTTTCCTTCAAGTGTTTCATAATGCATGTTCAAATTATCTACTTCTAATATATTTTTTGACATTTTATCTCTTTCTTAACCTTGGGTTGAAAACATCATCTAGACCTCTTCCTACTAAATAGAAACCACCTGCTAAAAACGTAACAGATAGTCCAGCAGGAAGAATGAGCCACCAATATTCTAATCCAGAAAATATAAATCCATCTGTTTGTGATAAGTAAATCATTAAACCCCAGCTCATATCAATATTGAGCAAACCAAGGAATGATAAAACTGATTCAGAGGCAATAGCTCCTGTAACACTAAATACCATGAACAATAGAGCTAAGGGTGCGACATTTGGTAAAACATGAGAAAACATAATCTTTCTAGGTGACCCTCCAGTAATTCTTGCAGAATCAACAAAAGGTTTAACTTTTACCTGAAGAGCTTGAGATTTAATTGTAATTACACTACCACCCAAACCTCCTAAAATTCCTAACACTACTGCTAAGTGCCAGATTTTCAACTCAGCGAAAGCTGAGATAATAAATAGAAGTGGCAGGGTTGGAAGCATAAGAACTAAATCAGATTGTCTCATAAGGTATGCATCAATTCTTCCACCAAAAAAGGCAGCTATTGTTCCTAGTAGTGTGGATATTCCAACACCTAAAGTTGCACTGAGAAGTCCTAAAACAAATGCTACTTGACTACCTTCCATGATCTGAGAAAAGACATCTCTACCAAGTGAGTCTGTGCCAAGAATGTGCTTTCTTGACGGAGGTGCAGGTTGCAAGTAAACATCGTAATAATCGCCAACTTCAACCCCTTGTGCAAGATATAACATTTTCTTCTGGACTTCACCTTTTCCAGGACAGTCTGCAAAAGTTTCATATTCAGGAGTAGGATACTCTTTTGGGCATTCAACTACTAATTTTGATTCAATAATTTGGTCATAACCTACTACGGGATGATAGATACCTTCACTCCAAATACCTGTAAAAAATAAAAATGGTTGCAACAAGGCCAGAACCAAAAATACAGTAACAATTCCTAGTCCTATCATCCCCAGTTTACTTTGAGAAAAAAGCCTCCAGTTTTTTTTGAGAGCTTCTCTTCGAAGTTGTTTTTGTAAATTCTTTTCTTTAGTTTCATCAATTTTCATAATTTACCCTTGAGACTTTACTCTAATTCTTGGATCTAGATAGGAGTATGAAATATCAGCAATTAAATGTGCGATTAAGGCAAATACTCCAACAAACGAAAATGCTGCCATGGCTACGGGTATATCTTCTTCAAGTACTGCTTGAAGAAGCAGTTGACCCATTCCTGGCCATGAAAATATTTGTTCTGTAAGTACTGAACCATCAATAATTGTGACGATTGTGAAAATAAAAGATGTTACAACTGGCAGCAACGCTGTTCTTGCAGCATGTCTATCTCTTATTCTCTTTTGACTAATTCCCTTGGCTCTAGCGGTAAGTATATAATCTTCTTTTAGGACTTCCATCATTGTAGTTCTTGTAAGAAGTGCCGTACCTGCAAAAGCAACTATTGTTACTACTAACACAGGAAGTATCATGTGATAAGCAATATCAGCAGCATAAGGTTTTCTAGCTAGGGCTTCACCTGTATTCCAATAAAAATAACTTCCAATAAAGATAGTAATTAAGCTAGCAAATCGTATATTCCTTCTGGTTGTGAGTGATTCAATTCCTCTAGTAGCTGTATATGCAGCGAATTGTAATAGTGAAATTACTACTGTAAATTTGATCATCATTGAAAATATTATGTCACTATCAAAAGGTGCATCGTACCATTTTTCCGGATACAAGAATTTGCCAATTGGAAACCAACCCATTTTATATCCAAAAAACCACAACATCATTAAAGCAAACCATGGATAGAAAACGGTATATGAAAAAACTGAGGTTATAGTTATCCAGGTTTCAGACTTTGATCCTCTTCTCCAAGCTAACACTTTACCGATAAAAAAGCCTGTATAAAAAGCAACAATATTAACTACAGAAAAAAGCATTAATGTTCGTGGTAGTCTTTCTGCAATCAATTCAATAGGTGTTTTAGGGAAATATTTATAAGAGTATCCAAAATCACCTTTAAAAAAATTTACTACGTAAAGTTGAACTCTTTCTGATAGAGGTTTATCGAGTCCATAAGTTTTTAATACTTGGTCATAAGCATCAGGAGGTAGGTTTGGGTTCAGTAGTAGGTTAGAAAATGCGTTTCCTGGGATAGCATTAAATAATAAATATGAGCTTACTAAAAAAATGAAAAAAACAACAATCATTTGTAGCGTTCTTCTTATTATGTATTCAACCATTTACGTACCCTATTTTATATTATTAAAAAACATAGGTAGGCCTCAGCCTACCCATGTTTAATAAATATTATTAGCTTTGTACTTTTACAAGTGATGGGTAACCGCCACCTGTTCCAGTAAGTCCATCTAATACATCTGTGAATGGAAATTCTACAGTATCTCTATATACCTCTAATGTAGGTACGTTGAATAATACCAAATATGGCATTTCTTCGAATAAAATAGCTTC
>Ga0213862_10001214_pt1 | contig 10889 bp, 9 predicted proteins | sample PICome_7_FD_160092 | JGI IMG/M metagenome (GOLD analysis project Ga0213862, IMG submission 160092) | Coastal seawater microbial communities near Pivers Island, North Carolina, United States - PICO266 | ecosystem: Environmental > Aquatic > Marine > Coastal | place: USA: North Carolina | collected... | reverse complement strand
CTCTAATTAATTTTAGAGGTTTTTTTTTGCAGAACAGAGAAGTGTATTAATTCTCTTGATGATCTTTTACATCTTGATCTCGATACTTACAACAAGGATGTAAAGAGGCATAATCTTCATCGTTAGCAATCATATCTGGAGTATCATGTCCAACAGCAGCTATACTCTCTTGTATTGCAGTTAAGTCAGTTTTTCGTTCATCGTAAATCAATCTTAACTCATGGGAATTTACATTCCAAACAGCAGATTTTACTCCTTTGGTTTTAATTGATGCTTTTTCGATTCGATCTTTACACATCATACAAATACCATCCACTTCAATGGTTGCTTTTGCATTTTTGTTCTGAGCAGTAAGCGTAACTCCTAAAAATAAGAGTAGACCAAATAAACCTAATTTTTTCATTTTTTATATTTTTAATTTATTTTATATCGCAATCCAGCATAAAAGCTAGCTCCAAAAATTGGTCCATAGACAAATGTGGTATCAAATGTTGATTCAAAAGGATTCTCGCTATTTAAAATTGGATTATCTTGTTTTTCGTTTGTTAAATTTTGTCCTCCCAAATATAGTTCAAAAGCAGCTGAAAATACTTTTGTTAATTGCATATTTAAAGTTGCAACTGTAGGAGTTGTTTCTGGTAACTTATATTCTAGGGAATTGCCATAAGTTGAAGAAAAACGTTGTTCACCCAACCAATTAAAGGTGGAATCAAATTTCCATTGAGCCCCATTCTTTTTTCTTTGGGTTTCATAAGAACCATTTACAAAAACTCTATGTTTTGGTGTCAATGGTCTGTCTAGGTTTCCTGAAGAATAGTCAGTTTTAACATCGTAAAATCTATAAGCTGTCCTAATATCAAACCCCTTAAGAATATTCATATTTAATTCAGCTTGAAAACTATTTGCAATGCTTTTTCCTTTTAAATTATAGAAATTAACTTCCCTAGGATTTTCCCAATCAACCACAATTTGGTTTACAAAATCAGTTCTATAATAATCAAATATAATTTCAGATTTTTTATCGAAAATATTAAATTTTTGTGAGAAAGAAATTCCATAGTTCCAAGCAATTTCTGGATCTAAGCCATAAATAGTACCACTAGTATCCAAAATATTAATTTGTCTTGAAGAAGCAAATATTTTTTGATTTTCAGTGAAAATATTAGCACTCCTCTTTCCTCTACCTATAGAAATTCTAATGGCCGAATCTTCCCAAGGAGTATAACGAGCATGTAGTCTTGGTGTTAAAAAGTTACCTAATAAATTTGAGGTGTCGAAACGTAATCCTACTGTTAAATTTAAATCTCCTAAATTATCATATGAGTATTCAAAAAATGCTCCAAATGAATTTTCTGTTCGTTGATAAACATCTAAATTTACTAGTTCATTATAATCATCATAAGTAGCACTAATTCCAGATTTAAATTTATTCCTTGAATCTCCTATTATAGAATTAAATATAGCAGTGGCAAAAAAACTATCATGAGTAATATTATAAACATTTAAGCCAAAATACGATTCTTGTAAATGATTACTGAACGATGCCTGTACTCCAACAGTTTGGTAGGGAATTTCTGGGTTTACATAACCAAATTTTAAAGAACCTTCAATCCTTTGGGTATCTATTTTACTTCCCCAATAATTAGTAGTTAATTGATCTCTATTTGGATCAAAACCAACTTGACCTGTCTGTTTTTCATCGTTTAAAAACTTTAAATTGATAAAACTCACCAACCCTTTTTCATAATTGGTATACTGCCAGCGATTCATCAAATTTATTTGTTTTTGCAAAGGCATATCTAAAAACGAATCTTCGTTTTTATCGAATTTGTGATTTCTTATATTACCATGTACATACAATCCTGTATCCCATTTATCGGTAACATTAGTATTTACATGAGTATTTAGCTCAAAACGACCATTTCCATTACCATAAACGTTTATAAACAATAAATTATCAGTCGAGGGCTTCTGTAATTCTGAATTAATTTGCCCAGTGATACTCTCAAATCCATTTGTAACACTACCTGCTCCTTTGGTTATTTGAATACTTTCCACCCAAGTTCCTGGAATAAAACTCATTCCGTATATTTGAGATGCGCCTCTTACTGATGGTATATTTTCTGAAGTAATTAAAATATAAGGACTGGTTAAACCAAGCATTTTAATCTCTTTGGTTCCAGTTAGTGCATCTACAAAATTCACATCAATAGATGGATTGGTTTCAAAACTTTCAGATAAATTACAACAAGCAGCTTTTAATAACTCTGAACTACTTACGTTAATTACATTCTGTGACGATAAATATGACCTTGTGGAGGCTTTTTTTCTAGTTTTAATAACAACTTCGTCTAATTGATCTTTAGACTTTAAAATATGTTCTATTCTTTTAGAGGAATTAACAGTAATTGTATCAGATACATAACCTACATAGCTAATTACTAAATTGGTATACTCTTTTTTATAAGGTATTGAAAAAGCACCCTCTAAATCTGTCATAGTCCCGATAGGTACATTGGTCCAAAAAACATTGGCACCAGACAGGCCTATTAGTTCGTTTTTTTCATTTCTCTCTAATATAATTCCTTCAATTTTTTCTTGTGAAAAAGAAATTATAGGTATTAATAATAATAATATATATAATAGGTATTTCATTTATTTATTTTTTAAACCTGACCTTAAAGTAAAGATCATAAAAAATTTATTGTGGAAATAGTTTATATTTCCGTAAAATTTTGATGTTTAAATAAAAATCAAATGATATAAACTTGGTAAATTACTTGTATATCCTCATAAATGGGCGGAGGATCGTAGCCATTAAAAAAATGTATTTCTTTATCTGAAAAATAAATATCTTGTAACATAAAAACAGATACAAAACTCGCAATAAAACTGTTATTCATTTGCAAGTTAAAAGATGAATTTATGAAGTTATCATCTGTATCTATGTTTTCATAAGTGTTTTTACAACAATCGATAGGATTTTCTTTATTACTATCACAATCATCAGCTTCCATAACCATACCACAAGAAAGATTTTTTTTACCCATGGTAAAAGTAGAAACAACTTCAAAATCCCCACAATAGTGTTTTGCATAGGTAACACCTGTACTACTTGCTAGTATTAAAATAGTTAATAATGTGGAAATAATTTTTTTCATTTTCAACGAAAATACAAAATATGCCAAAAAAAAAGAATTATAAAGCTTATTTAACTAAAATTTAAATTTGTTTCATAAATTTAAGATTTAATAAGGGTTTATATGATACACAAAGAACTAAAAGAAAGAGTATGTTGGATTATTGATCAAAATAATTATTCTGTAAATAAGCGTATGACCTTAATTTGTAAAATATTAAAAGATACAATTGAGTATTATGATTGGGTTGGGTTCTATTTTGCAAATCATGATGAAAAAAAATTACGTTTAGAGGCTTTCTCAGGGGAGCCGACTGACCACACCACGATCCCTTTTGGAAAAGGAATTTGTGGACAAGTTGCTATTTCTGATAAAAACTTTATGGTAGATGATGTTAAAGCTCAAGATAATTATATATCCTGTAGTGTTGATGTAAAAGCAGAAATTGTAATTCCCTTGTTCAAAGAAGGAATAAATATAGGACAAATAGATGTTGACTCTAATACTCTAAATCCATTTTCAAAAAAAGATGAGGATTTATTAGAATGGGTCAACAAAAAAGTAGCACTAATTCTATAATATTTTTATTACTGTCCGGTTCTAATTGCCTCAACAGGGTCTAATTTTGAAGCTGATATTGCAGGAATTATTCCAGAAATCAATCCAATTATAGCTGAAATAGCTGTACCTAAAAATATATTCCATAGAGATAATACAAAGTTGAAATCTCCTGAAAAAGAAGAAGCTACGAGAGACACTATAAAAACTAAAATTAAACCTATAAGTCCTCCAATAACTGATAAAATTACAGCTTCAAATAAAAATTGAAATAATATAAATTTATTTTTTGCTCCCAAAGATTTTTGAATTCCAATAAGATTAGTTCGTTCCTTTACACTTACAAACATGATATTAGCAATTCCAAATCCACCAACGAGAAGAGAAAAGCCACTAATGACCCAACCGATACTATTCATAGTTCCAGTAATATCATCAATGAAATCTTTGAAACCCTTTAATTGATTAATAAAAAAATCATTAATATCATCAGGTTTTAAACCTCTAGCCATCCTAATTTTTTGTGTTAAATTGGCGATATACCCCTCATTATCAATTCCTTTTTTAGGCTTTACAATAATTTGTGGGAAGGTAGATTTATTATTATCTCCAAAGATTTTCCTTACCATATTAACTGGTAATAAAACAGCAGTATCCTTAGATTCTCCAAATAGTCCTGAACCTTCTTTTTTTAAAACACCTATTACCGTAAATTTTCGTCCATACAATCTTACCTTTTTTCCTAATGGGTTTGACGAAGAAAATAAGGTTTTTGCAATTTCATCCCCTAAGACAATAACAGGAGTACCACTGTTGGATTCTGCTTCATTAAAAAAACGCCCCTCGGCAATTTGAAGAGATTCTATATCATAGTACTCGTGAGTAATGGCTCCAACATCAATATTTGAAATCGAATTTTCTTCGTATTTAATAGCCGTACTTGGAACATTTAATGTAAATGAAACTGCTTTGGTATTTGGTACATTTTTTTTAATATATTGATATTCTTCGTAGGTAACATCCGGAAATTGTTCAGTTTTCCATCTAGGTATGTCAGAGGGACCAAAATTAAATCGCATAATAATAATAGTACTGTTATCCAAAGAACTTATACTATCATTTATTTCATTTTTAAGGGAATCTACAGCTGCTAAAACTGCTATGATTGAAAAAATACCAATAGTTACTCCCAATAATGATAAAAATGTTCTTAGTTTATTATTCGTAAGCGCATTAATTGCAAAATTGAAACTTTCCTTTAAAACTCGTAAATATATTTTCATTTTAAAAATTCAAAGTAAAACCTAAAATAAAAGTTTTTTAAGTACTATTTGGGTAAAAATTAAATGTTTTTATTAACTCAAAAAAGTTTCTCTAATATAGGACGTTTTATATAAACATATGTTACAATTTTATGAGGTAATTATGTACTTTTGTATACGCCTGATTCAAAAAATAAAAATACCAATCTCCACATGAGCAACAAAAAAATCTACTCCGCTTTAATTTCTGTATTTCATAAAGAGGGTCTTAAGCCTATAGTTAAAAAGCTTGACGAATTGAATGTGAAAATTTATTCAACAGGAGGTACTCAGAAGTTTATTAACGATTTAGGAATTGATGTTATAGCGGTGGAAGAAATAACTGATTACCCTTCTATCCTAGGGGGAAGAGTAAAAACATTACATCCAAAAGTTTTTGGAGGAATTTTAAATAGGCAACACAACCTAAATGACGTTTCGGAAATGGGAACCTATAATATCCCCCAATTAGATTTGGTTCTAGTCGACTTATATCCTTTTGAAAAAACAGTGGCTTCAGGAGCTAAAGAGTCAGCCATCATTGAAAAAATAGACATCGGAGGGATTTCTTTAATCAGGGCAGCTGCAAAAAATTATGAAGACACCTTATGTGTTTCTTCTATGGAAGACTATGGGGAGTTACTAAATATTTTAACGACTAATAATGGTACAGCATCGTTAACAGATAGAAAGAAATTTGCAGCAAAAGCCTTTAATATATCTTCTCATTATGATACCGCTATTTTTAATTATTTTAATAAAAACAAGGAAATTGCTACTTTAAAAATTAGTGAACCAAAAGGAAATATATTAAGGTATGGGGAGAACCCACATCAAAAAGGTTTTTTTTATGGTAATTTTGAAGCAATATTTGATAAATTACATGGCAAAGAATTAAGTTACAATAATTTACTAGATGTTGATGCTGCTGTAAACTTAATGGCTGAATTTACTGGAGAGGCTCCAACATTTGCAATTTTAAAACACAACAATGCTTGTGGCATTGCACAAAGGAACACTGTTCTTGAATCATACATCGATGCATTAGCTGGAGACCCTGTTTCAGCATTTGGAGGAATTCTTATATGTAATACTGAAATTGATCAATCAACTGCTGAGGAAATTCATAAATTATTTTGTGAAGTTGTCATTGCTCCATCATTTTCAAAAGAAGCATTAGAAGTTTTAAAAGGTAAAAAGAATCGGATTATTTTAATTCAAAAAAATATAGAATTACCTAAAGCAACAGTAAGAACATGTTTAAATGGGACTTTAGTCCAAGACAAAGATAACCTGACAGATCGAATCGAAGACTTAACCTATGTAACTAATAGTAAGCCAAGCTCAAATGAACTAATAGACTTAATATTTGCTTCTAAGATTTGTAAGAATACTAAATCAAATACAATCGTTTTGGTAAAGGGAAACCAATTGTGTGCTAGTGGAACTGGCCAAACTTCAAGAGTAGATGCTCTTAGACAAGCTATTAACAAAGCAACTTCATTTGGATTTGATTTAAATGGAGCTGTTATGGCAAGTGATGCCTTTTTTCCATTTCCAGACTGTGTAGAAATTGCAGATAAAGCCGGTATAACCTCTGTAATACAACCAGGCGGGTCTATTAAAGACGAATTGAGCATTAATTATTGCAATGCCAATTCTATGACAATGGTATTTAGTGGAGTACGTCATTTTAAGCATTAATTTTTATTACATTTGTATTAACTTGTTTAATTTTGAAAATCTAAAATAATATATGGGATTTTTTGACTTCTTAACCGAAGAGATAGCAATAGATTTAGGAACTGCCAATACACTAATTATTCACAATGATAAGGTTGTGGTTGACGCACCTTCTATTGTTGCTAGAGACCGAAGCACACGAAAAATAATTGCTGTAGGAACAGAAGCCAATTTAATGCAAGGTAAAACCCATAATAATATCGAAACCATAAGACCACTTAAGGATGGAGTAATTGCAGACTTTGATGCGAGTGAACAAATGATAAATATGTTTATCAAAGATATTCCAGCTCTTAAAAAGAAATGGATCACTCCTTCCCTAAGGATGGTTATTTGTATTCCAAGTGGAATTACTGCGGTAGAAATGCGAGCTGTTAAAGAAAGTGCTGAAAGAGTTAATGGAAAAGAAGTATACTTAATACATGAGCCAATGGCAGCAGCTATCGGTATTGGAGTTGACACCATGCAGCCAAAAGGAAATATGATAGTTGATATCGGTGGTGGAACCACTGAAATTGCAGTGATTGCCTTAGGAGGAATTGTCTGTGATAAATCTGTGAAAATTGCTGGTGATGTCTTTACTAACGATATAATTTACTACATGAGAACTCAACATAATCTTTATGTGGGTGAAAGAACTGCAGAAAATATTAAGATACAAATTGGTGCAGCTACTGAAGATTTGGATTTGCCTCCTGAAGATCTAGCAGTACAAGGTCGAGATTTGTTAACTGGAAAACCGAAACAGGTTCAAACTTCATATAGAGAAATTGCAAAAGCATTAGATAAATCTATTTTAAGGATTGAAGATTCTGTAATGGAAACTTTATCAAAGACTCCTCCTGAGTTAGCTGCAGATATTTATAATACTGGAATCTATTTAGCAGGAGGTGGCTCTATGTTAAGAGGATTAGATAAAAGGCTATCACAAAAAACAGATTTACCTGTTTATATAGCTGAAGATCCTTTAAGAGCAGTTGTTCGTGGTACTGGAATCTGTCTAAAAAACATATCAAAATATAAAAGTGTATTAATTAAATAACTACTGGCGATTGTTATTTTCATTCTGATTAGAATATCTTATGCAGCAGATTCTATATTTTTTTATACGAAACAAAAATTTTCTGCTATTTATAATCTTGTTTTCATTTTCTATTTTTCTAACGATACAGACACATTCTTATCATAAGAATAAGTTTATAAATTCCTCTAATTATATAAGTGGGAGCATTTATTCTATTAAAAGCTCAATAACTAGTTATTTTAGTTTAAAAAAAGAAAATACAATTTTACTAGAAGAGAATACTAGAATTAGGAAAAAATTAGAATCTTACAAAAATAAAATCACTAATTACAATATAGATACTGCTTTTATATATTCAAAATATTATTTTTCCTATGCAAAAGTGATCAATAATTCTTTTTCAAAAACTAAAAACAAACTCACTATAAACAAGGGAATAAATGATAGCTTAAAAATAGATATGGGAGTTGTTACATCAAAGGGTATTGTTGGAATAATAGATAATATTTCCAAAAAATACGCTACTGTTCAATCAATTTTAAATACCAACAGCCAAATAAATGCAAAACTTAAGAACTCGAAACATTTTGGTTCATTAATATGGAATACAGTTGATCCAAATATTGTACAACTTATAGACATTCCCAGATTAGCCCCTGTTAAAATTGGTGATACCATAACTACTGGAGGAAAATCAACAATTTTTCCTGAAGGGATATTAATTGGTGAGGTTAAAGACTTTACACTGACTCAAGATAAAAATTCAAAATATTTGAACATAAAATTGTTCAACGATATGACGAATCTTGAGCATATACACATCATAACTAATTTAGATGCAAATGAGATTATCAATTTAGAAAAAGAAACCAGAGATGTTAAATAATTTAATTTTTGTAAATATCACTCGCTTTTTTCTACTCATTTTAGTACAAGTATTTATTTTAAATCATATTAATCTTTTTGGATACGTAAATCCTTACTTATACATTCTATTTATAATTATTTATCCATTTACAGCTAATAAAAGTTTACTTATTTTTTCAAGTTTTTTATTAGGATTATTCGTCGACGTTTTTAGTGACTCTGGAGGAATTCATGCAGCAGCTTCAGTCTTTATAGCTTTTATTCGTCCTGTGATTTTAAAATATTCATTCGGAATAAGCTATGAATACAACACTATTAAAATTAGTAGTAAAGATTATCTAAAACAAATGATTTATGTGGGTTCTATGGTATTTCTTCATCACTTTATATTATTTGCTTTAGAAATATTTAATATAAATCATTTTTTATTATTTTTAAATTCAGTTTTATTTTCAAGTATCTTTAGCATTGTTATAATTTTGTGTACTATTACCCTATTTAGTAAAAAATAAATTGAGAAAATATTTATTCTTCCTCCTGGTTATTTTTACCGGATTAATAATTTCCGCCAGACTTTTTTACCTTCAAGTTTTGGATACGTCCTCACAAATATCATCTCAAAATAATGCTGTAAAAAAAGTATTTGACTACCCTCAACGTGGCTTTATATTTGATCGGAATGGAAAATTATTAGTTTCTAACCAACCGTCTTATGATGTTATGGTGATTCCAAAAAATGTGGATTCATTAAGTTTCGAATTAAAGAAAGAATTCTGTGAATTACTAAAAATTACTGAAGAGAAATATGACAATATTCTAAAAAAAGCAAAAATTTATTCTCCTAGATTACCCTCTGTGGTAGTACCTCAATTTACTAAAGACGAATACGCCTATCTTTCAGAAAAAATGTGGAAATATAAGGGCTTTTACATACAGAAAAGATCTTTAAGAGAATATCAAGTCTCAAATTCTGCAAATATATTTGGATATATCGCAGAAGTTAATAAAACCATCATAGATAATAACTCATACTATCAAATGGGAGATCTAATTGGAAAAGCTGGTGTAGAAATGGAATATGAAGATATCCTTCGAGGTAAAAAAGGTGTAAAGCATCTTCAAATGGATCGTTTTAACAGAGAAATAGGTTCTTATCAAGAAGGAGTTTTTGATACTCTGCCAGTCAATGGAAAAGATATTACACTTACCATAGATTCAAGTCTTCAGGAATATGGCGAAAAGTTATTAGTTAATAAACGAGGCGGAATTGTGGCACTAGAACCTTCGTCGGGTGAGATATTAGCTTTAATTTCTGCTCCAAATTATGATCCTAAATTATTAGTTGGCAGGGAGCGCTCAAAAAACTTTACAAAATTATGGTACGATACTATTTCAAGACCTTTATTTGATAGAGTATTGCAAGGAGAATATCCTCCAGGATCGCCTTTTAAGGCTCTAACTGCTTTAATTGGAATGCAAGAAGGTGTTGCACATAAGGATGAAAACTTAATTTGTCAGGGCAGCTACAATTATGGCGGAAAGAAAAAACTTGGTTGTCATCTTCATAAAACACCATTAAATATGTCTGAAGCTCTAGCAAATTCCTGTAACACATATTTCTGTAAAATCTATAAGAGAAGTATAGAAAAATTTTCGACACCTCAGGAGGGTATTGATAATTGGAAAAGACATTTGATGAGCTTTGGATTAGATAATTATATAGGATATGATTTACCTCCAGGAAAAAAAGGATTAATACCATCATCTGAATTTTACAATAGATGGTATCAATATCCAAAATACAAGTGGTATGCGAGTGCTACTATCTCAAATGCTATTGGACAAGGAGAAGTTATACTTACTCCAATGCAAATGGTAAATTTTACCGCTGCCATTGCAAATAAAGGATGGTATTATAAACCACACATTATCAAGAAAATTGATGCTGTTGACTCTATTCCTTCAAAATATACCGAACGGTATAATACGACAATTGATAAAAAACACTTTGATTCGGTTATTGATGGAATGTTTAATGTTTACAACGAAGGTACCGCTAAAAATATTCAAATACCAGGAATAGAAATATGTGGAAAAACAGGAACCGCAGAAAATTATACAAGGATTGAAGGTAAGCGAGTTCAACTAACTGATCATTCTATTTTCATTGCTTTTGCTCCAAAAGAAAAACCTGAAATTGCCATTGCAGTTATAATTGAAAACGGTTACTGGGGTTCAAGATGGGCAGGAAGAATT
>Ga0213862_10001213_pt1 | contig 10889 bp, 6 predicted proteins | sample PICome_7_FD_160092 | JGI IMG/M metagenome (GOLD analysis project Ga0213862, IMG submission 160092) | Coastal seawater microbial communities near Pivers Island, North Carolina, United States - PICO266 | ecosystem: Environmental > Aquatic > Marine > Coastal | place: USA: North Carolina | collected... | reverse complement strand
GTTCGCCGGACAACACACGAGTTCCATCACGAGCACGTGGACTGGATTACTCGCGATTGCGAATAAAGAACGCGTGATGCCGTATCTCGAGCAAGAGCAGCAAAAAATCATGAAAAAACACGGCACGAAGATTGATTTCGACGTGTTGGCGGAAATGGACGAGTTACACTTTGCGGTGAAGGAAGCGTTGCGAATGCACCCGCCTTTGATCATGCTTTTGAGAAAAGCGCAGGTGAACTTTGACGTGGAAACTTCGGACGGTAAGAAATACACCGTCCCGAAGGGCCACATCTGCGCCACCTCTCCGGCGTTTGCCCATCGCATGGACTCCGTCTTCAAAAACCCAAACACCTACGACCCGCAACGCTTCAAATCGGACGAAAACAAGTTCGCCTCGTACATCGGCTTCGGCGCCGGTCGACACGGATGCATGGGCGAAACCTTCGCCTTCATGCAAATCAAAACCATCTGGTCCGTGTTGATTCGAAACTTTGAGTTTGATTTAATCGGCGACTTACCCGAACCCGATTACGAAGGCATGGTCGTCGGCCCGAAACATCCGTGCAAGATTCGATACAAGAGGAGAGACAGGAAGAAAAACGGCTTGATGAAATCGCCGTCCACGATGAGTAAATCGTTTAAAGCGTGAAACTTTGAAATAAATAATTATTTAAGTACCTCTTAGTACTCGTTCGTCCCCCCGCACGCGTATCCCGCCCAACATTCAAAAGACCTCTCTACTTTCGATGCGTCATTATAAATAACATCAACACCAATACTACTAATGTTTCGACAAAACGCGAAACGCATCGCGCGATCGCTCCTCGCTTCCACCAGTAAAGGGAGCAACGCTGTTCCTCCTTTCTCGAATCCACCGACGATGATTCAAGCGATGCATACCACACATCGAGCGCGTCGTTTTGCATCCAAATCGAGCAAAAAACGCCCGCATTCAGAGTCTGAAATCCTCGCGATGATCCGCTCACAAATCGCCATCCCAGTTCCCTCGGACATCCCAGACGGCACGAACAACATCGACGACATACCGGAAGGCGTTTTATACGGCGAGTTTAACGACCCAACGGCCGAGAGGCACTTGGAGACGCAAACGAAAGAGGAAAAAGAAATTATCGAAGAGTTGAGGGCATTGGTTTTAGAGAGGGAAGAACCGAGAGCGGAGGATCGGTTACCGCCGCTGGAACATTTTTACCAAGACGCGAAGAGTTTAGAGAAGGAGAAACGGCAAGAGAGAGAAAAGATAAAGCAAATGGAGCAAACTATGAACAGAGTGAAGAAAATCGATCGATTCGGCGGGAGCGTCGGGACCGGGAAGAGGAAGACGGCGGTGGCGCAAGTTAGGATTGTTCCGGCGAAAGGGAGTAAAGCAGGAGACGAGGAGGAGACAGAGGAGGAGGAGGAAGTGTTCGGGGAAATCGTCATCAATGGGAAACCTCTGGACGAGTATTTCCAAGACGTCAGTTTGCGGCAGCACGTCTTAGCGCCGTTTGCGGCGACGAACACTTTAGGATTGTTCGACGTGCGCGTCCTCGTCCACGGCGGCGGCTTGAGCGGTCAAAGTCAAGCCGCTCGGTTAGGCGTGGCGAGGAGTTTACAAAATTACGACCCGGCCTTTCGCGCGCAGTTGAAACCGCTTGGATTTTTGACCCGAGACTCGAGAATTGTGGAGCGGAAAAAACCCGGTTTGAAGAAAGCGAGAAAGGCGTTTCAGTGGGTGAAGCGATAAAAGAGAGAAACTTTCGGCGCGTCGAGAATCCACGTCTTGGCTACGTCACAAAAACAATCATCATCGCGGCACGCGTTATTAGCGAATGAATCGGCTACTCCTAAAACAAACTACTACGATCGCTACTGCTATTATTATCGCACACTCTACTCTCAACCAAAGCTTCTCTTTCTCTTTAAACTCTTATTTCACTTCTTATTGGATGTCATCATCATCATCGCCCTCTGTTTCTCCTTCTCCTCCAAAAGCAGCCTCTCCAGCCTCTGAATCTCTCCGTCCTCTTCCTCTTCCTCTTCCTCTTCCTCTCCCTCCTCTCTCGTCATCTCTCGCAGCTTGTTTACGTTTTCCAATAACTTCTCCTTCACTCGTTCCATCTCCTTAAATTCCAACTCCGTGCTTTCGTATAAAGAACTCAACCGTTTCAAGCGAAGATCGAGCGCGTCGCGAGATTTCGCGGTGTGTTTTGAAAGCTCCTCCGGGGTGAGCGAGGAGAGGCGGAGGAACGCGGCTTCGTCGTCCTCGAAGTCGTCCTCGTTCATTGCTTTGTTCAAAGTCTTGAACTCTGGGGAAATTCGTCATTTTCCATCCGGGCAAAAGACGCGTAAACAACAACAAAGATGATGTCATCCAGAACTCGCCTCGCGAAAACGACGATGCAGACGACGCTCCTCTCTCGAATGATCTCCTCTTTTACTCGCGAAGGCGGCGAAGCCACGTCTTCTTCTTCATCTTTGTCTTCTTCTTTTCATCATCAGATTCGTTCGTACCGTCAAGGCCCGAACGCAACCTCGAAAACCACTCGCGGCGGGTACCGCCCGCCGATGCTCTCGAAGGACGAACACCCGTACGACGACAGAGTGGAAGAGCTCGAGGACGTGAAGAAAAACGACCCGGACAGGAAGTTTCTCTTACTCCACCGAAAAGAGAAATGGGACCGGGAAGTGAAAGCGAAAGAAAGTTCGAGCAAATGTGGTGGAAGGTCTTTCCAACCGCAAAGGAACAAAAATAAGTACAAACGAGCGATGCAGAAACAAATGTTCATCATGGAAAACAACGGCGAGAGGAAACGAAATTCGATGAGGAAATACTTGGCAGAACGGCCGAAAGTGGAAGAGCACTGGCGGAGGATGAAGAGGTTCGCGAAAGATCCGGGTTTGTTGACGTTGGTGCAGTGCGAGTCGTGTAAGAAGACGTACCCGAAGTACGAGGAGGAATGTAAGAAGTGCTCGGAGAAGAACGAGGAGGATAACGCGATGAGTGGTTTGTGATGATAGCGGGGTTTAGCGTGTAACGTAGTTTAATAATGATAATAATATTGAGAGCGTCTCGTGCGTGTATAATTTTACAACAGTTTACTTTGATAATAAACAGCCAGCGCAAAGCGCTGGCGATGCGCCTTTTGCGTTTATCTTTTCTCTTCTCCAAAACGTGATTTACTTTTTCTTCGTCGAGGAGGCTAATCCGGCGACTTCCCACTTTTCCGGTTTCCAATTGGAATCTAACTTTTCCGGCGCATCTATCGAGTGCGTGTTTTTTCCCGCACCCAAAGCTTGTCGAACGCCTTCGATGTTGTTCAAGGCGTAAAACGCGGAAGCCGCCACCGACTCGGAAACTTTCGAGAGTCCCGGCTGCTTCTCCTTGTGCTCCGGCCCGAGCTCTGCGGCGTCTAAGAACCGGTCCGTCGCCGCTTCCCAACTTAATCGGTACGCGTCTTCCGCCGAGAGCGGTTTCGGTTCCGTGTCGAACGCTTTCTTCATGCACTGCGAAAACTCCTCCTGATTGCCGTACGTCAAACAGTTTGGAAAGGAGGAGAAGAATTCGTTGCTCGGGTGCTTCGCGCAGACGACGAATTTACCCATGGCTAACGCTTCCGCCGTGGTGGTTGCCACCACGTCGGACAAAGAAGGATTGACGAAAATTTTATAATCGTGGACGGTTGGATTCGCGTGGTCCAAGCGTCCTTTGAAATTCAAAGGTAACTTTTTATCCATCGCGGTTCGCTCGACCGATTCCAAGTCTTCGCCGTTGCCGTACACGTCCATGGAGATGGGGCAGGTTTGGCCGTATTCCGCGTTCGCGTTGTGTTTTTCGACGCAATCGAGAAGTTCGTGGTAGCCTTTACCCCAAACAACTTTGCCGAGGAAGTACGCGCCTTTGGTAAAAACCGATCGTTCGTTCTCGTTCGTTTCGTTGTTGTTGTTGTTGATATCCTTCTTCTTTTTCCGTTTCGCCGCGGACAAAGAGGACGAGGACGAGGAGGCTTTCGTTGTCGACGTGATCGATGCAAACTGTGGTTCACTGTTGGTTAAACCAACGTTATCGAGAAGCTCGTCGTCTTCGCGCATCAACTGCACTCTCTTTGCCGCCGCCTTCGACGCGCCAACGTCTAAAAACACCGGACTCACCCCATGCACGTTCATCGTGCAACTCCTCGGAAACTCTTGCACGGCGTCCGAAAGTTTGATGACTTTGTGACAGTGCACTCTCGAAACGACTGAATTTACGAATCCTAACGCCTTTTCTTTTACTTTTCCGTGATTTTCCAAACGAACGTAATCCAAATAGTTCGTGTGAATAATCCCGACGACGTGTTCAAACGTATCGCTCCATCGCGGACCGGTGTGGAACCAGTTCAAATGTTCCGGTTCCTCCAAAACGGCGACGTCGTTGGAGTTTTTAATGTGAGAGGAAACGTCTCCTACCGGGATAATGCTCATCTTATCCGTCGCGTATCTTCCCGGGTAAAAGTTCAACTTTAAGTTTGGAACGTCAAATCCGCATCGTTCTTTTACCCAGTTTCGAACGAACGTTTCTTGTTGCTCCGGCGACTCAAAGACGTTGTTCGGATGCAACGTTTTCTGCTCGTCGACGGGGATGAACGGAACAACGAGGGTGACTTCGTGTAATCCGCGCCGGGCTAAATACGCCGCGCGTAAGAGCGGGTTAACCGCAGTTCCCGTCATCCAAGGCAGCGTCGCGGTGGTGACGATGGCGACTTTTCTCCCGGGTTCTTTGATCGATCGCGGCGCGTGCGGAGATGTCGTTTGCGTAGAGACGTCTTGTTTTTTACCACCAGAACTACCGCCAACGATAGAAAACTGTTCTCTTTCACCTTCTTTTGTTTTCAATGGCGTCGTTATTGTCGTCGCGACCATTTCGTTGTTCGTTTCCCCTTTCGTTTCGGTGCCGCTGCTGCTCGGGTTCGTAAATTTGGATTTCAACGTATCCAACGCCTCCGAGGACGCTTTGCGTAACAATCTTCTGGTGGTTTGTAACGTCACCTTCCCGAACTTTTCGCGCAACTCGACGTCGTCAAATTCCCCCGTCGTTTCTTGTAAATCACCTCCTCCCCCGTCGTTATCTGTTTCGTTATCGGAAAGCGAACGCAACGACTCTTGCGAACTCCTTCGCGAGCTCAATCCCGAAAAGGTGAACTTTTTATTTTTACTACTGTTGTTACTACTGCTGTTATGGGGCGTCGAGGCGCCTCCCGATGATGATTTCGGTTTACTACTGCTCACCGCTTTAAAGACGTCCCATCCTTCTGGCGGCCTTTGCAAATTCTTCGTGATGTTCTCCGTGATGTCCTTCACTTTCGGCATGACGTTCTTCTCGATAATCGCGCTCAAATCTTGCGACGACGAAAACGGCGAGCTCCTCCCGCTTAAACTCTGAGTATTCGCATCTTCCTCGCCACCGCCATTCTTGGAATCACTTCTTTTCAACCTTCCACTCGAAGCAGACGATGACGACGACGGCCACATCGTCTTATTCGCGTCCGTGTTCAAATCGTCCGCCTTTGACGCGCTCCTTCGCAACCCGCCGGTCACCGCGCTCGCGTCCGCGGTATTCCCAACATTCGACGACGCCGCTCGTTGCTTAAACTTTTCCATGAACTGCGAATCTCCAACTTTCAACAACCCTTCGTTGATTGGTTTCTGTACCGTCCTCTTCGCCAACTCTCGAATGGATTCCATCGATATCGCTCGGTCGAGAGCGGCGTTTTCAAAACTCGAACTGAACGCCGTTTGCAATCCACCCCAAACGGGGGAAGTGTGTTGATTCCTCTCGTAATTAGAAGAAGGTGAACTTTCTGTCGCGTTGTTGTTGCTCTCGTTCCCGACGACGATAAACTTCGCCTTGGCGTCTTGAATGGTCCGTTCCCACGCGTTCCGAAACTCGTGGAGCCTGACGGAGCCTTTGGAGAAATGCAACGCTTCGTTCGTCCAATTCCGATTATTCGAAGAGGAACCAGAACCAGAACCAGCGGCGCCACTTCCACTTCCTTTGTCCTCGCGCGGGTGGTTCGTGTTCCCGCTCATCGAAGCGTTTATGTGTGAGAGTTTTCTTACTGTTCGCGCATGATGTTTCAAAGGCAATTGATTACCTCAATTGAGAATATCCAACGAAAGAGTGGAGTGAAATGTCTATCCTTTTTGGAGCAAAAAAGCAAAAAAGATACGAAAAGGAGAGGTGCAAATTTGCGCTGTATTTAAGTTGCGTTGCGTACGCGCCGCGCGTAGTATGTATTCTAAAAACTCTTTCTCTATCTATCTATCTATCTCGAGCTGATGCGATTCGTTCAGAATACGCACGCATTCTCAAACGAGGGTGGACTTTAACCACTCGACGACGCGTTTTAAGCTCTCGGAACTGCTCGCGGACATGGCGTCCAGCGTATCGTGAAAAGCGTGGAACCTTTCCAACGTATCCACCATCGCTTGGACGCCGTTTTTTGTACCACCAACGCTTTCGCCGTTTGCGCCGCTAACGCGAGTGTTTCCGTTTCTCTTTCTTTTCCCTCCTCCTTTTGGTAAGGCTTGGTCGGCGGTTCGACGCAACGCCTCTCGGTCGTTTTCGACCAGGAAGGCGAGGAGGAGCGAGGAGTACGCTTGAGTGATGAGGTCTTCGCCGTAGGACGGGTCGACGGCGGCGTTCGCGGTGGCGTCGTCGTCGTCGTCGAGCATTTCCACGGTGACTTCTTCGTCTTCGTCGTCGCCGTCGTCGTCTTGGTTTTGATCATCATCATCTCCATCATCCTCGTCGTCGTCGTCTTCTACCCGGTGCATCTTGGCGCCGCCGGCGTGCGTGAAAATGCGCGCGAGGACAGTTGGAAACGGGACGAGCGGCGATGCCGATTTCTCGTCGTCGTCGTCCAAAACCTTCTTTCCGTTGTTACTCGTCTTCTTCTTCTTCTTCTTCTTCTTAAAGTCTTCGGCTTTTCCGGTACCGAACGGCGAGCAATCGAGTTGGAGTTGTAACAGTTCTTGCTTCACTCGAGGGTTCGCCTCCGTGATGTTCACCAACAAACACATGCACGCATGAAGCAACTCTGTCGCGGCTTCTTTATACGCGTCTGGAACGGTACCTTCCATGTTGTCCTTTTTAGGAACGAATCCGGCAAATTCACCGTATAAAGCGCACCCGCGCATGGCTGAAAAGTACGCGACTGCGGCGATGATGCCGTGTAATCCGTCTCGCGAAGCCGCCGCTTTTGCTCCGACCGTGTTTTCGTTCGTCGAGTTTGTCAGTGCGAACACGCACGCTTTTAACGTAGCCAAGGATAGTCGCGCGTCGATATTTGGGTTTAAATACTCGGAAGTTTGAATGCCGTGTAAAGCCTTTGCTCGTGGACGCATCGATCGACTGGTTAAAAGCGTCAGCGCGGGGAGGGTTTCGATCAAACACCTCGCTAAAGACCAGTTGTTCTTTTTGCTGTTGTTGTTGATGTTGTTATCGCTGTGGTTGTTTTTTATACCTTTTTCTCCTCCTCCTCCTCCTCTTGGTTTCGGAGACATGTCCACGTCTCCGTCTTTGGGAGACTTTGCGAGCCAAGAATCCAAGGCTGCTCCGGGAGATTTCGCCATTTGACCGAAAACCGGCGACGCGCCAACCGTCGCCGGAGAACCAATCTGAAGGAAACTATTGTTGTTCGTGTTGTTGTCGTCGTCGTTATCTTCGAATCTGTTACTTCCTGGGATAGGTCTCGGCGGCGTCGAAATTGCTGCTGTTGTTGTTGTTGGATTCGTCGCAGTAGCGGTGACCATTTTTCTACCATCGTCAACATCATCCTCTTCTTCTTCTTCTTCTTCTTCTTCTATCGCGAGCAAAGAAACATCAGCGAGTTTCAGCACAGAAAAAGAAGAAGTGGACGAGGAGGCGTTGTTGATCGTTGGAGAAGGCTCTCCGAACGCGTCGTCTTCAACATCTTTACTTTTATCTTCATCGCTGATGAAAGAAGAAGAAGAGAAAGATTCCCAAACCGGTAAATTTGAAGACGCTAGCGTCGTCACCGTCTCTGGGCTCGTATACGTCGCCGCCTCGATGACTCGAGCGCATCGAAACAGTCTCGCGCACGCTTTTCTCGCCTTTACTTTCATCTCTTCTCCTTCTTCTTTATCTTCACCTTTTTTACTCTTTATTTTGCTCGAATGCAAGCTTTGAACCAAGTCTTTGCAACTTTCGTTGGCGAGTTTCGCGACAGAAGTTATGAACCCGGATCTAGAAAGGCGCGTCCGTAACGCGCGAGATGTCGTGTCGTTGTTGTTGGTGGTGGTTGGTGGTTGTTTACCACCTTCTCTTCGTTCTTTTTCTTCTTCCTCTTCGCTTCCCCATTGCAACGCCCTGAACGCTAATAATAAAGCTATGTTTTTTGTGCACGCGCTCTTTTCGCTTGGGAGAAATTTTAAAGCGCTCAACGACGTTTCCACCGCTTTCTCGACATCACCATCGATATCGTTGGTGTCGTCTTCTATTACTACCATTATTTCTTCTTTCTTTTCTTCTTCTTCTTCTGTAAAAAAGTTTGCCTCGTCTACGCACGCGGCGACGCCCAACGCGATATCCATCGAGTCCAACACTCTCGAAAACGTTTTGATTTCCAAAGAAAAGAGATACGCCAAAGCGATGGCGGCTAATCGTAACTTGGCGTCCGTGGCGGATTTTCCGGCTATTTTCAAAGCCGCCGTAAACATGGACGTCGCAAAGTGCGGTCGTTCTCGCGAAAGCCTTCGTCTGTATTGCGTGTTTGAGGCGATTTTTTTCAAAAGCCATAACGTCGACGCTAACGTTCTGTGCTCTTCCTCTTGAAAGTTGTTTTTTATTATGTTGTTGATTCCGTTGCCGCCGCCGTACTTTTCCAACACCTGCAAATGCGTTTGTGGGTCGCTCGATTGCACCGCTTTGGTAATAATAATTTGCTTCACCGGCGAGGGCGTTTTCTGCCTCTTGAATTGAATCGGTTTCTCTGGAGTGAGTTTAATCTCCGTCGCTAACGCATCGTCGAATAAGACTTCATTTTTATCTTCTTCTTTATTTACTTCTTTTACTTCTTCTTCTTTAACTTCTTCTTCTTTAACTTCTTCTTGGTCCATCGCGAACGATACTCGGCGGTTTTTGTTGTTGACGAGTTTCGTCGTCGGTTCTTTTGTGGAGTCTTCTTCTTCTTTTACTTCTTTTACTTCTTTTACTTCTTGTACTTCTTCTTCTTTACTCTTCTTATTAATGTTACTCTTTTGTATCATCAGCGCTTTCCCGAACAGCGCGACTCTATTCGCCACGAAATACTTCTCCGCTTGCGCATCCACGTCTTCTTCTTCTTCATCATCATCATCCTCGACCAAAATTTCCTCGTCCACTTTTCCGAACAACTCTTTCGCGTTTTCGAACGAATACGGATCATTTTTATCACTGCTTTTCTTATTATCGGTAGTATCGTTCTTCTTCCTTTTCGTTGATGTTGTCGTTGTCGTTTTTGACGGTGTCTTTGAATGCTTCTTCTTATTATTATTCTTTAAAGATTCTTCGATGATGATGATTTCATCATCATCGTCAACATCATTCTTCTCCTCCTTCTCTTCTTCGAGAACGACACCACCTTCAGAGGAAACAGGCGCAGCAGTCGCAGTCGCAGCAGCACTCGTTCGTCTCGGTTTCCGAGCGAACCTTTTGTTTTTGGTGTTGTTGTTATTCATTTAATAAACACAACTCTTTTGTGCTCCATTACAATGGAGAACAATTTTGGCGGGAAAAAATCTGCACTTTTCAGCACACGTTTGTTTGTTTGTTTGTGTATTCATATATGTGATACATTCAGACCGAAACGAAACGTTTTCACGTGACACGATACGAATAACACATAGAAAATGGTGAGAGGCAACGCGAAAGCGAAAGCTCAGGAAAAGAACGCGAAGAAACAGGCGGAGAAAACGAGCGCGAAATCTTCGCTCGGGAAATCGAACGAGTCTTTAGTTTTGAAGTGTCACGTGTGCATGGCGTTGATGAAGAACGCGAAGCAGATGAAGGAACATTTCGAGAGCAAACATCCGAAAGTGGCAATGCCTGCGGAGTGCAGCGGAGGGGGGTGATTGTTGAGTGTATGTGATGCGGCGTATTTATTTACAATTACCTTTATTTCATGGTACTGTAGATTTTATACATCAAGCTTTTGTTTGTTGTCTTGTCTCTCTTTGTTGTTGTAATAAAACAAAAATCCATCCGCGTACAAATGATTGCTCTGATTCTTATTCTGTTTCTGATTCTGTTTCTGATTCTGGCACGCGTAACTCCCCGTGTTCGTATCGCCAACCCGATGGTAATGGACAGTTAGTGTCGAGGAGGTGTTGTAAACATTCGGTTTGGTTGTTCTCGTGTCTTGTCAAAAAGGAGCAAAAAAAAAAAAGTTTTTCCGCCACATATCATTACGTGCACGACGCGACTACGACACAAAAGCGCGCTCTCACGCGTTGACGCGTGCGATGCGCAAAAAAAAAGGACGACGTTTCGCCGCAGGGACTCGAACCCTGGTCGACCGGGGTCATTACTTTCACTTGAAAGCCGGACATGATAACCACCTACACCACAGCGAACCCATTCGGAAATGGTACGACGCGAGTTTCCTCGCGTGTGTTACGATTTTTTCTCGGTATTAAGACTTATAGAGTTTTTTTGTTTAGGGTCTTTTTTCGTTTTTGAATTTTGAAAATTTTCGTTCGTTTTTCATCACTTTGAAGAGTCGTCATCGCGCTCGGGAGTGTCCGCATAAACGCGCAACTTTTAAGAAACGTAATAATAAAGACGATCCGTGATGACGACGACGAGTTCAAACGCTTTAGTATCTCCTCCTCCTGATGATGATGAAAAGAAT
>Ga0213862_10001212_pt1 | contig 10891 bp, 8 predicted proteins | sample PICome_7_FD_160092 | JGI IMG/M metagenome (GOLD analysis project Ga0213862, IMG submission 160092) | Coastal seawater microbial communities near Pivers Island, North Carolina, United States - PICO266 | ecosystem: Environmental > Aquatic > Marine > Coastal | place: USA: North Carolina | collected... | reverse complement strand
GCTCGTTTTAAGATATCTTTGGTGACCCGTTCTTCTGCTGGGTGATAAAGCTGAAACCATGCCTTGCCTTCAGTAATTTCAGAAATTTTTTCAATACTTGCTGTGGTGACAGTGCTTAATACAAAAGGAATGTTATGTTCAAAAGCTGCTTTGGCTAAAATTTCTGGAGATTTTGGCCACATTAAGCCTTGCAAACCAACAGGAGAAATACCAAACGGTGCATCATACGTATGTCCAAAAAGTTCCGTTTTTAAAATAGGCGCGTTATAGTCAACCAAATACTTGGGCTTGAGTTCAATGTCTCGAATCCGATCAGTATTCTTTTTAAGGTTTACGTCATCATTACAACCCCCATCCAAGTATTCAAAAGCAAACTTTGGAATTTTACATTTGGCACGTGCTCTTAAATCAGCTACAGACGGATATTTATAATTTACCTCTTGTTTCATTTGCTTCTATTTAAATCATAAATTTTTTCCATCAAGATCCATTTGGTGCCTTCTGGTGTATTGGGTAGGGCCTGTTGAAACTCCCACATTAGGGCTTCCCATTTTTGTACTTTTGGGTTTTTCGCGTCCAATTTTGCTTTTTTTTCAAAGGAAAATGTATCGTCAACTTCAATAATCATAAAAAGTCTGTTGCCTGTGTGATATATTTCTGCATTTTGAATACCCGACGCTTTGATGTTTTGGTTGATTTCTGGCCATACCTGCTTGTGGTGTTTTATATAGGCCTCAATCTTTTCAGGTTCATTTTTAAGGTCCAAGGCCAAACAATATTTGTGCAGTTCAACAGTCATTATTCCTGATTTATAGCCCTATCCAAGTGCGTATAACCTCCGTCCACATATACTAACTGACCTGTAGTGTGACTTGAGCGAGATGAAAGTAAAAAGGCAACTGTATTGGCAATTTCATCAGGAGTTGTCATGCGATGTTCTAAAGGGATTTTATCTGTTATAGACTTCAGTTTTTCTTCTGGACGATCAAACGTGTTTATCCATTTTTCATAGAGTGGCGTGAAGCATTCAGCAACAACAACACAGTTCACACGAATGGCGTAGGGCAATAGCTCGACCGCCCATTCTCTTGTGAGGGCATTACGTCCGCCATTGGAAGCTGCATAGCCCGAAGTACTCCCTTGACCAGTATCAGCCGTTTTAGAACCAATATTAACGATAGCCCCTTTGTTTTTCTTAAGCTCCGGGAGTACCAATTGTGCCATCAAATAATAATGTGCTAGGTTGCGTTTGATCGATTCCATAAAATCGGAATAATTCCCATGTTCCAGTCCAACTCCATCATTGACACCTGCATTATTTACTAGTCCATCAATGCGACGGTGTTCACGCAAAACTATCCTTACAGCTGCTTCGCATTGTTCGGGTTTGGTAAGTTCTGCAAATGCATAACCTACTTTGAATCCTTTTTTTTTATAATCCGTAATTACCTTTTCAACACTCGGTTTATTTCTTCCTATAATGACAGGAATTGCCCCCTCTTCAGCCAAAAGCGAAACAATAGCTGCACCGATCCCTTTTGATCCACCTGTTACGATAATCACCTTGTCTTTTAATCTTAAATCCATACTACAGATTGTAAATTTTAATTGCATTTTGCCCCAAAACTTGTGCTTTTATTTGGGTAGATTGCTTTTCAAGATAAGCATTAATTAGAGCAAATACCGTTTTGTAATCAGTAGCTAACAAACACACAGGCCAATCGGAACCATACAGGACGCGGTTAGCACCAAAAGAAGCAAAGATATGATCCATAAATGGCGTGAAGACTTCATCTGAAAACACAAAGTTATCGGTTTCGGTAACCATACCCGAGAGCTTACAACTCACATTTTCGCATTTGGACAAGGCCGCTATCTGGTCCTTCCAAGTGTTGTTCATTGGAGCTGAAATATTCGGCTTGGCAATGTGGTCTAAAACAAATTGTTGCTCAGGAAACTTTTCAACCATTTGAAAGGCTGCTGCAAGTTGATGCGGATAAACAAGTATATCAAACGTGAGGTTGAACTTTGCAAGTTTACCAATGCCTATTTGCACATCATCGCGCAGTAGGTAATCTTCTTTTTCAGCTTGCACTATATGACGTACTCCTTTGAACAAAGGATTTGCTGCATAGTGTATAAGTCGATTTTCTAAATTTTTATCGGTTAAGTCAACCCAACCTATAACCCCTTTAATAAACGGGTTTTCTGCGGCACAAGCCAACAAAAATTCGGTTTCTGTTTCAGATTGGTCGGCTTGTACGGCAACACATCCATCAATTCCATTTTCTTCTAATATGGGCTTTAGATCTTTTGGAAGAAAATCCTTGCGAATAACCTCCATAGAATCCTCAATCCATGCATCTCTGTCTGGATCATATTTCCAAAAATGTTGATGGCTATCTATGATCATTTATATGCGATACAAGTCTGTTTTGATACGCCTAATCCTTCGATACCCAATTCCACGACATCGCCCGCTTTTAAGTAACGCGGTGGGGTAAGTCCTAGCCCAACACCAAAGGGCGTCCCTGTGGAAATAATATCTCCAGGGAGTAAGGTCATGAATTGGCTTATGTAGCTAACCACATGTTGAATGTTAAAAATAAAGTCAGACGTGTTGCTGTTTTGCATTTCCGCTCCATTGAGAGTTAACCAAAGATTAAGGTTGTTCGGGTCACCAATTTCATCAGGCGTGGCAATAAAAGGGCCAATGGGTGCGAAGGTGTCGCAGCTTTTTCCCTTGACCCACTGCCCAGAGCGCTCCAATTGATATGCGCGTTCGCTTACATCGTTGTGCAGTACATATCCAGCCACGTGCCTTAAAGCGTCTTTTTCAGAAATATAGGATGCTTTCTGACCAATCACTATAGCTAATTCTACCTCCCAATCTGTCTTTTCACTACCTTTTGGAATAACAATAGAATCATTAGGCCCAACAATAGCCGAACTTGCCTTAAAAAACAACACGGGCTCTTCTGGAATATCCATACCGCTTTCGGCAGCATGCTTAGCATAGTTAAGCCCAACACATACAATTTTTGAGGGACGAGCTAAAGGAGGTCCAAGGCGAACGTTGTCTGCTACCACGGGGCAACTATTTTTGTTGGCTCCAAGCCATTCTTGGAGTTTGTCAGTACCATTGGATCCAAAAAAGGCTTCATCATAGTCTTGCCCAAATTCAGAAACGTCAATTTTGGTACCATCTGCTAATAATACACCTGGTTTTTCATGGTTAATTGCTCCGAATCGAATAAGTTTCATATAGTTTTTATTTTGAGTTTAATGTAATGTATCCCCCATCAATGCCGTAGTTTGATCCCGTAATAAAGCTGGCTTCGTCAGCACATAAAAACAATGCTAGATCAGCAACTTCTTGTGGATTTCCCATACGTCCTATGGGTTGGGTTTTTGAAAGTTTTTTAAATATCTCCGCCTCGTTCCCGGGGTAATTTTTCTCAATAAAACCGTCGACAAAGGGGGTGTGTATACGAGCTGGAGAGATACAATTACATCGTATGTTTTGAGCAATATAATCTTTAGCTATGGAATAAGTCATTGTAAGCACTGCGCCTTTAGTCATGGAATAGGCAAATCTGTCAGAAATACCCACAGTTGACGCAATAGATGCCATATTTAGAATTACACCGCCACCATTTTCAATCATAAGGGGTATACATGCCTTTGCACAGTTGTACACACCCTTAATATTGATTTCGTAAAGTTTATCTAAGTCTTCCTCTGCGCAATCTTCTATATTTCCTACGTGGGCTATGCCTGCATTATTTATTAAAATATCTATTGTAGACGATTGAGCAATTTGATTCACTGTACCGTTTACCGCATTATAATCGGCGACGTTACATTGATATGCTTTTGCTATATAACCAGCATTTGTGATTTCTGCAACTATGTTCATTGCGGCATCCATATTGAAATCTAAAATATGTACCTCTGCACCTTGTGCAGCAAATGTTGTGGCAATAGCGCTGCCAATACCACTACCACCACCCGTGAGAACTATTACTTTGTTTTGTAAAGAAAATTTTGTTTTCATTTAATTAAATTAGAGTGATAGTCCTCTTTTCCACGGAATAAAGTCATTTTGACCCAACCGACGCGCATTAACTTCGTGCTCGCCACTTGCCACCTTAATAACATGTGATAACAATGCTTCTCCACAACTTTCGATGCTTTGCTTGCCCTCAATAATATCACCTGTATTAAAGTCAATAATATCATTCATCTTGTTATAAACAGTAGTATTAGTTGCCACTTTTACTACTGGTACAGCGGGATTGCCTGTAGGAGTGCCCAATCCTGTTGTAAATAAGATAATATTTGCTCCTGAGCCAGCAAGACCTGTTGTAGATTCAACATCGTTACCAGGTGTACACAAAAGGTTTAAACCCGGCTTTTCGAGTTGTTCCGTGTAATCCAACACATCAACTATCGGCGAGCTGCCCCCTTTTTTGGCAGCACCTGCAGATTTGATAGCGTCTGTTATAAGCCCATCTTTAATATTTCCGGGAGAGGGATTAGCATAAAATCCAGCTCCTAATGCTGTTGCTTTGGTGTTGTATGCCTTCATAATTTGGGCAAATTTTTGTGCTTTGTCTACATCTACACAACGATTTATTAGTTCTTGTTCAACCCCATTGAGCTCGGGAAATTCAGAAAGGATGGCAGCACCACCAAGACCAACAACCAAATCTGAGACATAGCCCAATGTTGGATTAGCAGAAATCCCTGAAAATCCGTCAGAACCACCACATTCCAGACCTATGATAAGCTTGCTTAGGGGGGCTGGAGTGCGCTTTATCTTGTTGGCCTCTATAAGCCCTACAAATGTTTTTTTGATGGCTTGAGCGATGTATTCAGGCTCAGAACTACTTTGTTGTTGTTCTAAAAAATAAACGGGTTTTGTTGATTCTGGAGCGATACGGTTTAATGCTCGTTTTAGTATGTCGATTTGTGCATGTTGACAACCCAAACTCAAAATAGTTGCACCTGCTGTATTGGGATTGTTGATGTATCCGGCGAATAAATTACAAAGGGTAACAGCATCAGAAGTTGAACCGCCACAGCCTCCATCATGCGTTAAAAAATGGATACCGTCAACATTGGGAAACAGGGGATTTTTTTGTTTGTTCTCAGTATTGGAAGTCAGGTCAACATTCATCAACTCTTGCACAGTAGCACCCGATTTATATTGATCAACCAAAACAGACATATCGAAACCATGCTTGGTGGTATTTTCATAACCCAACCCCTTTCGTAAAGAATTCTGAAGAGTCTCTATATTTCTGTTTTGGCAAAAAACAAGCGGTATAACTAGCCAATTGTTTTCTGTGCCAACACGACCATCTTCACGTTGATAGCCTAGAAAAGTCTGTTTTGATAGCGCAGCTGACATGGGAGCAACCCAATGTTTTGCATTACTCTTTTTTGGAATGGTGTATATTTCGGTTTCATGTACAATGTTTTGTGTAGTTATCAACTCCCCTTTTGAAATTTTAGTTCTTGCCTTACCAACAACGACTCCATACATAAAAATTTCATCGCCAACAAAAAAATTGCGAGTAGCAAACTTGTGCTTGGCAGCTATATCTGTAATCAATATAATAAGATCAGTATCTACCTCAACGCTATCTCCTTTTGAAAGATTAGTCAATGCGACGACCACATTGTCTTTTGGATGGATTTTGAGCGTATTTAGCTTTGATTGCATAATTTATATTAATACTAAACAATTTTAATTAAAATTTTTAATGCAGACCACCACTAAAAAAACAAAAATTGATACTATTTTAACATCTAAATAAAATAAAAATAAACAATTGCAAATAAATCATTTGAACTTAGCAACAAATTCTTTTGGTGAGCAATGTTTTAGAGCTTTAAATTGTCTGTTGAAGTTTGACAGGTTGTTAAACCCTACTTCGTAACAAATAGAAGAAATTGGTGCATTTTTTTCAAGCAGTAATTTACATGCATATCCAATTCGAATTTCAGATAAAAATTTTGTATAAGTCTTATTTAGTGTTTTTTTAAATAACCTACTAAAAGCGGAAGGGTGCATTTTGGCAACATCTGAGATTTCTTTAAGAGTTACAACATTTTTAAAATTTTCAAATAAATAAGATATAACATTATCGATAGTGCTGTTTTTGAAGGCACTATTTTCTTGAACATATCCAAAACTTACTAATTGTGTACTTTCGTTATGTTTTGATATTTTGTTGAGGACATTAAGCAACAACATGGTTTTTTGAAACCCCACACTCTGAACAATTAATTCTAAATCTTTAATAAGATCTTTTTTTACATTGTGAAGTTTTAATCCAAATTTAGCACGCAATAATAATTCTTTGATGTGGATCATTTCTGGGGTATTAAAAAAATGGTCTCCTAGAAAATTTTCTGAAAAGTGTATAGCAATAGCTTTTACTTTTAGCGAGCGGTTATTCTTAAAATATGCCTCTTCGTTTAACCACATATGAGGAAGGTTTTTTCCAACTAAATAAACGTCGTTTTCACTAAATTCATTTATGGAATCGCCAATAAAACATGCACCACTACTTTTTAAAATTACAACCAATTCAAACTCATGATGATAATGCCAAATATTCAAGAAATGTGGCCCCTCGTTTATGCGCGCCTCAAAGGAATTGTTTAACGAGACATTTCTGTTTAAGTTGTAAAGCTTCATAAGTGACTTAAATCAATGTGATAAATATATGTTAATACATACTGGCATTATTTGAATAATGATAAAGGTTGAATTAAAAAAACCCCTATCCAAAAAGGACAGAGGCTTATAAAAATTTGAATTAAACTTATTAGTCAAATAGACATGATATTAATTAACGCTAAATTCTACACGTCGATTAATACCTCTACCTTCTAGTGAGTCATTAGATGCTTTGGGGGATAGTTCACCTAATCCTACAGCACTTAAACGACTTTGTTCAATACCTTTTTGAACAAGATAATTTTTCACTTCAGTAGCTCTCTGCATTGAAAGTTTTTCATTAAATTTTTCTGCACCACTATTATCAGTATGCCCAGATATCAAAATAGAGGCAGATGCATTAGAATTTAATATTGCTAAAACTTTATTGAGAACCATCGAATTATCATCAGAGATAGTAGATTTAGCAACATCAAAAGAAACGCTAAGATTAGATAAACTAGAAAGTGGATTTTCAGGACAACCATTATTAGAAGCTGGGCCGGCTACCGTAGGACATTTATCATCATTATCAGCAACATTGTCAGCATCAGCATCAGGGCAGCCATTGAGAACTTTACTACCAGCTGCATTTGGACATAAATCATCAGCGTCTGTAATACCATCAGAATCTGCATCAGGGCAGCCTTTAAGAGCAGAAACACCAGCAACTTCAGGACAATTATCTGCACTATCAATTATACCATCACCATCTGTATCAGGACAGCCATTAAAAGCAGCTAAACCTGCAACAAGAGGGCAAGCATCCTCTGAGTTACGAATACCATCATTATCATCATCTGGACAACCATCAAGGGCAGGTAAACCAGGAACGTCAATACAAGAATCAACGCTATCTTTTACTCCATCACTATCGGTATCACCATCACCTAAACCAAAACTAAGACCAACACTATAGTGGTAATATGAAAGGCCTGGGGGAGTAGATTTAATTAAATCGTCTGAGTAATATTTATTAACTGTTTGAACAGTAAGACCAAAATTGTCAGACATCCAATATGTTAAACTCAAACCTGCATAAGGGGTAATGTAACTACTTTCTAAATCTGAGTAGGACAAACCTGCTTTAAGGGCTGGGTCGAATTTCTTAAGTTTATTTCTAAACTTTTTTAAACCTTTGAGTGAAACTAGAACTCCAGTATCAAATGTAAAATGTGAGTCTGCACCCCTTGAAGAGCTAGCTAATAGATTATTAAAAGTTGCTGTTGCCTCAATAGAAAATGAAGGACTTAAATAACGCGCAACTTGAAAAGAGTTAACTAGATCAAAAAGATCGTTATACTCAGCATTATCAAAATTATTAATACCCGATGATGGTAATTGATTTTCAGAGTATATATCAATTGCACTAGTTGCAACAGTGAGACGCCAAGGGTTGGCGGGTGTTTGAGCAACAACATTGATACTCAAAAGCAAGATTAAAGTAAATAATATTTTTTTCATAATCTAAAAAATTAAATAAAAAGGCTTTCACACGAGTGAAAGCCTTTTCGTAAATGAATTTATTTAAAAGTAATCAATTCTAATTTATTACAGATTCAACAATGAGAATTCATCAGATGTATTAATACCGTCAGTAAAGTCGGTGTCAGAATTGTATTGATCTACTGCATCTGCGTCTGAAGTCAGGCCAACAAAATCAGCTTCTGCAATGACTGAAGCAGCTTGAGTAAAGCTTAATAAATGTAAAGCTATCAGCTTAACCTCTGCTAATTCAGCACTATCAATATCTGTTTGGTTTCCAACATTATCCTTTGGATCAAATGTACCAGTAATTCCATTACCAGTAACTCTTAAAACAAAGTCAACAGTAGCTAGGTCATTTGCTGTGGTATTAATGTCGGCAGCACCACCATCAAGATAGGACGATAAATCTAAAGCCGTCATACTTGTATTTCCTTCAATTCTAATTTCATGCATTGAGTTACTATTAGAAGTATAAGAAGTTAAAGCAGTGTTATTCAATATATGTAATTTACTACCAACAGGCTCATCACCTTCAGTGTGACCAGCAGTGATGGTTGTTAGTCCATCCATTCCACTTACTACAAATGTATCAACTGCTCCAGCAGTTGTTAATGTAGTAACAGTATCAACATCAGTGAAAGTCATCGTATCTAAAGTAGCTGCACCTGTTATATCAATAGTTGTTAATGCAGTCGCTCCAAAATCTCCTGTTGTTAGGGCGAAATTAGCTGCTTGCGCAGACAAGATAAGATCTTCTAAAAGAGTTGCATTAACATCAGCAATAGTTATTGATGTAGTGCTGAATAATGTAGCATCAGTAAAAGAGATTGTATCACTAGTACCATCAACATATGAAGGCATATAGATTTCTGTTTCAGTCCAAACACTAAGGTTTGAAAATGAAACCAAGGCCCCAAGGTTATCTCCGTTTGCATCATTAATAAGAGCTCCATTAAGTGCAATATTACCAGTTGAAGAAGCAAGTGCGGTAGCATCAACAGTACCACCTGGTGCAGATAAAGTGATTTGTGTTCCATCGTGAGTAGCAAGTGAGGATGCATCAACAGAACCAGATCCAGCTTCAGCTACTACAGTTCCAGTAGCATCAGTAACATTTGACATGTTAATAGCGCCGGCTGTGGTAGTCATATTTGTATCATGTGCAATTGTTGTAACATTTTGAACATCAATATCACCTTCTGAAACTAAAACTGTAGTATAAGTAGTGGCAGAAGTACCATCTGATGAAGCTCCTAGAGAAGTAAATTCATCAAGTGATATACCCTCGGTAGCATCAATACTCATGTTTCCAGTTCTGGTTGTAGAAGCATTAAAATTTTCACCATTGAATGTCCCATCAATATCAACAGAAATAGTACCGCCAACAGTAGTGGCTGTGTTAAAGACCACAGACGAACCTGTTGCTGCAGCAGTGATAGTTAAATCACCAGCAATAGTTGGTGTAGTACCACCAAATTTTACAGATTTTGTTGTTGCACCAGCGGTAACATTACCACTTACGTCACTAAATCTTAATGTAACATCACCAGGAGTAGCAGTAGTACTTACAAAAGTTACATTTCCATCAACTGAACCAGAATATTCACCGTTAGATCCATTAGCAGGATTTGCACCGGAACAATCTTGAACTCGCATGTTGAAGTTTGAATTATTACCCCCAGCAGGGTTTGTACCAGCAGTTACAACTATGTCACCTGTAATATTAACAGTTGCAGGAGTAGTTTCAGAAACAGTTGATATAACATCAACCTTATTACCACCACTAACCGTTAGGTCACCATTCAAATCACCAATTGTTAAGACAATAGCTGATCCTTGACCAGTAGTAGTTACAGAAAAATCACCTAATATTGAAGCGTTACTACATTCTGTATCAGAATTTGTGAAATTAACATTTCTTAATGAAGTTAATGATGTAGTTCCCACTGTCCAATCACCACCATCAAAATCGTTGCTATCAACAGCTGCATTGGCATTCGACGTAGTAGAGATATATGTGAATGATGTAGCTGTCATTGAACCATAGTCAAAATCGGTAGATTGGTCGTCTGCAGAACCTGTGTCAACTAAGGCAAAAGTTGATGCAACAACGTCATTAACATCAATGTCTTGACCGTCGGAAGTCAAACTTACTGAAACAGCAGCACCAGCAGCACCAACATTGTTGGCAGCAAAGGTTAAAGCCCCTGTAGCAGTGGCAGAAACGTTTCCAGTTATGTCTTCTAAAGTAGATGAGATGTTAGCACCAGATAATGTTACTGCAGCAACATCAAAAGTGTCACCAGAAACAGTGAAGTCTGTTGAGGTAGTAACAGAAAGAGCATTTGTTTTATCATCTGTTAAAGTTAATACTAATGGATCAGAAAGCTTGGCATCTGTAATAACTGAACTTAAATTGATTGTGTCAGTATCAGTTAATTCACCAGCAGCTCCTGCTCCAGCATTTATGGTAAAACTTCCAGCGAGAGTTACTATTCCACTAAAGTCAACAACTGCTGAACCATTGTCTGTTATTACAAGGTCACCACCAACATTAGTAAGTGCAGATTCGTCGTAAGAGTCAGAGCTATAGGCGTAAGTTGCATTTCCACCAACAGTTACAACTGCATCAGAAATATCAACACCAGTAAGTTGATAATTACCACCAAT
>Ga0213862_10001209_pt1 | contig 10914 bp, 18 predicted proteins | sample PICome_7_FD_160092 | JGI IMG/M metagenome (GOLD analysis project Ga0213862, IMG submission 160092) | Coastal seawater microbial communities near Pivers Island, North Carolina, United States - PICO266 | ecosystem: Environmental > Aquatic > Marine > Coastal | place: USA: North Carolina... | reverse complement strand
CTGAAGAAATACTTGAGCTTCCTCTGATGGCATCGCTTAATTTATTAAAGCCCTCCGCCCCTGTTAGTGTACCGACTATATTAAGTATATCAGGCGTAACCCCCGCTATACTTCTAAGGGCATTGCCAACGAATGTACCTTCTCCGCCGTTTTTTCGTAATTTAGGATTATTACTCATTTCTTTTTTTTCTTTTTAAAGCGACTAACTCTTCCTTTAGAATTTTTTTCTCTTTGAGCTGCTCTAAGCTCACTTTTTGTTAACTCACCGTACGTAGCAGCTGTTTTTTTACTTACTCTTTTTGTTGGTCTAAATAAGTTTTCGCCCTTGCTGTAATCTTTGTCTCCGCTGGGTGTTCTCCATTCTTCTTTAAACCATCGTCTAAGAGCTGCTCCTTTTTCAGTTTTTCTAACTTTACTTAATGGTGATCTATACATTTATTTTTTGCTTTTATTCTTGCGACACTTTGCAATTGCTCCGCTAGCATAAGCAGATGGAAATACTTTATAGCTTTTTTTAATCTTATAATAACAAGCGTCTTTATTTGTTTTCTTTTTCATATTAACAGTTCCATTTTCTTCGTGCAGCTAATCCCCTTTCTGATTTCCAACCTTTAGATCTTGCGCAAAATGATTTGCGTCTTTTTGCATCCTTACTACCTTTCTTAAGTTTTGAAGGAGGTGTAGTTACAGCTGTTTTTAATTTACTTCCAGGATTATCTTTACGGTATTTAGCAACACCTTTAGCTGTCATTCCTCCTCCTGCTTTTTTACCTACTCCGCTACCTTTTTTTACTGCAGCGTAATTACCTTCGGATTTTTTACGAGAAGGAGCTTTACGCTCGGCTCTTTTAGTTTTTCTAGCTGTTTTACGCTCTGCTCTTTTAGCTACTCTAGCTTCCTTTTTAGGGTTTGTTTTTTTTGCAAGTGGAGATGAGCTAGTTTTTTTTGCGGTTTTTTTAGGGGGAGTATGTCCATAGCCTCTTCGTTTAAGAGCGTTATGCTCAGCCTCGGTTTTAGCTACTCTTTTAATACCGGTCTTACTGTACATATTATGTACCTTAAATTTTTTTGCCATAGTTATTTGCTTGTATTATCCCACCGCGCTTTAGTCTTCCTTATATCATAATGAGTAAAGGTGTTGTACTTACCTAATCCTCCTTGTAATATATGACCGTGCTCGGTTAGATTATCTATAGTTTTATAAACTTCTGCTGGATCTAAATCCTTTATTTGAATATCAGCTGCTTTGCCTAAGATATGCTGAGAGTTTGAAACTCCACCAACCGCTTTATTATGCTTAGGACACCTATACGCATTTGTAAGTTTTACAGGTTTTCTTATAAAATCTCTTATTGTTTGTAACTGAGCCGCTAGTTTTTGTATTTCAAACAAAACATCTTCCGGCATTTCACAACCGCAATTACAATCAAATTCAGACTTATTAAAGTTTTTAGTAAGATCCATTGTACCGTCCTTTTTTGGCACATTCTGTTATTGGCTTAGCTTCGTATCTCGTGGGAAACTTTAAAACTTGTATTGGATTAATTCCAGAAGAACTACCTTTTGCGTGAGGTCTACCTTCTTGACTTAAGGGACCATCCCATAAAGCGCTTTCACCTATTTCTTTTGCGTTAGTTGCTTTGCCTGTTGGATTAGCAACCATTCTTTTTTTGTATTCCATATCGTTTATTTATTAAATCTTCTGTTAAAAATATTAGGATCTACAGCCATATCTCGCTGCTGCTGAGTTCCAAACATCGCTTGTCCTGCAGCTAGAGCCCCTGGTGACATAGATGACGGTGTAGATGCAGTAGCCGCAGCACTTGCGTTTGGTATATTAGTTCCAGCTGCTTCTAAAGCTGCTATCCTAGCTTCTAGTCCGCTGTTGTCTGTTGCCGAAGCTGTTGATGACGGCGTAACCGCTGCCGTTCCCGGTTGAGAAACTGTAGTCCCAGCAGAGGCCGCTGCTTGTTTAGCTTTATTTTGTGCCTCCCACTCTTGAGCGGGTTTATTGCCTCCGTAAGCGCTAAACATTGTGTTTACTCTCGCAAAAGGGTTATTTGGGCTAAATTCATCCATAGCTATCTTGTTTTATCTTTATTAATTTTTTCTATAGCAGTGGCTAAAGTTTTGTCACTGTAAGAAATTCGTTTCATTGCCGGGTTACGTCTTGTAGAAGTTGGTATATCTTCGGTCCCAAGCATTATTCTATAAATCTGTTGTATTATATTTTTTGTTTGTAAACTAACCTGATATATACTATAGCTTTTATCCGCTCCATTATAACCTCTCCACTTAACTATCCAGCCTTCCTTTAATAATCTATTCCATCTTCTATTGTCCCAAGAATAGATTAAAATACCATCTTCAAAATCTTTCCTTGTGAAGTTACCTAAACAATCAAAGTATATTAGTAATTCTAAATCAGCATCGGTCAATCCGGTTTTTTTGCAAGCCCATCTTCGTATTACTCTATAATGTTTTAACAGACCTATTTCTTTTAACTTCTGGCCAGTTAATTCTCTCATAAAACAAATACTACATCTTGAGCCTTAATCACATGATACGTTTCTTTATCAAGTTCAATTTTGTGACCGGCATGACGATCATAATATATTACATCATCTTTATTTATTCCGTCACATTCAGATCCAGTAGAAACTACTGTAGCCTCTACATATCTTATATCTTCTCGGTGATTTTCAGCTAAAAGCAATCCGCCTTTAGTTTTAGTAACACCTTCTTTTAATTTTTTTATTATTATGTTTCTACCTATTGCATTCATATTATCCTCTTACGTTAGACATAACACAGTTGGTAGACAATATAGTCGAAGCAACTGAGGCAGCATTTTTTAATGCTGACTTGGTAACTAATACGGGATCTATAATACCCGCTTTAAACATATTTACTGTTTTCCCAGTTTCAACATTAACACCAAAGTCTTTTTTGTTTATATGCTCATATTCTAGTCCTGCATTTTTCATAATTGTTTTGCAAGGGTAATACAAAGCTTCAACAACTAGCTCTTCACCAGAAGACTTTGGTTTTATACTTCTGATTGCATTAATTAGCGCGACACCGCCACCGGCAACCACACCTTCTTTTATAGCAGCTTTAGTTGCACATATTGCATCTTCTACTCTATCTTTCTTTTCATTTAACTCAACCTCAGAATTACCTCCAACTTTTACTATTGCAAGTTTTGCATCTAGCATAGCTAATCTTTTTTCAAGCTTAACTACTTTATTGGGATTGCTCTCTGTAAGCAATTGTTCTTTTATATTTTCAATAATCACTTTAATATCTTCAGATTGTTCTTCAGCAACTTGAAAAACTGTATCTTTAAATGTGGATACCGCCTTAATGCAAGTACCTAAACAATCTAAATCAATTAAATCTAAATCATCACCTAAATTTTCGCTTACTACAGTTGCTCCTGTTAATAAAGCTAGATCATCAAATATTTCTTTTCTATTAACACCGTGCGTGGGCGCTGGAACTATATTAACTTTTATAGAACCTTTGTTTTTATTCATCGCAAGAGCTGCTGCTACTTTAGGATCAACGTCCCCAACTATAAGTAATGCTAGGTTGTTTTTTATAACATGCTCTAATATAGTTTGTATTTGTCTAATTGTATCTACCGCTGAATCAACTAATAATATTTTTGGATTATTTAATTCGGCCGTATTATTAGCATGATTAGTTACAAAATGATTATTAGTAAACCCTTTTTCATATTGTACACCTTCAACTACCTCTATGCTAGTATTACCGTCTTGCGATGTTTCCATCATAACAACCCCTGTTAAATCCACTGCTCTATATGCGTCTGCAATTAACTTACCTAGTTCAGCATCATTATTAGTAGATATAGTAGCTACTTCGTCAATCATCTCGCCATTAACCGGTTTAGCTTGCTTTTCTAAGTGGGCTAAAACTTTATTTACAATATTATTTATTGCATCTCTTTTTTCCCTGCTGGTAAATTTCAAAGGTGACTTTGCAAACTCTTTTAATATTGCATGAGCCAATACTGTAGATGTCGTTGTTCCATCTCCCGCTTCACCAACCGTTCTTCTTGCTGCTTGCTTAACTAGTGATGCCCCCATATTTTCTACAGGATCTAATAATACAGATAATTCTGCTACTGTCACACCATCTTTAGTTATTACAGGTATTCCCTGGGCATCCTCAAAAATTACGCATTCACCGCCCCCTCCTAATGTTGAGGCTACGGCTTCAGTAAGTGTTTCGATACCTTTAAACACTTTTTCTCTACCTTTGTCACCAAAGCTAAATTGTTTTACTATTTGATTCATTTAATTAGATTTTATTATATAATCACACGTAATTTAAAAAAACTACAATTTTATTTATCCTAAGCTTGCTACGGTTAGCTCTACTCTTGGAACTTGACGTCCTGCTGGCACTGAACCAATTTGTAATGTAATTGTATCCCCTACCGCATATCCTGTTCCTGCCCCAGTTACTGAAAATGATGTTGCAGTACGATTAGTTATAACTACATCAAAAGTAGCTCCTGAACCACTTCCAGAGGTAGCAAACTGCGTTGATGCATAAGTGCCATTATTTGTTCTAATATTACCAGCTACACTTAAAGTAGCTGTAGCAACACCTGAAGCTACAGGGAAAACCTGAGTACTTCCTAAGTATGCTTTGGTTACTGCAGTTGAACCTAGTTTTAAAGCACTTATACTTCCGCTTCCTAATGAAATAGCCATGTTAAGTTATTATATATAAAGTGGTTGCTACTGGTGTTCCAGCATCATATTCTGCTTGTGTTAAACTAACTATATTTACAACTTGGTCAGAACCACTTGGCTCGCCTGTCGTTGTTGAATCAACTCCATTAACAGGCAAATTACCTAATTCAGCATATTTAACGGGTCTACTAAGGTCAGCCATATCAACAACAGCTATATAATCACCTGTAGCTGGAGACGTTTTTTCAGAACCACTAGCAAGTATAAAATTATCATTTCCAGCATAATCTACAGCTATTGTGCCGCTACTAGTAATAGTGCCTCCTGTTAATCCTGTTCCAGCGACTATACTAGTTACAGTTCCACTTGACGCATTTATCCATTCAACTCCTCCTCCTGCTCCTTCTGACGAAAGAATTTGGCCTGATGTACCTGTTGCACCATTTACATCAAGGAACGACCCGTCTAATCTAAGGTTTGAATTAAATCTAGCATCACCATTTACAGCTAAATCTAAAGCCGCTTGGGAAGCCGTTCCAATCCCTACATTACCTGCGGTATATGTTATACCGTTAGTGTCAGTAACCCAAGGACTACTTCCCCCGCTGACATCTTCCCATGCAATTCCAGAACCTGTTGAGGTTAATACCTGCCCGTCTGTTCCTTGAGCGCTGCTTACAGTAAGGTTGGTTAGGTCTACCGTGCCATTAATATCTAATCCGTCATAATAAACTATTGCCATTTAATTATATTTTATATTATATTATCCTATTTTTTGCACTAGTACTCTAACATCATTAGCAGGTGTAGTACCAAATGTTATAGTAACTTGTGATGTTGAGTTTCTTTCTACTCTAGCATAAACCGTTAAGTCTGTTACTGTATCGTATAGTTGTACAATTACATCTTTAGTTCCTAAACTGTGTGTTACTGCACCTGTTGCTGATATAGTAGTTGCAAATGTATTATCTCCATTAGATCCCGATAATAAATTAGCAACTGTTATTTCTTTATTCTGTGAAGCACTAGTGTCATAAATTATTAATGAATCTCCTGATGCTGGTGTTGCCGATAAATCCGTTAAGCTAGTAATGTCTAGCCCTACAGTCGCTGTACCCGAAGAGTAAGATACCGCTAGCCCATCTCGCGATGCACTTGTAGCGGCATTCACATTACCTATACCTACCGTAGTTAAATCAGCTAAATCAATATTACTTTGAACGGTAGTCCAATCAGATAAAGCGGTGGGCGAATCATCATTTGCTATTAAAAAGTCACCAACTCTTACTTGTTCTGTAAAGAAAGATCCGTCGGCTGTTACAACATAAGACCAACCTTTTTTAATACTAGCACTTGGGCTAGAATCTAAATCAGGTGTATTGGTTGCAGCGTTATAACCTCCTTGGAAAATCAAAACTCCGGAACCCGCTAGCTGTGTGTCAACATAGTTTTTAGAAGCGGCATCTGTAGAAGCCGAAGGTGTTGACGGTACGGTTACTTGGCCTCCAAAACTTGATTGACCAGTACCGCTTACTGTTAATGTACCAGCTAATGTAATACTATCATCTAAGTTTACTGTTACGGTATCAGTTGCCCCAACTACTGTAGATATGTTTGTTCCGCCTGCTACATCTAAGGTATTGCCGTCTGCAATTGTTTGATTACTTCCAGAATCACCTGTTAAAGTAAAACTAGACATTGTACCAGGCGCTGCACCACTTGATGCTGTAGTAATTCTACCCTGAGCATCAACAGTTATACTTGCGTAAGTATATGGACCTGCAGTAACTCCAGTGTTATTAAGAGCTATTGTTAATGTATTTGGAGTAGCAGCTGCTACTGTAGTATCTATTCCTGTACCTCCAGTAAAATCTACCCTTAATCCATCGGTGATATCTACCGCAGTACCACTGTCAGCTTCTAAGCTCCAAGAAGTATACGAACCTGCAGGAGTTGCCCACACGTTGTCACCTCTAAGAAATGTTGTTCCGCTAGGAGTTCCTGTAGCAGATAAATCTATTGTACCTACAGTAACCGCTCCGGTAGCTGTTGTATTTACGGTTGTTGCAGAAACAAAAGTTCCATTAGCATTGGTAAAAGATGTTACTCCGGAGGCAGCACCTACGTCTGTCCAAGCACCATTTGCGTAAATTCTAAGTTTATCCGATGTAGTGTTAAAGTATATTTGACCCTCAACCCCACTTCCTGGATCTGAACCCAAGTTTTCTATTCGGGCTTGTTCTAATTGGTTTGTAGCTAAATTAATAGCATCATAAAATACTGGCATCGTTTATTAGTTTAAGTACGCTTTACCTGCAAATGCCGCGGAAAACGTTAAGGTTAAATTATTATTATCTATATATTGAACATCCGTAAATACTTGGGTGTTCGCTGTGTCTACTACAGATACAGACGGAAACTTACCCAGGTTATGGGTAATGTTCCATGTAGCCGAAGGAGTTATTTGTGTAAATGTAAAGCTTTTGTCTCCAACATCATCCGCTTTAACAAAGTTTACGATGTTATAAAGTTTGTCTAATTTTAATGATCCACTACCCCCAATGTAAGTTAATACCAGATCATAATAAGCGGTATTAGTTGCATTAACCGTGTAGCTGTCTATTTTGTAATGACCAAAGTTTGATACATCATCTTGTTTTACTATTAGAATGTCTGATCCTATTAAATAAGTTAAAAACGCGACTACGTTTTGCGGTGATCTATCTTCTATAGCAACAACCAAATTTGTTACTGTACTGAAAGGCTTATTATCCGTTCCCCCCGCCGTAGGCGAGAAGGTACCTGTACCAGACAGAGGCTGCTGAACATAGCGAAATTTCATTTGCTCAGCTACAGAAATATAAGCGCTCAAGGACTCTACGGTGTAATTTCTAGTAGGGCCCGCCTTACCAGATACTACATCTGTGCCTATAAGCATATCTTTACCAGATATCTCTGTATCTATAGTATATGTACTAATCCTTGCCATTTATATTATTTTTTATGGTGAAGATACAAAATATCTAGTTACCAGCACTGTAACGTCTAAATCTCCATTAGCCGGTTCAACTCTTTCTCCTAATACCGTACCTGTTTGACCCTTAAAAAAGCTTAAGTTAAAAGTATTGGTACTTATTACTCTAGCTATAGCCATTCTGGGTAAAGTCCCTGTTCCCGCGGATGGAGTGGTTAAGTTAGGATCCATTATACTAAAGTGCGTTAGATAATTGCCTGAGCTTGTAGCACTGAATACATCATCTGATGCAGTAACTGTAAAACTACCCACCGTTCCACCATCAGCCGCAATACTCCAACTAATGCTACCCGAACCAGAGGTGGGAGTAAATGTATTTCTACCGATACTAATAACTGGGTTACCCAAAGCGTTTATTTCAAAACCAAAAGCTAATTGGTTTATGGTGTAATTAGGTATATTAATGTTAGTCCCTACAATAGTGGCCTCCCCTGTATCACCGTTAGTGCTTACTGTGGTTATACCATCAGAATATTGGGGAATGTTTAAAACATTGTTTATTAAAGTAGCAGCACCCGATGTTCCTGTTGTGGTCAACGACAAAGGGGCCGTACTCCCCCCAACTAACTGCTGTACCGTAACACTCCTAGTAGGTGTAGTTTCTAAACTTACATCCGATATGATTAGCAAATCATCCTGAGCAACTGTAGATATAGTAGGATATGTAGTTATTATACTCATTTATTTTTTCTTTTTTCTTGTTGCCTTTCGCTTGCGCTGAGGTACCGTATATTTCTTTCCACCTTCTTTTTTTGTTCCTTGCCCGTCATTTGCTCTATTGCGCGACGGCTTTTCCCATCTTCCATCTTTGTGGTCCCAATCTAAACCATCGACATTTCTACCGCTACGTTTAGCTCTGCGCCTTTCTCTCTGGGCATGGGCTTTCTTTTTTCTCCTATCAGGAGTCTTAGCATAAGCCAAATCCCTAGCCGCTTTTGCTTTCCTAGCTAAAGGCGATAATTTTTGTTTTGAAGCCATCAGTTACATTATATTATATGGTTATATATAATTACACGTTTTTTCCAAAAGCTACAGGTAAAAATCGTTATTGCATAATAAAAGGTATAGGGCTATATGCTTATTTTAAAAAACTTTTTTGTATAGGAAACGCATTTTGTTTTCCCCAGTCCCCCTTTAATTTTAGGGTTTGGTAAAAAACTTTTGGCTTTTGCCAGGCGTTTTAGCCAGGGCTTTTGCCTTTTCAGATCTGACTATTGATCTGATACAAACTATCACAGCGCAGCGCAGCGCAGCGTGTATAGCAAAGTGCAGACGGATCACGCTGTCTTCTAGATAATATAGTTGAATATAAATATAAATATTATGAAGTACACTTTAACTTGTGACAACGGAAAAAGAATTAATGTAACCGAGTATATCCTAAAGCAAATGTCTGGTGAGATGACTAGGGCTGAGGTGCAGGAGCGGATCGAATACTACAAACAAACTAATACTAAACAATCATGATACCATACCATGTAATGAAAGACCTGATGGCTCCGGGTTATGAGGCCCGCCAGCGCGAACGCTATGAGGCATTGTGCAAGGCTTTGGATAACGCGATGTCTGCTGACCTGGGCGATGGACCGGCTGCAGACTACGGCAAAGGATCAGGTAGCTGGACTGGAGACTGAGCAGACAAACCACGAGCACCATACGATAATAATAATGTAACTAATAAAAACTATAATATGAAACCAATTTTAATTAAAATCAGTAAACTAATGTCTAACTTTAAACAAGGCCTGGAAGAAGCTGGAGCAGCAGCTGGTGCCGCAATGAGAAACTAATATGAAAAACTGGAACGAAGAACACCTGTACACTCAAGCACTTGAGTATGATCGAGAACTGGCTCTAGCCGTGGAATATTTGAACTCACTAATAATTCACGATTAGATCAAACACCGGCCCCGCAAGGGGCTGCGTGTATAGCATCTGCAGACGCGCCGTGTATAGCAATGCAGACGGAATACGTTGTGTTTATGATAATATATGTGAATAAAGTAAATAACTAATAATAATAATAACTTAAAATTTAAAAATTATGACTACAAATGAATTAATGCAAAAAGCTTTAAAAACTATGTCAAACGAAGAGAAAGCGGCAATCTGGCCACCGCTGGTAAGAAAAAACTTTGTAGTGAGAGAAAGCTGGCTTGGCCGCAACCAACAAATAACTTTCATCAACAACAAAAATCAAACTGTGACATACTGTCATGACACAATCCTAAACGCAATGCTACCTAAATTACAACTGCAAGCTTGCTGGATTAAAAGAAAGTACTGGTCACAAAGTACAAACCTACCAAGCACGGTACGCCACTTGGCAACTATCACTGAAGCAACTAAGTCTACTAAAAAGTAGGCTTACAGCTTCGGCTGAAAACACCTGAAATACCACGGGTGTATAGCATACCTATGTTCCGTCGGCAACCTCACCTGTTACAGACGGTTCGTGTATAGCAATGCAGATGAATTACGTACCATATTAGATAATACATGTGAATTTAAAATATAAATGATATGACTAAAGAAGTAATGGAAGCACTGGATTATTTCCACGGAGGTGGGTATATTGAAAACCTACACGGCGACGGAAAATATTATACCGAAATTCTAATGAATTTTGCGGCAAAAAAGTTAAATGTAGAATTAGTATAAAATGACGATGTTGAGGTAAAAACAGACCTCACTTGGGGTATTTATAGTATAATTACACTATATAGTTAAGTAAAACTAATAGAGTAGAGTCAAAGACTCACTATAAGACCAGTGATTAATTTAACTCTATATAACTAAATTACACTAAAATTAGAGTTTTTTATAAATACTATTATAATTACACGTTTTTGGTAAAAGCTACTGAAAATCAAAGATTATTTTAGTAAAAAGGGTATGACAATTCGACATGACATAGTGTACTGACACGTTGTCATAGAGTTACAGACAAAATACGGCTGTAAAAAGATAGTAAAAGTGAATAAATAATAATTAAATAATTAAACTATGAAAGTATTAAACATTAGTAAAAACGGTACAATTAAATGTGAAATGAGTGACGGTAGATTAGGGTACACCTATAAATCCGGTTATGTTAGAGTATCACTCAAAGGTGGTAATAGAAGAAGAAAAAGATTATACCAAATTAAC
>Ga0213862_10001207_pt1 | contig 10928 bp, 6 predicted proteins | sample PICome_7_FD_160092 | JGI IMG/M metagenome (GOLD analysis project Ga0213862, IMG submission 160092) | Coastal seawater microbial communities near Pivers Island, North Carolina, United States - PICO266 | ecosystem: Environmental > Aquatic > Marine > Coastal | place: USA: North Carolina | collected... | reverse complement strand
AAGCATCTACAGCTTTTATTATAAAGGCGACGACCAGGAAAAAGGCTTCATCACCCACTCCAGCAGTGATCATTGCGACCCAACACCCGACGTTTGGGACTGGTTGTTCAGACAGAAGTTAAAGTAGGACACGGATTCCAAGCTGTTTTATTTGTGCAGCCTCAGTCGTACGACCGAGAACGGCAACCTGCGACTTTCCTTTTTGAAGGAAACAGGTAAAATGCCATACCTTTTAGAATAAAAGACGAAATTTGGTACGAGTATGCAGGAGTCACGTTTTCTTCTGAACGGATTTTTCGTTACGAAAAAACTTCCGAAAGTGCTCGATAGCTCAAGGGCCATCGAGCTTGAGCCGCTTCTTAATCAAAAACAAATTTCTGTTACAAACTGTGGGAAGGTTTGCACCTATGATCAGGTATAATCGGCTGATCAATCTGCTGGGAAAATGGCGTCTACCACCAAAAGATAAGCTACTTGCTTTACGTGATTCTTCATTCCGTAATCTCATACACCTCTACAAGCACCTCGCCTACTCCATCGTCGGCCGAGCTAACCTGTACTGTGTAAACCCCTACATCGAGCGTTACGAGAACCGCAGCACTTTTCATATCATTTGTCGGCATGGCTTGACCCTGGAAGTCTGTCGTCGGCTCGAGCGGAAATGCACCCGCAGCTTCAATTGCGTCAAGGGTTCTCATCTTATCGAGCAACGGTAAATTCGCCCAATCGTCAACTGCCATCACTTGATCTGGGGGACTTCCATCAAAACGGCTTTTATAGATAGTCATCTTTGGATTTGGAAGCGGCGACCCAACGCCTAAATCTGTTAACTTCGGCCCCACGGCTCTGATAAGCATTTTCTTCTGCTCGCCAAGAACCACGAATCCAGGGGTGACGAGTTCGCCCTCTCCAAGGGCGACACGAGCCGAAACATTGACGATCGAGCGGGCGGCCTCGGCGGCAGTACTAACCTGAGCCATTGTCGCCAGCTCGTAGGTTTCAGGCGAAGCGGTGACATCCTGTTGGCCGAGCGTCCTAGCCATCGCTTCCGCCGCGTTGACCTCAGTCTCAGTAAAAAGGTTGAATAAAGAGGGGTTTGAAGCAACAAGGGATTGGCCGAGCAGTTTAGCGGACTCCTCAGCAGCAGCGAGATCTACTGCCGAGAATAGACCTATCCTAGATGGATACGTTTTCAAAAGTTGAACTAGGCCACTATGATCATCTCGAGGATCACCACCCGAATCAACAATCTCACCATCGCTGAAACCATCCAAATTTGAGTCGATTTTTTCCGGAGACGAACCGTAGTAAATTAATTCATCAAAATCGGAAAGCCCGTCACCGTCAGAATCCCCGTCATTGTTCTTGATCCGATTCGACATAATCGACCCAATTACAACTTCAAGTTCCTCACGCTCAGCAGTTGTTGCTAGCTCTTTGCTTAAATAGCATACGATATCCCAGCAGTTTGTGCCATCGAAACATATTTGAATTCGCTGTTCCCTTTCTTTTTCTATATCGCCGGAAATGATGGTCATTTCCCCCGACATTTTCGCAAAATACAAAGATCCACTTTCATGATTCCCAAAAGAAAGAGCTGGTGCTTTCGGCTTTTTAATATAATTCCAATATTGATTCTCTCGAGACTCCAGCCCATACAATTCCCCTGTTAAGATTCGATTCAACTTACCCAATTCCTTTGATCCCAATGTCCATTCGATCGGCTGTTCTCTATTCCTGATGTATAGTTTTATAGAACTCTCCTGATTCTGAAATAATTTCCACTCAAGTAGATCATCTGAACTCCATGAAGTGGGGATTTGAATACTACCCTCAGACTCTATATCGGTCTGAATGGAATTAGGATATGGGTCAGTATTGTCCCCAATGCCATCGCCATCTGAATCTACAGCCTCAAAAGGATCTTCTGGGAATTGATCCACAATGTTAGGAACTCCGTCCCCATCACTGTCAAGAAGTGGTAGGTTTTCTATTTTATCCACCCAACCAGCATCTGCGCCAACACTTACTGTATCGTCTTTTTCGTAGCTCCACGATATCGAGTGCAATCCACTGTAGATAATCTTCTCGACTCTTTGCCATCCCGTGGACCCGCTTACGCTCTGTTGCAATTCCTCATCTACTTCGAAATGGAGAAAATCGTAGTCCTCTTCGCTATCAACTTTCCAAAGAAATGATAATACTGAAGGGCCTTCCAATTCGACGCTTATCTTGCTTGCCTGTCCAGCACGCAGAAATCCGCTTTGAATCGAGTCCTCACCGTCAGAGGCAACAGAGCGAACTGCCCGCCATGCATTGCTTGAGTTAGAAAATTGAATATCGCTACTAGCTTCAGTCGCGTCGCCGAGCGTTAGTTGAGTCTCGAAATCAACGCTCACTATGATCTGTCCTTCCTGGGATTCTTTGCCCCCAACTACAAGGCTATACGCTGCTCCCTCCTCTACCTCGAACTCAATGAAGCTCTGGAGAGATCCAAGACCGTTGTCATTCCATGCGATCGGCACAAGCTCTTCGAGGGTATCGCCTTTGTATACGCTTACAACCGTATCAAAATTGCTTCCGATGGTTGATACGGATGCTATGGAATTGGATGGTGCTTGGAAACTCCACCACGATGTTGACTCCGGCTCGCTCTCTCCCAAGTGGATTGGTTCACCATTCTCACGGCTTCCTCCAACATTAGTGCCTGCCATCTCCACTTGATTGGCATCATAAGACTCCCTATCAGCAAAATTGTCGTTGGATGGCTTCTGATCCGCTGCCTCAAAGCTATATTCTATGAAGGCGGCCCCGATAGAGGATGAATAACCATCAACCGCGAAGTAAAACAGTTCCCCTTCGGTTGCACTTATTGCAACTTCGCTCTGAAGGCCATTGGCGTCGTCGTTTGAGGCAATCTCGTCAAGGGCCAACAAAGACGATCCTGAATAAGCAGCTAGTGTGGTGTCAAAATCGCTACCATCAGTTTTTATTTTGAACAGCCCATCGCTGGGCGCTGTCCATTTCCACCACAATGAATTGAGCGGCAATGAGACGTCTGCGTGGTTAGGCTCACCAGCTTCGCCCGATGACAAACCTAAATTAAACGGACCACTACTACCGTAAATCGTTTTCAGCTCAATAGCGTCCTCGAATTGATCGTTTGCAGCGTACACGCCTGTTCTCTCAACCGTGACAAGGGCCGGCGAGCTTTTGACCGACCCAAAGGCATTGGAAACCTGAACTGAGTAGAGGCCGCTGTCCTCAGGAAGAGCTGATTCTTTGACCAATGAAGAAGACGTTGCCCCTTCAATCGCCACGTCATCCTTCAACCATTGATACGAAAAAGGTTCTGAACCCTGAGCTTCCACTTTTAGGCTGATTGTCCTTCCAGAAACAATTGTCAGATCTGAGGGGTTCGCGATTATCATCGGCTTTGAGAAGCCGTCGCTAGCGTTGGGATAATTTAAGGCTATGCTACCAACTGATTCGCCGTAACCATTTACCTGAATTGAATATGAAGTGTTGGCTTGGGCAGCAAACGAAACTTTGCTTGTCAGCCCGTTGAAGTCGTCGTTCGAAGCCAAAAGCACAAGATTCTCTACAGACGATCCTTCGTATACAGCCAGAGTCGTATCGAAATCGCTATCCATGGTTGTAATAACAGCTGTCCCGTTGGTTGGAGAGACCCATTCCCACCAGACTGAATGAGGACCACTTGAAGCCGGGTTTACTGGTTCGTTTCTATCAAGTGTCGCCGCAATATTGGACCCCAAAACGTCAGGTTCTGCACCCGAAAGAACCTGTCTATTTTCGAACCTATCGTTGGGAGGACGGCTAGTTATCGCGAACTCTCTCGTTAAGCTACCGGTATTTTTCCCCGGAGCTGAAACGGTGACAGTTAAACTTAATACCGACAACGATTCTGGAATCATGATTCTCGAAGAGTATATTCCATCCGACGCAATCATGTCCCCCTCGCCTCCCGCATCCATAAATTCGATTGGATCTAGACCCTCTATCGAACCAGTAACAGTAGCCCCTAAAACTGGCGAAAGGTCACGAACACTTACAAGAAATAGCGACGATTCTCCTGGCAAAAGTATTGAGTCATTTTCAGATGCAGAGAGCGATAATTCAAGTTCGCCGTCACTATCTGCAGCTAGCGCTTCCAACGCATCCAACGTCCCCCCCGACGCCGTTTTCGACTGCAAGCCGGGAATTTTTCGGGCAGTATCAATAATGCGGCTTCGCGTCTCACTAATTGAAATTCCCGGATGATACGACTCAATCAGTGCAGCAACCCCTGAAACATGAGGAGCTGCCATGCTCGTCCCACTGTAAAATTCATAAGACGAGTCTGAGTCTGCGGTTGTCGAAAAAATATCGACCCCTGGCGCTGCTAGATCGACAGAAATAACCCCAAAATTAGTAAACTCCGCAATCATATCTGAGCGATTAATAGCCGCGACCGAAATGACATTTGCTGCACTGTAACTTGCAGGATACGAGGGGTTGGAATCGTTGTTATTGGATTCGTTACCCGCTGCCGCGACAAATAAGATGCCTGCTTCGCCAGCGGACGAAATCAAATCCGCCATAGCTTGACTGAAGCCTCCACCTCCATAACTGGCATTTATTATGTCTGCACCATTCGCAATCGCATACTCAATGCATTCCATTGCTCCTGACAGGGAACCAAAACCGTCCGCATCCAGGAATTTCAATGCCATCAAATGCGTATTCCAGGCAACCCCTACGTGATCAAAGCCATTATTCGCTGCCGCTCCTATCGTACCTGCACAGTGCGTGCCGTGGCCATTATCATCAAATGGATCTCCCGAAGCTTCTAAAGCATTCAAGCCGAAAACGTCGTCTACATAACCATTGTTGTCATTATCAATCCCATCCCCGGCTATCTCGTTTGGGTTCTTCCACATGTTGTCAGCTAAATCTTGATGCGTATATCTGATCCCCGTATCGATGACTCCAACAACAACGGATTTGCTCCCAGTTGTGTAGTTCCAAGCTTCTGAAGCATTAATGTCCGCGTTTAACTCTCCTTCATTTGATCCATCATTCTTTAAGCCCCACAAGCGACCATCAGCGTAAGCCAAATCCTCCGGTTCTAAGTTCACGCTCAGTCGCCAATCTGGTTCGACGTATTCAAACAGACCAGACGACTCAAGCTCCTTGATTTTGTTGATCAACGGGACTCGCTCAATCCCAGTACTCGACTGTGTTTGTATGGGATCCCGAAACCGTAAAACGGCTAGGCCAGGAATTTCTTTGTAAGCCCTTGCCTCAATCGCCCCCAATGTGCTGATTCGGTTTGCCAATACATTTGCACCTTGATCGCTGAGGCCACTTTTGTATCGAACTATCACTCTATCTGAAGAAGCTTGGTGATTGCCTATTTGCTCGAACCGCTCCGTCTGTCCGATGGAAGACGCAACCAAAAAAAATAAAAAAACCAAAGACCTCAAAAATTTGAAGGCTTCGGAAACACTGATCGCTGTACTCAACCGCATCTTTCCCAATTTAGTCTCGCTGACTGGCTAGAACCTCCTGCTGACTTCATTGTCTGGCACAGTTTTAAACTACTTGTCGGAAACGGCAAGAACAAATCTCCTCAGGAGCGTAGCGTAGGCTCATTCCGTTATTTCATACACCTCTACTAGCACCTCGCCCACTCAATCGTCGGCCGAGCTTACTTGGACTGTGTAAACCCATGATATTCAGGGTTTAAATGGAGCCGCCCATCGGAATCGAACCGACGACCTATTCATTACGAGTGAATGTAGTTGATATTTCTTTACGTTTTATTTGGTCTTAATTCGCTCTGCTCCAATTGGTTACAAAAACATAAGGAACGATAAACGAACCGCCAAAAACGTAGATAAACCCTAGTTTTTGCCCAATTTTTGAGATGACGGTTACACAGCCACCCCTCTAATCACCCATCACCTCGGGGTTGGCATCGACCATCTCACATGCCATTCTCTGTGCTGAGGCGATTTTGTCTGAGGACATTACTTCGGCAACGCAAGGCAAAGGGTAGTGGATTTCGGGAGCTCTCATGGGCGAAGGGCTTACCATATTCAAATTTGTTGACGAACGAAATCGCTCTCGGAGCGTGCTCAAGCCTAAACTGCTTGTCATATGAGTGACGCCTTATTGCAGATTCTGTCGCCCTACGGCCTGCCGTTTTCCGCCGGCTCTTTCCCTTTGATCAAGGCATGCCCTTGCCGGGCGAAGCGCTGACCGAGAACAAAATATCCCTCCGGCCGATTGTAGTGTACGACGCTCTTCATCACTCCCTTGACCTCGCGATCGTTCAGATCATCCACGTCGACCCAGGCGCCGCGAGCATCCTCATCCGCGATTTCGCGTTGGATTCGCCGCACCGCTACACATGAGGGGCGGTCGGGGGCATAATCCCCGATGCGCCCAATGACGATGTTCATGTCCGGGCGCTTCAAGTCGCGACGCAGGTTGGCAATCAATTGCTGAAGCGACTTCTTGTAAGCCACATCCGCCCCGCCATTGGCATCGCGCTCTCCCTGCATCCAGCAGAACGTTACGGACTGTAGCACGGGGTGCTGCTTGAGCAAATCCTCATACTGGTCTAAAATGGGTTGGTAGAACTCGACCTTCCCGCCCTTGTGGATTCGCTCCCGGTGATTTTCGTCCATCCCGGCCTCGGCGGCGATCGCCTCCCACTCTTCCAGCCAGCGACAAATGGGCTGACCACCCTTGGCCACCTTGATGAAGACGACCTTTTCGTCTCCGAAGAGCTTGTTCGCCTCGGTCATGAAACCGGTCTCCGGTTTCATCCTCGCCATATTGGATTGTCCGGAGAGGATGAAAAGGTGGACGCCTTGATCGGCCAGCTGTTTCAACTCTTCAAAAGTTTCGGCCCAACCCGAGAACGAAACCGAGCACACTACAAAGGCCGCGAGGCAACGTGCTAATGGGGTAGCTTTGGCGAACATGACTCTGACTGTACTTCAACCTCGCACAATCTAGCAAGGGCGAACGGCATGAAGGCTTATGACAAATACCCTATCCCAGCCTCCGCCTAGCAAAGGCTAAAGCCACTACCCCAGCTCCAAGAAGTGCTGCTGTGGAGCCGAAGATGAAATTCAAGATGCTCAGAAAGATAGTAACAGGGCGGTCGTGAAACATGCAGTGGTACAAAAAAGCAAAAAATCGACCTCAATTTTCAGCCGTATGGAGTATCTTCAAATATTTTACTCAATAATTGGTTATGTTTAATCCGCCAAACATTTTGGCATGCAAAATGCAGTAGAGAAATTATCCGTTCTTTATCTTTTTTGTACTTAACGGGGTAGAACAAACAAGGTGCTATCCACTAAATTTAATTATTAGGTTAATGTCGGATAAAATCAATTTATGAGAATCGAGAAGGATAGTAAAGTTTTCATCGTCTTTTCCGGATTAGCTGTTATTTTTTGTTTGATGGGGTGTGCAAGTACACCGACTTATTACAAGGCTAATAAAGACAAGTCGCGGGGATCAACGCTTACGTACTCACCCGATCTACGATCGGTCCATTTAATAACAAAAGACGGGAAGCAGTGGATCATAGCTGAACCGACTGCTGACGTTGCTCTTGACGCATCCGATTCGTCCGATTTCAGCCTATCACTCGTGAGTGCAGGTGGAAAAAATGATTCGGACGAAGATCAAAATAGTAGTAGCTCGATCAGTACAGCTTTGCCTGGCAGAACACCGTCTTTACTTCTAGCTAGAGAATTGAATTATCGCCTAGCGGAAATGGCTTTTAACACCGATATGCAACCTGAGAAATATCATGAGATGTTCAGTAAAATAATTTCGACGATACAAGCTGTGTCCGAGGCTGAGATTGAGAAATCAACGTTTACCCATTCTTTCTCAATGAGCGAGACGACCAATGTTTCCGAAACATTAAGTGAAACAGCTACTCAATCGTCAGAGGAAACAGCTACTCAATCGTCAGATTAAAGTGTGCCGATGAATAGCCCTGAATAATTACAATAAAGCTTTTCCCACATTAACTCTCATTTGAAAGATTCTTTGCTTTACATAACTAACTTCAAACAGCTTCCGATTTAATAAAGTAGCTAAAGGTACTTGTTTCAAAATAATAAAAACGAAAATATAGATTAAAACAATTCCTATGTATAAAATTTTAAAAACCGTCAGTGCAGTATTTACAATTTTGATTTTAAGCGTTCAGCACTCTTCAGCACAAACTCTCGGCGATTCTTGCGTCGATTACAATGTAGCGGATAAGAATGTAGCAATTGTCAAAAAAGTTGCAGAAAGTGTCAAGTTAGTAGCTAAAACGGCTTCCGAGGCATGTGAGATAGGCGAAATGGTTGATCCAGTAAACGCAGAGGCATTCGAAGCAGCAGCTTTGGCCTTCGAATTAGCTGAGGCTACTGCAGAAGTAGTAGCTGAGATAGCCGAGGCGTATGGTGGTCACCCTTATGGCAGTCCAGAAATAATAAATATACCATGGAACAATATAGAGTCTGGTGATAGTTTGAAATCCTCTACTTTGACACTTTCGGACGGCGACACAATTTTAATGCGGAGGAAGGCGGGAGGAACCGGAAAATTCACTTTCGAACAAGTTAATCTTACCTGGTGGAAAGGAATAGTTGCGTTTCCAAAAGACGATGTGACAAAGTGGTATGAGATTGTGTGTTTGCAAGATGACCGAAAGGCGTGTACTTTTACATTGAACCCGGCTCTTTCACAGACCCATTATATAACGCTCAGTAAAGCTAAAACTGCTGGAGTCCATACAAATATGTATTTAATAGAGAATTGGGGTGCGGCTCCAACAGATTACGACTACCAATTTTCATGGATGAGAGATTGATTTCTTTTCCGTTTCCAAACAGAACCTTTTCAACAGTTAGTATATTTAGCTAATTTAGGTTAAGACAAATGTTTAAACCCAAAGAAACGCAGTCGAACGGCTCGTTTCGCCACTCAACCTGATCAATTGACGCCACCATCCTTCTTCTATATGAAACAACCAAAAATTAAATCTCCTATCAGTAATCAAATAATTTGTTTTCCTATGAAATTTTACGGTATTTTTTTAGCCCTCTTTTGTACTACAGCTTTCAATGCGCATGGAAGAGCGACGATTCAACAGAATCTTGCCGCAATAAATGGCCGAGTAGTATTGATAAAGGCGCACCAATATGTTGGTTCATACGTCGATGCTACTTCGGGGGGCTCAACAGCCAAAGTTACCGAAATCTCTTCATCTGACTTGGAGGATCCCGTTAAGGCAGCCCCATACAAATTTATTGTCCATCATCTTGGAGATGATTTGGTGGCGTTTGAATCTTTTGCAAAGCGTAATTACTTTATAGATATGAATTCTTGGGATCACCTGGGGATTACAAAATACAATGATATTCCTACAGATTCATCATGTCCAGATTGGTTGCAACATCGTATCGCAGACCTTTCATATAATGGTGATATGACTCAATGCACCTTGAGTGACGTACGATGGAAAGGAGATCGATACTGGGATTCTCACTGGACACAAAAGTTGGCTGCTACATACAATGACGGATATCCAAGTGGCACGCAAAAATGGGGTCGCTGGACTATTATGTTTCCCCAGCCAATATCGGTAGAGACTAATACATTTGACATCTGCAACGAAACTAGTGAGCCAGTCACGCACACTGTAAGCCAATCAGTAGGAATTACAAAAGGCATCAGCGACACACATTCTATGACATCTTCGTTGACTCTCGAAATGTCAATGAATATACCCTTTGTCTCGGAGATGGATGCAGGGGGCATTAGTGGCGGAGCAAAATTAACAACGTCTCAAACCTTCTCAACCACAAAAAGCACCACGTGGTCTAAAGCAACGAAAACAACGAACTTAGTAGTAGTCGCACCTTTTAAGCATGTTCGAATTACATCAACCCATGTGACGTACGGAGGAGTCTCTGGTTTTACCATTCATGATGGCAACCTTACCACCGAGGAAGTGGGTGATGCTCAACCCGGTGGCGGCTGTCATACGGATAACAGTACTCCTATAATGCTACCATAAAGGTTGAGGACAGTAGTATAATGATAAAGAGGGTGAGTGGCTAACCAGAGCTAATCACCCTTTCTATAAACATTGAATTATTCCAAAATATATTGTAACGGCAGTTTTATCCAATATCGTTTTAAAGGAGTACTTCGTGCAAGGAAGTCCGCGATCAATCCACCTGTAGACGGTTCTAGTGCTTACGTTTGCCTCTAGGGCTACTTCGCCCGCAGTCATCTGTTGTGTTCTATCCATAATATTTCTCAAGGGGCACCCCTAAATTTTGGGCCGTTTTTTGTGTGTCACGTGGGCGATCGGTGTAGCTGAGAGACTGACGCAAATGCAGGGGCCCCGTAGTTCACACCACTTTCTCTTTTATAGTATTTACGATTAATGCTTCTAGGATGATTATCAGTGCCAGATTTGCTGTTTAATTCGTATTTTCAATTTCAAGGTTGTGGCGAGGGATTAGGGTCAGGGGTCACCTCCTAATATATAGGAGGTTGACCCTCCGACCCAACATCCTTCCCTCGGGTTTTTACCCTTTGCATTCAGACTCTGTATTAGTTGTACCAGTACTCTTCATTTTTATGCTGCAAAAGACTTAGGTCTTTCATTTCCTTGATACGCTGTTTTACCGTTGTTTTAGCTCCCCATTCTTCTTTCATGCCTTGATTAACAAGCTCCTTGTAGCTGTACCTCTTTCCCTCTTTTAATGCCCCATCTCTCATTTCTCTTAAATCCTTCTTCTGTTGCTCAAGTTTGTTGGCTTCCTTTGCCTCCTTAACTGTCTGTCTACCCACAAGACACTTATGACTGTCGCTCCACTGGCACCTTATCG
>Ga0213862_10001203_pt1 | contig 10953 bp, 12 predicted proteins | sample PICome_7_FD_160092 | JGI IMG/M metagenome (GOLD analysis project Ga0213862, IMG submission 160092) | Coastal seawater microbial communities near Pivers Island, North Carolina, United States - PICO266 | ecosystem: Environmental > Aquatic > Marine > Coastal | place: USA: North Carolina... | reverse complement strand
CTCCGTCGCAAAGTTTGCTCTCGCATCTGCTATTCTCTTTGGCCTTTCCGGCTGTATCAGCATAAAGACGCATAGCTCATTCGAGCCGATTTTCATGACCCTTGATGTCAACCTAAAGGTGCAGCTTCAAAAAGAGCTTTCGGACGTGTTCGGCGATATCGACAGTGCATCAACTTCCGTCTCAGATTCCTAATTTTCCAACGTTATCAATAAGATGAAAATACCCAACTGGACCCTTATCTTTGCCATTGCCGCAGTCGCTATCGGGCTCGTGCCTCAAAACGCAATGGCCCAAAATGACGAAGTGTCGATCAAGCAACGGATGCTTGCAAGAATCGCAAGCGTCGATGCCTTGAAACTCAGCGGTTCGGTCGGGGAGAACAACAAGGGGTTTCTGGAACAAAGAGCGATGCTCAACCTTGCTCAAACAAAAACCATGAATGATGAGAACAGCGACCGCAAGGCGTTGTACACCATTCTCGCAAACCGGCTCGGGCTTTCCGTGGCGGTCGTGGGACAAGGCAGAGCTGAATCGATTCGCGAAAAATCCGCCCCAAGCGTCTGGATACAGCAACCTAGCGGACAGTGGTCTAAGAAGTAAGGCCCAAATTCGAGAGCTTCACACCACCGGCGACGGAAAAGGCTAATGCTCTTCCAGGAGTGCTTTCACATCGTTGATAATACGTTTCATATCGACGGTCATCACACCGTTGTAAACGCCTCGAATCCTACCGAGTCTATCGATGAGGAAAACTTTCTCAGTATGGAGAAAGCTCTCTCCCACATTTTCTATCGGGGACCCCGCATCGTCAGCAAAATATGAGTCTCTTGCTAATCTGTATATCAATTCCTTCTCTCCTGTCAAAAGGTGCCAAATATCTCCTGATATTCCGTGCTTAACTTCGTACTCCTTTAACAAGGAAACCGAATCGTAATCTGGAGTTACCGAATGGGACAGGATCTTAATCTCCTCATTCCCCTTAAACGCGGCCTGAACCCGCTTCAAGTTTCCAGTCATGGTCGAGCAAATACCTGGACACATAGTGAAGAAGAAATTCGCTAGATAGAGCTTTCCCCTAAGCGACTCCCGTCCCACTAACTGGCCATTTTGATCAATAAGTTCAAAGTCGGCGATACGGTGAAATCCTTCCGCTCCTCCTTCATCTTCGCCAAGCCATTTTGGAGTTAGGCTAGGTTCACTAAAGAAGGGAATCGACGATTGAAGATCGGGAACCTCAGCCAAACTGGAGACCGATCCAACTAAAGACAGGACTACGACCCATATTTTCACTCTGAAATTGTTACGCATCGCTTAGAACCAATAATCCCGTACCGGCGTCCATTCTTAACGACGTAATTTGCTCGAACCCGTCCATCCGCCTCCCACATTTGCTGGGACCCCACTTCTTCGCCGTTTTCATAATGAAACAACGAGTAATGGCTCCCATCCGAAAACCACTGTTTACAGCTCCCATGGTAGTTGCCATGCGAAAAATTGAATTGAAACCTCAATTTTCCATTCTCAAACCATCCGAGATGCTCTCCCTCCTTTCGGTTTTCGCGGTAGTAGCGCTTTTCTTTTAATTGGCCGTTTTCGTACCAGCTCGAGTAAAGCCCTTCACGTTTTCCGTTATCCCAGAGAGTCTCAGACTCCAAGCTACCCTCGCTATAGTATTCGCGAGTAATTCCAGAATAAGGCACTCCACCTTGCACCATCAATCCATTGGATCTGTAAAGTTCAGCGACATTAGAACCCACTAAATCAGTATCTTCCGAGTGGATACTCAATAAGGCAGCCATAGAAGCGAACCCCAAAACGACAAGACGCAACATCATCCTAGTTGGTTTGCGTTCCAGGATTGCCAAAATACTCTCCACCATTCAAGTAGGGATCTGTATCCGTGAAGTGGTAGTGGTAGATTCCATCAGGAAATTCCTCAGTAGCGTGAAAGTGCCCATGATACTCATCCAATTCGTCATTGGTGACAGCTACACCATTCTCAATCGGACCATACACAGGAAAGCCATCGAGAAGTACACCTATAAGCCCATCCTTCCCTTCCAAACCAGTGAGATAGAGCGGCTCGATATGGTAATGATAAACCCCCGTATTTTGCGGGTGGCCATTAAATTGGTCGAAACTGTCGATTTCATTTGTCAATGGCTGGTTGTTCGGACCCGCGTATTGATTGAATAGAGCGACCCCGTTTATAGCGATTCCAATTGAGCCCAAATTGGTGCTGCGCTTGTTCGTGGCTTCTGCCGGATTGAGCGGAATTCTGTAAACAAAACTTTGGGAACCTATTGAATTTGGGTTTAACCGAAAGCTGCCATTAGGACCATTGTACGCCTCATACCGATCATCTCCTTGAGAAAAGTACGGACTCGGGTGGTTGGGTACATTAGACGATTCGACCACCATAAACCCTCCGTCTACGTACAGATTCAGTTCCTCCGAAAATAGGTTGTAGGGAGCCGGCAAACTATTGGCCTTCTCAGAAAGCGTTGTCCGATAAAACTGGGCTTCCGTGGTCGGGGCGACCACAAGCTCTCCTTTTCCGGACCCATCGAGAACTACCAATCCGGCCCCGCCCAATCCCTGCCACAGCTCTAAATCGTTTGAGAATTCCACCGACCAAGTGTCATCCTTTTCCCCTTCTATCACGAGACGTACTGCTTGGTCTTCAAGGAGCCTTTCTATGGACAATTCTGCATGCAATCCGCTGAGCCAAATTCCCAATGCACAAAGCCCGAAAACCCTGCGGCACAGACCCACTGTACTGAAAAATCTCAATCTCATTTTCTTGCCTATCCTGTAATGAATTTGGCCCCAATAGAATCAATCTATAGCGGCCGGACCAACAAACACAACGGCAACTCATTCGAAAAAATCGCGACCCCGGATTCAACTAATTGATAGGCCGAAAAAAAAGGAGCCCTAATCAAAAGGCTCCCGAATTCTTAATTGGCTTCAACGACGGCCTTATTTGGCCGTGATAGTGCCCTTCATCAGAGCGTAGTGTCCAGGGAAGGAGCAGATGAATGCGTATTCACCTGGAGCGTCTAGCTTGAATTTGATCGTGTCGGTTTCCCTGGGACCGAGCAGCCTCGTGTAAGCCACTACCTGCTCCGCCAAAGGACCTGACTGAGGAACGTATTCCGTCGCGGCAGCCGCGACCGCTCCCGCTCCAAACCCCATAACGTCCGAGCCTGGCTTGAGGATCACCACATTGTGCCCCATTGCCGCCTTCGGCAACGCTCCCTTGTTCGTGAAAACAAGCGTTATCTCATCCCCGGCAGGGACTTCGAACGCTTTGTTATCATATTGCATCGTGTCATTAGCAGACAACTCTATGGTTGTTCCTGCAAGAGCGACCGAGGACAAGCTGGCTAGCCCGGATAACGACATTAAGGTTAATGCTAATTTTATTTTCATTTGAATTATGATTTACGTTCCGATGAAACGCGGAACATTGGACACCGCATCTGATCCTTCAAACAATAAATTGTTCCGAAAAGAAACTATCTGCAAGTAATTGAATTCGTTGGACTTAAGATCCGATTCAAAACTCGTTCACCTCCCGATTGAACATTGCCAAACCGTCAAAGCCCTCTTACTTCGTTTATTATTATTGTTGTGGCCTGACTGAACTCTGCCGAATACCCTAATAAAATAAACCTAGAAATTTACTCACATGACTACTAATCTTACACTGATAGCTTTCGCCCTGCTCATTGCAGCCCACAACCCACTCAGAGGAGAAATGATCTACGACATTACCGCCACCGACATCGACAACGAAACCAGGAAGCTAGAAGAGTTCGCTGGCAAACTCTTGCTGATTGTGAATGTCGCTTCTAAATGCGGCTTTACCGGACAGTACGAAAACCTCGAATCACTGTATCAAAAGTACAAAGACGACGGCCTGGTTGTTTTAGGATTTCCGTGCAACCAGTTTGGAGGTCAAGAGCCGGGGACAAGCGAAGACATTAAGTCTTTTTGCTCGCTCACCTACGGTGTCACTTTCCCTATGTTTGAGAAGGTTGACGTCAACGGGGCCAACCAACACCCCCTCTACTCCTTTCTCGCCGGGGAGAGCTCTCCTGTTAAGGGTAGAATAAAGTGGAACTTCAGCAAGTTTTTGGTTGGACGCGATGGAAAGATCCTCGAGCGGTTCGGCAGCATGACAAACCCCGAATCGAGCAAAATCACGAAGGCGATCGAGGCTGCACTTTAAACTCTGGTTTTACGTTGCCTTACGGCGTTGGAGTGGAAGAAATCGATTCCTAGAGCAATCCTAGTCTACCCCGCTATTCGAAGAATACTGCTCTTCCTGATTCCAGCAATAACCCTTCCATACATCTCGGTTTAGGATCAGAGCGGTTGGACCTCGACTCAAAATGCTCTTCGCTCGCCGCCGATCTAGGGCTTTTTCATTTTGGAAAGATGCAGAGGCCTTGAATCCGGGCGAAATGTTCCTTACCCGCTCACACGCTCGTGCTTGAATATCTTATTCCACCCTAACCGCTACTCCCGGAAGTTACCATACGTACCACGCCTAGGGACCTCGAATAACGATTGCAGCCACGTTAACGTTTGAGCGAGATCTAAACCAAGCCGAGAAGAAAACCCAGATAATCACTATGGAAGATAGGCTCATTAAGGCAGGAGATGATGCTCGAATTGACAGAATTCCAACGAGAGCAAATTTCTCTCGCGAAATCGAACGAATCCTAAAGGAGAACGAGGATCGCCTGAAAGCGATCGAGCCATTCGATTGAATCCGCGATTCTCGCTGAATGTGGCGTCCCGCAATATTGTCCCCTCATTCGTTCATTTTTATAGACTTCGTGGGATCATTTTAGGAAAACGCACGATCTGCAGCCTCTAGGGTTGCTCCTGACTGATTTCCCTATCACCTGATTCACACAATATGAACGAAGGCAAAAAACCTGTTCTCCTCGTCATTCGCGACGGCTGGGGAGCGAACCACCACCAAGAACAAGATGCGTACAACGCAATCAAGCTCGCCGACACACCCGTTTCCGACAATTTGACCCAAAACTGGCCCCGGACCGAGCTTGCCGCCTGCGGTCTAGACGTCGGGGTCCCCCCAGGCGTAATGGGAAACAGCGAGGTCGGACACCAGAATATCGGAGCCGGACGTATCGTTGACCAGGAGATTGTTCGTATCAACAAGGCATTTGAAACAGGATCCATTCGAGGCAATAAAGTGCTCGAAGGGGCATTCGACAGATCTAAGGATGGCGGGAAACTGCACTATATGGGAATCGTCTCGGATGCGGGGGTCCACGGCCTGCTAGATCATCTCTACGGGCTTTTGGGAGAAGCGAAGAACGCGGGTATTGAGCAAGTCTACATACACGCTTTTACGGATGGCCGCGACACCCCGCCACACAGCGGGAAGGGTTTTATCGAGCAAATCGAAGCGAAGTGTTCTGAACTCGGTATCGGAAAGATCGCCAGTGTATGCGGCCGATTCTGGTGCATGGATCGCGACAACCGCTGGGAGCGAGTTTCCAAAGCCTACAATATGCTCGTTGGCAAAAGCGCGGCAGGAACATCAACCAGCCCCTCCAAAGTCCTATCCGATTACTACGAATGTCCCACCAACGAATCCTCTACGGGCGACGAGTTTGTCCCCCCAACCTGGATTGTGGACGAGACCGGCCAACCGGTTGCAACCATAGGGAATGGAGACGCGGTCGTTTTCTACAACTACAGAGGCGACCGTCCCCGTGAAATCACTCGCGCGTTTATCGAGGACGAATTCAGCGAATTCGAACGAGGTGAGAAACTGGATCTTTACTACGTCGCAATGACCGAGTGGAAAAAGGGACTTTGCGAAAACGTCATCTTTCTAAAGCCCGAGAAAATGAGCAACATTCTCGGCAGCTATCTTTCGAGCAAGGGCCTGACTCAATACCGTTGCGCCGAGACCGAGAAGTATCCGCATGTTACGTTCTTCTTCAACGACTATACCGAAGAACCCTTTGAAGGCGAAGCATGGGGGCTAGCGAATAGTCCAAAAGTGGATACGTACGACAAAGCCCCGGTAATGTCTGCCGAAGAAGTTAAAGAGCTCACCAAGAATGCTATTCTGTCAGGGAAGTACGATTTCGTTCTCGTGAACTTTGCCAATCCGGACATGGTCGGACACACTGGCAATATTGAAGCGGTCAAACTGGCTTGCGTAAAAGTGGATCATTGCATTGGGGAGTTACTGGAAGCGATTGACCAGGTCAACGGTGCCGCATTGGTGACCGCAGACCACGGCAACAGCGACCAAATGTGGGACCCCACCGTCAACGGTCCCCACACGGCCCACACTCTCAACCCCGTCGAGCTCGTCATTTATGGCAAAGATTGCGAAAACCTAAGCCTTGTTCAGGAGGACCGTCGCCTCGCAGACATCGCTCCGACCGTCTTGGAGCTTATAGGATTGGAAAAACCTGCCGAGATGACCGGAATTTCCTTGATCGAAAAATAGCTCCGACAAGCACCCCACGAGGGCACCGCGCGAAACTAAAGCTCGCGTGTGCGCTCTAACAAATCCTCCGATTCGATTTCTCCTTTAAGGACCGTAGACGCTATAAGCTTTCTCGGGATCACCAATTCGTACCGAGCCTGTAGGAACTCTGCGATATCGGTCATTTGCCGCACCGTCATCGCTTCCGAAAAGTCCGGCATCAAGGAATTGCCTTCGCTATCCGTATTGTTGGCTGCCTGCTTCGCACTAATAACGTGTGACGGATTGATGATCGAGGTAACGAGTTGACCGTAAGTCTTGACCCGAGTCACCTCGCCACCGAGCATGACATGAACCTTTCTCGGCGTCGTGAGTTCTGGCATCAGATCCTCTTCAACCACAGAGTGACACTGGATGCACCCGAGCTCGACAAACGCTGTCTTACCTTTCCAGATACTGCCTTCCGGCAACCGGAACCCTAAGGGTGATTTTCACTCATCGGGCAACCGACAAGGAGAAATACCGCCACAAGGCATGTAAACCATGCCACGTCTGAATATTTTATTTTTTTTCATTATGTATGTCCTTCTGACCTATATGTTACATATAAACGTTAACCCCTTATCGCAAGCGATTTACCCTGAACAGGAGGGCTAAGAACCTGTATACAGATCATTAAATGGGGACTAGCACATACTCTAATAGAACAGGTCTGACGGGACAATACTAGAATTCCAAGACGGGCTGAATTCGCAGATAAGGGGCTCCTCTTTTATCTTGACGAAAAGATTTATAAATTCGAAAAAAAACCATGCCCAGTCAGAATATTCGAGGAGACCACCTCTTTCTTCTCCAGTACAAGGCGAGCAAAGCAATCGAGTCCTACGATCATCGCAGCGTAAAGAACCTAGGCTTCAGAAGCATTTCCGATTTTGCTGTTTTGGAGTACCTGAAAACGAAAGGTCCCCAGCCGGTTAATACCATCGCCCAGTCCATGATGCTTACGAGTGGATCCATGACTACAGCCATTGATCGAGCCGAAAAGAGGGGTTTCGTAACAAGAGAACGCCATCCCGAAGACCGCAGAATCGTCGTTGTTTCGCTTACGGGTTCCGGGCAGCAACTCATCGACAGCGCGTTCGAAGAACATGCCGCTAATTTGGAACGACTTTTCTCGGTCTTCACTCGCGAAGAGAAATCTGAATTTGCTCGGCTGATGAAGAAAATCGGGAAAACGGCCGAAGCAATGAATCTCTAACCCGCCTTATCCACGCGTGTCATCCGATCCTTATTTATCTTGACATCAAGATTTATAGCAGATGAGCTCTTATGCATGAAAACAACGGAAAACAGCTTCGTGCTAGACGTCTACTCGCCAGATCAACAAGGAGTCGGCTCCTTCGATGGCGGCAAGATCACAGAGATCAAACCAATCCCGTTTCCTCGGGAAAGTGGAGGAGCGAAACGAACGGGTCCCCTGCTCTACTGGGCTTGGGCTTCATCCAAGGGGGACGGTGTCATCGGAATGCATCCTCATCAGGGTTTTGAGATCATCTCCTACGTAATGGAAGGAGCCGTGGGCCACACTGACACCGCCGGAAACAACCGACGCGTATCAGCGGGAGGCATTCAAATCATGCAGACTGGTTCTGGCATTTCGCACCAAGAAGAGATGTACGGAGAACAAACGGAGTTTTTTCAAATATGGTTTGAGCCCAATATGAGTGCATCACTCCGAAAACCTCCTGTCTATTCGGACTTCGAAGACGCGGAGTTTCCTCGAGAAACACTGGGAAACGGCATCACCGCAAAGCATATCATCGGTCCCTCCGGGGTCATTGAACTACAGGCCCCCATCAATTGGGATGTCCTGCAGATTAGGCCAAAAGCATCCTATTCGATTTCTCTGGCTGAGCACTCGCTCGCGGGGTTTATCGTCACAAGGGGAAGCGTACAGGCTACCATTGGGGACGAAGAGCGACGTTTGAGTCGACGCGATTTCGTTATGATCAAAACGGAGTCGAGTCATTCACTGACCATACAGGCCATAGATGAGGACGCAGAGCTTACGCTGATCACCGCGCCGATCGATCCTGGATATTCGTTGATTAATCTATAAACTACAAAACTCGTCCCGATCGAAAACAATGAGCGAAGACAGGGACAGGTGGCCATCTGCCTGCAAACAAGAATATCGGACGCATTTCAGAAGTACACGGAATTCCCGAAGGAGAACCCGCCATCTCACCGCCCACCTTTACGAATCTACACACACCCGAAGACTTTGCTAAATTTGGCGATCGGGTTCGCGAAATTACCGGCGGCATTCCAACCGGATTCAAACTGAGCGCGAACCACATAGAACACGACATCGATTTTGCCATCGCAGCCGGAACGGACTATATAATCCTAGATGGAAGAGGCGGAGGCACTGGCGCGGCTCCCTCCTTTTTCGCGACCACATTTCAGTTCCCACAATGCCCGCTCTTGCGCGGGCCAGGCATCATCTCGATAAAATTGGTAAATCAGGAGAGATCACCCTAATCATCACCGGAGGGCTTCGCACCCACATTGACTTCATTAAGGCGATGGCGCTCGGAGCCGATGGAGTCGCCTTGTCCAACGCCGCCATGCAAGCAATTGGCTGTGTGGGAGCGAGAATTTGCAATACCAACAATTGCCCCGCAGGAATCGCGACTCAGAAACCGGAACTTCACCAACGCCTGGATATTGCGGTCGCAGCAAAAAAGCTGACCACTTTTTTTGAAAGTTCAGTCGAGCCCATGCAGGTGATGGCTCGAGCCTGTGGCCACGATCATCTCAACCAATTTGAGAAAAGCGACCTAGCGAGTTGGCATGAGTCGATAGCGAATTTATCCGGTGTCGCCTATTCCGGTTACAACCCCGACCGCTGACTAGGGTTTAGTGAGAACAAACAGAATAATCACTCCAATCAAAAGCGCTGCCGCCAAGACTAGCCTTTTGGTCGAGGACTTGCCTTTAATCGCCGCATCTTCCGACTCCCCAAAAGATTCTGCAGGCAAGTCCAGACCGTCATAGGCCGCATCCTCGCTCCAACCCGACTGCGGACAGCTGCCACAGCCTTGGCAGGAGGTGGAGCCCTCCTCCACATATTCGCCACAGACCGGGCAATCTCCGGGAGGAACAAACTTCTCCACCCTAGTCGAGCTCCTTTACCGAAAGTCGACGAAACCGGAAGACATGCTCAGGACCATGCGCGGCAAACCCGAGGTACCCTTTCTTTAGCATTTTTCCCGGATGCTCACGATCATCCATATAGTCGTTTATCTTACTAAGATCTGTATCCAGAATTTGTACACCGTTTAACTCTACCTGAATGGTGGACCCTTTAACAACGACTTCCTGGTAATTCCATTCTCCGGCAGTTCTCAGGTAGCCGCGATGCGCTCCCGCCATACCATAGGCGCTACCATGAACCTGCCTTGGCTTTACTCCTGCATAGCGTTCATGCCCATCGTCGAGAATCTGTAGCTCGCACATCGCGTCGTAGGCAGGATTACCTTCACCTGTCGATCGAATCGCCAATCCGTTGTTGCCTCCGGGAGTCATGACGAACTCGAAACGGAAGACGAAATCGGCGTATTCACGCTCCGTGTAAATATGCCCACCGTCACTCCATAGCAGCTCGCCGTTGGAGACAAGCTTACCGTTAATGTCGCCGAACCAACCCTTTAAGTCGCGTCCATTGAAAATCGGTTCGAAGGCAGTCCCAAACTCTTCCCCACGCAAAATCTCGTTCGCTTCCACATCTTCGATCTCGCGAACATAAACGTTCCGCCAACGGATTTCTCCACCATGCGTTTGCAAATGGATAGGCCCCTTACGTGGCATCGGCTTGGTCTTATCGAAGAAGGGATGAAAAATGGCTCCGTCAACGACTAGTTGGGCATTCAGCCAAACCCACATGCGATCGCCCACGTGGCGAATCTTCAAGCTATTCCATTCGCCAAAAGGCTTGTCTGCATGAACTAATGGGTGCTTGCCGTTCGTATCCGCGTCTTCTTTCGGATTGTTGAACAGTCCACCCGATCCCCGGTCCGCACCAATATCCCATTTACCCCCTTCTTTAGTCGTGTCCCAGATTTGAACTTGAGGGGACCCGCGCAGGTAGATGCCGCTGTCGGCTAGCGCCACGGTCTTGTATTCAAGCATCAGCTCGATATCTCCGTAGTCGCGAACCGTCGTGGCATACGGACCCTTCCCGTCATTGACCAATTCACCGTTCTCCACGGTCCAATGCTTTTTGAAATCGGCTTGCTGGTCCTTGATCGCCGCCTGTCGATCTTCTGCCTTCCGAGACTGGTGCGGGTTGTCACCGTACCAGCCGGAGAGGTCTTTTCCATTGAAAAGCGGTCGAAAGCCCTCAGGCGGATTGATCTCCGATCCTCTCGCGGAAAAGAAGCAAAAGAAAATTAATAAG
>Ga0213862_10001198_pt1 | contig 10959 bp, 13 predicted proteins | sample PICome_7_FD_160092 | JGI IMG/M metagenome (GOLD analysis project Ga0213862, IMG submission 160092) | Coastal seawater microbial communities near Pivers Island, North Carolina, United States - PICO266 | ecosystem: Environmental > Aquatic > Marine > Coastal | place: USA: North Carolina... | reverse complement strand
CTTTCGGCAATCCCAACTCAGCTCCTAAAGCGCGAACCTCGTCTTTGAACAACTGGCGCAAGGGCTCGAGAAGCTCAAATTTCATATTTTTAGGCAAGCCGCCAACATTGTGATGGCTCTTGATCGTGGCAGCCGGATTGCCATCTATCGATACGCTTTCGATAACATCCGGGTAGAGTGTGCCTTGGGCAAGGAATCTGGAGTCTCCGATCCTCTTCAGCGAATCTTGGAAAACTTCAACGAACGTATTTCCAATTATCTTTCGTTTTCTTTCCGGATCGGACACACCCTTTAGCCGTTTTAGAAATTTGCTTCCAGCCCTCGCAACCCGGACATCCATGTTAAAGTGGCGCTTATAGAGATCCACTACCAGTTCGCGCTCATTAAGGCGAAGTAACCCGTTGTCGACAAACACACACGTCAACTGCCTACCGACGGCTTTGTGTATTAGGGCAGCGGCTACAGATGAATCAACCCCGCCGCTCAATCCCAACAAGACGCGGTCGTTGCCAACTTTTTCCCGAATATTAGCGATGGATTCTTCGGCAAGAGAGGCCATCGACCAATCCGCTCGGCAGCCGCAAATCTTTCTCAGGAAGTTTTCCAGGATATTCAGCCCTCCTTCCGTATGGTGAACTTCTGGGTGAAATTGAATACCGTAAAACTTACGCTTTTCATCAACGATCCCAGCAAATCCTGAATTCTCAGTAGACGCAACGGCCCGGAATCCTTTTGGCAGCTTCCCTAGGCGATCCCCATGAGAGTTCCAGACGCGCAAGACGCTTGGCAATCCTCGGAAAAGGCTTCCCTTTGTTTTGATTTTCAATTCCCCATGTCCGTACTCGCGAGCATGGCTCTTTTCGACTTTTCCGCCGAGCATGTGCGCCAAGAGCTGTACCCCATAGCATATTCCAAGAACGGGAACCCCTAGTTCAAAAACCTTCTTGTCAGGCCGAGGAGATCCCTTGGACAACACGCTTTCCGGTCCTCCCGAGAGAATAATCCCTACAACATTGTCTTTCTTTAGCTGCTTAGCCGATGCCTTGTAGTTATAAATCTTGGAGTAAACGGAACATTCACGTATGCGGCGAGCTATCACCTGAGTGTATTGGGATCCAAAATCGAGTACGGCTATGGTTTGATGCTTCATATAGAAAGACGGCGATTTAACCACTTGATCGCCAGAACTGTCACTCACTTTTAAAGGGAATTCACTAAACGTATGGTTTGACCTCGTTGCTCAAGAAAACCCCAGACTAAGCTAGATTGTCCAGAATTCGCATTCTTCGAACCAGAGGATCGATGTCGTAGAAAATGCAGGAACCAAGAACGGCCGCCAAATAATCAGCGACCGTACCCGGGTAAAAAATTACCATACCTATCCAGCGATTTTAGAATCGATAGCTTGCTCCAATACTCCATAGCAATGGGTCCAGCTGTGCATTGGTGAGTTTCGCCACACCAGCCAGCACATCCGATTCAAGGTCAATCAACTTGACGCTTGCTTCGAAGTCCCATTGCTGACCGAAATCATATCGAATTCCAGCGCATAAAGCTATCCACGCACCGTAGTCTTCAAGATCGAGGGGTACTCAAGCATTTGTTGGTTACCCAAGTGAAATTGACGCCCCCAGAGAAATAGGGAGTAAAGCCACTTTCAGTTGGTATCTCATAGAGTAGGCTCAATGTCGGAGGAAGGTGCTCGAGCGAACCTAGTTGCCAACTCCCGCTAGGTAGACGTCGTATTTCTGGGGAATGGTCAACACAAGCTCTGCAACCCAATTCTTCATGAACGCATAAGTTACGTCCAGTTCGGGAACCACTTGTCTTCCACCGAAACGGCACCCTCCGCAAAATCAATGTCGAGGGCAGTAAACGCGTCCGAATCATCTGCCGTCTTCAGATAAGCCGCTCGTACGTTAACTTCTCACGCCTTTGGCTCGACAGCAGAAAGTGAGACGACAACACATATGGCCGACAGGGCGGCCGCTGCTACGTTGGTATTTTTGTGTGTCATTTGCAAAAAACTTATGTGTATGCCTTTTTTAAATATTTACCGTTAGGTTATTAAATATTTAATCCCTCAAACCAATCGAAATTTCCTCATCTAATACGCCCAATAAGGCCCTATTTCATAATCCGTGAATTCTAAAAAGAGCAGGCAACCTACTGGTTCGAGTCATCTTTCTGCGCCACCCCTTATCCCCTCTGCCGGGCTATAACCGCACCTCTACCTTTAGAGATTGAACGTTAAATAGAATTACCCACAACGCGGGATTCGATCCCTGTCAAACTTTCGAATTCAAGGAGGGTTTACGCCGATTAGAGCTTAGAACGATAGTTCGTAATTGATGTACTCGCATTCCGGACATGGTTCCCCAAAGGAAACATCACCTTTTCTCACAGAGTACAGATTCCCACATCTAACACAGTGGAAGACCTTTCGTCGGCGGTTTGCCTCAAAACTACGTTTGTCTCTCCTATCGTAGGAAAACCAGAGAAGAGATAATCCAACCAAAGCCGACCCAGTATAGATTATCAGAAAGTAGGTGAACGCTTGCATGGCAACTTCAAATAAAAAATGCGTTCCTCAAGTCGAAGAACGCATCATAAATTAAAGTGATTGAAGAGAAGGCGTCAGCCCTTTTTCTCTTCCTCCCCTTCCTCTGCTGCTTCGACATCCTCCGAGGCATCCGCCTTGGTCTCTTCCTCCACTTCATCGGTAGCTTCAGCAGCGAGCGCTTCTTCCGCGGCTAGAGATTCCTCTTCCGCTACCGGTTCTTCTTCGGTAGCAGCGGCAGTCTCTTCTGCAACCGCCGCCTCTTCAGCAACTGCAGTTTCCTCGACTGCAGCTTTCGCCCTTTTCTTCGCTTTTGACTTTGGCTTGGTCTTTTTTCCATAGCCTTCGTCTTCCGCATCGATCAATTCGATTAGAGCCATCTCTGCCGCGTCACCACGGCGCGTACCTAACTTGTAGATACGGGTGTACCCACCGTTTCGGTCACGGAATTGCTCGACTTTCTCTTCAAAAAGCCCGTGCACCGCACCAGCGTCGCGAACCCGCGCAATAGCTAAACGTCGATTGTGAAGGCTTCCTTTCTTCGCAAGCGTAATCACTTTTTCCACGAAGGGGCGGAGCGCCTTCGCCTTCTTTAGAGTCGTCTTTATCTTCCCATGGGTGATGAGAGCAGTTGAAAGATTAGCGAGAAGAGCTTCACGATGCTCCTTCTTGACGCCTAGTTGATTGCTATGCTTGCGGTGACGCATGGCCTAAATAAATTTTCCTTAAGTTATATCCCTCTTCGACTATAGTTCCTTCTTCATATCAAGAAGGCGCTCGTCGAATTTCATGCCTAGAGAAAGGCCAAGAGATTCTAGTTTATCTTTAATTTCGTTTAGAGATTTCTTTCCGAAGTTACGGTACTTGAGCATTTCCTGCTCACTCTTCATGGCAAGCTCGCCTACCGTTGTAATGTTCGCGTTGTTCAAGCAATTCGCGGCACGAACCGAAAGCTCGATCTCATTGACACTCATGTTGAGGAGCTTACGGAGCTTGTTCTGCTCTTCGCTTACTTCTGCTCCCTCGTCTTCGAATTCGTAATTTTCGTCGGATACATTGTCGAATACATCGAGGTGATGCTTGAGGATGGCTCCTGACTGCTTGAGTACGTCATCTGGAGTGATTCGTCCATCTGTCCAGATTTCTAGGATCAACTTGTCGTAGTCCGTGATCTGTCCCACACGAGTCGCTTCAACCGAGTACTTCACGAGACTAACGGGGCTGTACAGCGTATCAATTGGAATTACTCCAATTGGCTGTTCCTCGTTCTTGTTGTCTTCCCCTGGGCAATAACCACGTCCTACTCCGATTTCAAGCTCAGCAGTGAATTGCATTTCGCGATCCAAAGTACAAATGACTTGGTCGGGATTTACGATCTCTACATTGTGGTCAGCTTGAATATCAGCAGCGGTAATTGGACCTGAGCGGTTGACGTTGATTATCAACTTCGCCCCTTCCCGATTATGGCAGATAAGCAAAACCCGCTTAAGATTCAAAACGATGTCGGTTACGTCTTCGACGATTCCATCAACGCTCTGAAATTCGTGGCTAACGCCATCGATTTTAATCGATGTGATACCCGCTCCTTCTATAGAGCTTAGCAATACACGCCTCAAGGAATTACCAATGGTATGCCCATATCCAGCCTCGAAAGGCTCGGCAATAAACTTGGCATATGTAGTCGAGGAACCTTCCTCTACTTTTACGAGACGATTAGGGAGTTCGAACTTTCCGATACGTTTTGGCATTTCGCGGTATGGTCTGAGTACGGCTGAGCGGGATTAGTGAGAAACTGGTACTTAAAAAGTGATTAGAAGCGGCTGTAGAATTCTACTATGAGCTGTTCATTGATGGCTGGTTCCATTTCTTCGCGAGCTGGGAGGCGGTTTACTACACCCCTAAATGCCTCGTCGTTGCGAGTCATCCAGTCCGGCACATTACGAAGACGAGTCGCTTCCAAATTACGAGTCGCCAACTGACGGGAAGATGTTCCGTTACGAACCTCAACCTCATCTCCTGGCTTCACTTGAAAGCTTGGAATATCTACTTTTTGCCCGTTAACACGAATGTGACCGTGGTTTACGAACTGGCGGGCTGCTTGGCGAGATTTCGTGTAGCCGAGCAGGTAAACCACGCTGTCTAAACGCGTTTCCAAAAGTTGAAGAAAGATAGTGCCCGTCACGCCCCGTTGTCCTTTTGCACGATCGAATGTACGGCGGAACTGCTTCTCCATCAGGCCATACATGAAACGCAGCTTTTGCTTTTCACTTAAACCAATCGAGTACTCAGATTGCTTACGACGCAGGCGAGGACCGTGCTGCCCTGGCGGATACGCACGCTTCTCCAATGATTTATGGTTGCCGAAAATAGGCTGACCAAAACGTCTGCTGATTTTAACTGTTGGACCGGTATAGCGAGCCATGGATCTTGTATATAAAGTTAGTAAATTAAAATTCGCCGATTTGGCTACTAGACGCGGCGGCGTTTTGGCGGCCGGCACCCATTATGAGGAATTGGAGTGGTATCCACGATAGAAGCGATTTCAAGGCCGAGTGATTGGAAAGCTCGAATCGCAGAATCGCGCCCCATTCCCGGACCTTTGACGTGAATGATCACTTCCTTCAGACCGTGGGACATTGCTGCTTTCGCCGCGTTTTGCGTAACGACCTGAGCCGCATAAGCGGTAGACTTGCGGGATCCTCGAAAATTCATCTTACCCGCACTCGCCCATGAAATCGTGTTACCTTTGGTATCTGTTATCGTAACGATAGTATTATTGAACGTAGCGCTCACTTTGGCAATACCAGTAGTAACGTTCTTGCTACCCTTGGCTTTGCGAATTTTGAGCTCTCCAATTTCTTCCTTGAGTAGATCCTGGGCAGTTGGCTGCTTTTTCACGCCACCTGGAGCAAGCTCCTCCTCTTCCTTGGGAGCCACTTCGCCTTCCTCAGACACTTCCGCAGTCTCTTTGGGGGTTTCCTCTTTGGAGGCTGGCGCCGCGTTTTCCTGCACGGGCACTTCCGCTTCCGGAGCCTTCGCTACCTTCTTTTCCTCTTCGGGTTGAGCTTCTTCTTCAGCCATTTTAATTCGCTTTCAAAAATTATTTGCGGAGACCACCAACACTGGCTGTCTTACCTTTGCGTGTACGAGCATTTGTCTTGGTGCGTTGCCCTCTTACTGGAAGACCCCTACGGTGGCGGAGGCCACGATAGCAATTGATCGCCTGAAGGCGTTTCATATTCGCCGCATGATCACGACGTAGATCGCCCTCTACTAGATAGTTGAGCTCGCTGATCTTCGACATTATGACGTTGATCTGCTCTTCATCCAAATCCTTGGCCCGCATGTCGGGATCAAGACCTGTTTGCTCTAAAACGATGTCAGCACGCTTAGGCCCGATTCCATAGATGTAACGGAGCGAGTATGAGAGTTTCTTATTATTGGGAATGTCGACGCCTAGAATACGTGGCATTTTAGTTTAGCAAGTTGTTGATGTTAAAGTGTATTGGTGATTTCGAGAGTCTCGAAGGAAAAAGAATGCGACAAGCAACTAATGACCGATTTAATCCAATCTGTCCCCATCCAAGCGGCACACAGAAGGAAAAAGAGTGAGGTGATGACCTTTCGTAAGCATAAAGTAAAGATTTAATTTGATGATAATTGTAATACCCAAGCTACGATTCCGATCGCGAAAATAACGAGCAGCCAGAGGTACAACTTTCCAACGTTGTTCATGTCCGCTGCTCCGGCCAAACCAGTATCGAGACCCTTGGTATTGCCACGACTCTTGATTCTTCCTTTTTTGAGGAAGCCGTCGTAATGGCGCTGCAGAAGATGCGTTTCTATCTGGCGCATGGTGTCAAGCATCACACCGACGGTGATCAACATACCTGTACCACCGAAGAAGATGGCTACCCGCATGGGAATGTTGGCCTGAAACAACAAAATATCCGGGAAAATCGCTATAACGGTCAGAAAGATCGAGCCTGCTAAAGTCAGACGCGTCATGATGAAATCTAGAAACTTGGCCGTCGGAGCTCCTGGACGAACGCCCGGAACGTATCCACCGTACTTTTTCAAGTCATCCGCTATCTGGATGGGGCGAAACATCACGGACACCCAGAAATACGAGAAAAAGAGAATCATGAGCCCAAATATTGCATAATAAGTGACGCTCCCATGAACCATGTAGTTAGCAACGTTGATTAGCCATTGTTGATCAAGCCAGGCTCCCAACTGGGAGATAATCTGCTGTGGGAAAGCGAGGATCGCCGAGGCAAAAATCACGGGCATGACTCCCGAATAATTCACTTTTAGCGGCATAAAGGAGCTTTGGCCACCGTACACTTTTCTTCCCACTACCCGCTTGGCGTATTGAACGGGGATTTTGCGAACGGCTTGAATCACTGCGACAAGCCCAGCAGTAACGCCCAGCCCTAAAGCAATCATTCCTACTGCGTGAACAAAGGTAAGATTCTCTCCCGCTCCGACTGGACCGAAAAACAAGCCATAGGTCGCTTGAACCGCTCCTGGCAAGTCCGCCAGAATGCCAACTGTAATGAGAAGTGATATCCCATTACCAATTCCAGATTTTGTAATTTGCTCACCCAGCCACATCAGAAGGACCGTTCCTGCAGTAAGGAAAACCGTAGAGGTGATCAAAAACCAGGTTTTTCCAACAATTACTATATCACCGTACTCGGCCAACGAGTAGCCCGGGAACAGTCGTCCCGGATTCTCGAGCGCTAGAATTAAAAGCACGGCCTGGACCGCGCAAATGATCACCGTGGCGTAACGTGTATATTGGTTAAGCTTTTGACGGCCGGTTTCGCCCTCTTGCTGTAGGCGAGCCAGAGCCGGGAATACAGCCCCCATCAATTGAAAGATAATGGAAGCGGAGATGTAAGGCATGATGCCCAAAGCGAAAACGGCCCCCTTGAGAAGCGCTCCCCCTGTGAACATGTTGTACAGTCCAAGAAGACTACCACCCCCTTGAGCGGTTTGATCGGCGAAAAATGCCTGTAGCGGCTGCGTATCCAATCCCGGAAGTGGAATATTAGCCCCAATTCGCGCAATGAAAAGTAATGACAGCGTCAAAAAGATACGCTGACGCAGCTCAGGGATTTTCAAACAATTGGTAAATGCGGATAGCATGCCTTCTCAGTCTAGGTGATTGATTACTCGCTGGCTTCAGCGGCTATTTCAGCAGGAGCTTCTAGAACGACTGCTTCGCCTCCCGCCTTTTCTATCTTCGTTTTAGCCGAAGAACTAAATTTATCGGCCGTAATTGTTAATGATCTGCTCACTTCGCCTTCACCCAGAATCTTCAATGGATTGGAGTTCATGCGGACGAGTCCCGCTGCAGCGAGCAATTCCCTATTCACCTCCTTGATAGACTCGTCTAAACGAGCAAGTTCGCCAATGTTAACCGTTTCGTAGTAAGTCTTGAAGTTCTTATTGTTGAACCCACGACGAGGAAGTTTCCGGAATATAGGCATTTGACCGCCTTCGAATCCAATGCGGATACCGCCACCCGAACGAGCCGTCTGGCCTTTGCCACCTCGTCCAGACGTTTTACCGTGTCCGCCACCTTCACCACAGCCCACCCGCCTGCGACGGTGGACGGCTCCTTTAACATTTGAAAGATTGTGTAGTCTCATGATTCGAGTCTTTTCTGAACTTTGGATTAGGAACGAAGTGCTTTATAGTCTTCGAAGGTTTTCAATTTCCGCAGGCCGTCAAGCGTGGCATTGACAACCGCGTTGGCGTTGTTCGAGCCCAACGACTTCGTCAAAACATTGTGTACCCCTGCTGCTTCAAGCACGGCACGAACACCACCACCGGCGATAATCCCTGTACCCGTCGTAGCGGGACGCAAGAGAACTTTGCCACCATCGGCCTCGCCAAGAACTTCGTGTGGGATAGTATCACCCTTGAGCTTGATCGGCTCAAGATTTCTGCGAGCGCCTTCACTCCCTTTCCGAATAGACTCGGGAACCTCGTTGGCCTTTCCATACCCCACTCCGATCTTTCCAGCACGATCACCGACAACGACGAGAGCAGAAAAGCTGAAACGACGTCCTCCTTTTACTACCTTCGCACAACGGTTGATGAACACGACCTTCTCGAAGATACCGTCATCCGGCTTCTCCTCTTCCCGCCGTCCGCGGTTACCGCCCCTGGACCCACGATTACCGCCTTGTCCACGGTTGCCGCCTTGTCCGCGATTGCCGCCTTGTCCACGATTGCCACCTTGTCCACGATAGCCCCCACTGGGTCCATTATTGGCGGGTGCTGTGCTCGCAGGAGCTTCGCTTGGGGTCGTACTGGGTGTTTGATTTGTTTCTGTGCTCATAGGGCAATTAGAATTCTAGGCCGGCCTCACGAGCGGCATCTGCAAAAGTTTTCACACATCCGTGGTACTTGCGCCCGTTGCGGTCGAATACCACCTTACTAATACCAGAATCCTTCGCCTTTTCGCCGAAGGACTTTCCAAGGGCAGAAGCGCCGTCGTTATTGGCTTTCAAATTCTGCTCACGAAGCTCTTTCGCAACAGTTGATACAAACAATAGCGTCTTCCCTTCGTCATCATTGATGGCCTGGGCATAGATGTGCTTATTGCTGAAATGCACACTCAACCGTGGACGCGCTGCAGTGCCCGCAACCTTCTTACGGATACGCCAGCGTCTCTTTTGTTCGAGCTCTCTCTTCTTTTGGATTTTCATTTCGAAATTCTTTTAAAGGTTATTCCTTACAGGTTATCGGACTGTGCTAAGCGACTGTCTTTCCTTCCTTTCGGATTTCATGCTGCCCAACGATATGAACTCCTTTGCCCTTATAGGGTTCAACCGGGTGATAGTGGCGGATCGACGCCGCCGCTTGTCCCACTATCTGCTTGTCGATTCCTTCGATTTTCAACTTCGTTCCATTGTCCGTGACCGTGATCGTCACGCCATCTGGGATGTCGTAGTTGATATCGTGCGAGAATCCGAGCTTCAGCAAAAGAGTTTTCCCTTTCAGAGTGGCATTGTATCCAACACCGCTGATCTCGATTTCTTTCGTGAAACCGTTAACAACCCCCTCAACCATTCCATTAATGATCGACCGAGAAGTCCCATACATGGCGTTGGCGAAACGGGTCTTGTTCGCTGGGGAAACTTTGACTTGCCCATCGTCGACCTCAAAAGAAACGTCGCTGACAAACTTCTTGGTCAGCTCTCCCTTCGGGCCCTTAATCTTTATGGTCGAGCCATCGATTGCTACGTCAACCTTTTCAGGTATCGTAATTGGTAGTTTTCCTATTCTGCTCATTATTCGCGTCCTCTTCTACCAAACGTTGCAGACCATTTCACCGCCAAGCTTTTGACGACGAGCATCGCGATCCTTCATCATGCCTCTTGGCGTGGTGAGAATGCAGACACCTAGTCCATTGAGTACTCGTGGAATGTCCGAGCTTTTAGAGTAAAGCCGAAGACCCGGACGGCTAACCCGCTCCAGACCGTTAATTGAAGGCTCGCCGTTCACGTACTTGAGCTGAACCACAAGAGTTTTGTGCCCTCTGTCGTCCTTCGCATCGGAAAAGTCTGAGATGAAGCCCTCCTCTTTCAAAATGCGGGCTATCTCTGCCTTCATTTTCGAATGAGGAGAAACACATTCGTCTTTGCCGGCGCTCGATGAGTTGCGGATGCGAGTTAGAAAATCGCTGATCGGATCAGTATGCATGATTAGTTAGTTTTTGACCGGGTGATATCCACACTCCCGGGATGCGCGTTTGCACGAGATATTGATTAATAATGAAAATTTGGAGTGACAGGCCTACCAAGAAGATTTGGTAACGCCAGGTATTTTTCCCTCTAAGGCGAGTTCTCTGAAAGTTAGACGGGACAACCCATAACGGCGAATGAATGCCCTCGGACGCCCTGTTACGTTACAGCGATTGCGGATTCTGATTTTCGAAGAGTCACGAGGCATCTTGGCTAGCTTGCGCTGCGCTTGGTAGAACTCTTCGTCTGTCGTGTCGGGACTGGAAAGGATCGCCTTGAGTTCAGCTCTTTTGGGACCGAGGCGCTCTACGAGGCGGCGGCGTTTTTCGTTACGTGCTACTGATGATTTCTTTGCCATGTTAAATTACGCTGCGGTTTCGTCTTTTTCATTTTCGCTCTCGGTTGGAGCGTCGTCATTGCCATCTTGAGTCTCTCTCTTCCGGAAAGGCATTCCCAGTAGGTCGAGCAACTCGTAGCCCTCTTCATCCGTTTTTGCAGAGGTTACAATGGTAAGTTCCATTCCAGATTGCCGTTTGATTGAATCCACGGAGATCTCGGGGAAAATCGTGATATCTGTGATCCCAAGAGAATAATTACCGTTTCCGTCAAACTTTTGCGGAATGCCACGAAAGTCGC
>Ga0213862_10001196_pt1 | contig 10969 bp, 9 predicted proteins | sample PICome_7_FD_160092 | JGI IMG/M metagenome (GOLD analysis project Ga0213862, IMG submission 160092) | Coastal seawater microbial communities near Pivers Island, North Carolina, United States - PICO266 | ecosystem: Environmental > Aquatic > Marine > Coastal | place: USA: North Carolina | collected... | reverse complement strand
GATGGAGATGGTCCTCAACGCCTTGGACAGCGCCGCCTGGTACGTCACCGGCGATGGCTTTGGGTACCCAGGAGGCCGGTCCACAGCCGTAGGGATAGTCACTCCGGCCCACGGGTCCACGGGCTCGGGTTCCTTGGCTCCTACCCAGAGATCGGATCGGATACCCATGCCCGGCGGGGGTGGCGGCGGCGGCGGCGCCTTCTTCCGCACGGGACGGCCGTCGACCACGGCGGGCTCCTCGGGCTCGACCACGACGGGTTCCTCGGCCGCGACGGGTGCCGGCGGGGGAGGGGGAGGAGGCGCGGGTGCCCGTGCGGGTCGGCGGTCGACGACGACGGGCGCCTCGACAACCGCCTCGACAACCGCCTCGGGCTCGACCGCCTCGGGCCGAGCCGGCGCGAGTGCGGAGAACGCGACGGTTCGAAGCGCCCTGCCCACGGCTCCCGCCCAGTCGACGGGAGCCGCGACGGGTTTGTCCGCCTTCGACGCGGCGACAGCCTCTACGAGCACAGCCGCGGGCGTTTCATCGCTCAAGTCGCGGAGCGCCCGGACCAGCTTGGCTCGGTCCGCCGCCGCTGTCATCTTCTGCGCGGCGATCCGGGTGGTGAACTTGTCGGACTTTGCGCTCTTCTTCGGCGCGGGCTTGGACTTAGCGTGGGGCTTCACGACGACCTTCTCGATTACCTCCTCGGCAACCTCTTCAACCTCTTCAACCTCATCAACTTCAACTTCCTCAACTTCTTCAACTTCAACCGCCTTTTTCCCCTTGGGCTCCGTGGGCGGCGACGCGAACCTATACGCCGCGGCCCTGAACACGTCCGCGTGCGCATCCACGCTCGCGTCGAACGGCTTTGAGTACCCTCCGCCCATCGTGATCACCAGCGGTACGTCACGTTTGATGCACTCGTCGTACACCATGTGGTTACGCCGGAGCATCCCCGCGCGGGTCATCTTCAGTTTACCGAATGAATCCACCGCGAGGGCGTCGACACCCGCTTGGAAGTACACGAGCCGCGGGGAGTACGTGTCGAAGAGTTTCGGGAGCCACTCCTCCATCAACGCGATGTACTCCAAGTCGCCGGTTCCGTCTGGAACGTCGACGTCGTGGTCGGATCGCATCCGTGTCTTCCACGGGTAGTTACCGGCGCCTGCGAGAGTTGAAAGAAATGTTTTAGAAGAGTTAACAAAACACGCCGTCAGTCTAATTGCGCGTACACAAAGCCCATTAAAATAGGGTACGTACCGTGCGCGCTGAAGGTTATGACGCGCGGGTCGTCTTCGAATATCTTCGCGGTGCCGTTGCCCTGGTGCACGTCCAGGTCGATGACGAGTATCGGGTGTTCGGCGCCGGCGAATCGCTCGGGGAATTTCCGCATCGCGTTCGTCGCGGCGACGGCGATGTCGTTGAAGACGCAGAAGCCCTCGCCTTTGTCTCTGAATGCGTGGTGGGTGCCTCCCGCGATCTGCGCGGCGCACTTGGCGGTGGTGTCCGCGCGGAGGACGTCGTGCGTGGCGGCGACGGTGCCTCCGGTGGACGCCAGCGAGCGCGTGACTTGCGACGGGTTCATCATGGGGAAACCGATGGCTCGGCCTTCTTTTTCAGTCAGCGCGCACCCGAGGACTCGTGTGACGTAGCCCTCCTCGTGCACGGCGAGGACGTCGATGAGGCTCGCTTTCTGTTGGGTCGATGATGTTTGGGTGGACGACGATGTGGGTCAGCGTCTGGGCTAGCGTCGAGGGGGTCGTTCGGGGTATTCGGGACGCGAGCGGGGCGGGTATCGCGGTGGATCACACGTGGCCGTGCCAGCTGGAAAGGGGATTCTAATGTTACTCACCGGCGAGGGCACCAGCTCCATGATGTCCGTCAGGGACTTGTCCTCCTCGAGCACCATCCTGGTCGCTTGGTACTTCTCCATCGGGAATCTGTGTCCGTCCGGTAACATGACCTCGGCCCAGTCGGCGTAGTACGTGCGCAGCGGCGGGGGGCGCGCGGGGACGGTCCGCGCATCCTCCGACGGTGACTCAGCGGCACCGCCCTCGGCATCCGCCGCGGCGCAGACCGTGCGCCGGGCGCGGACGGACGCCCCGATGGTCCTCGCGCGGTGGACGCCGCGGGGGTTCACCCCGCGTGCGATCGCCGACGCGAGCGCCTCTTTAACCGCGCTCTGCATGGCCATGCGCGGCCTCGCGACGCGTGTCGTGGTTGTGGCGTGAAGGGGCGGATTTTCGCGGTTCCGTATGGGCAAACGCCTGTTCACCGCGTTTTTTTCGCGGTCGACGCCGGTTGGTGAACGAAGGCCACGCAGTCGTGATCTGTTGGCAGTGAAGATTCTGGTTCGCGCCACGAAGAGCCAATTTGGCAATTTTGCCCTCTGTCGTCCGTGCAAATTTGGTCCGGGTGATTTCGAAACTCGGAATTCAGCGAGATACCCGTACTTAGACTGAGATCTTACGCAGATACATGTTAAGAACCTGACTATTTGCTCGTTTGTGTAGAATAAGAGCTGCTGTATTAAATCAGTGAACATCAATCACGCCTCCTCATCCTCGGGTTTGTCCTCGATGCCCACGAGCTTGACCGCGAACTGAAGGTCCGACCCCGCGAACGGGTGGTTCGCATCGATCACCACGAACGGCTCCTCCGCCTCCTCGTCCACCTCGCGGATCACCGCCGCGTTGCCGTTGCTCAATCCCACGGTGGCCCCAGGGTGTAAACCGCCTTTCCCGGGCACGTCCAGCTCCTCCCGCAGCCGCAGCACCTCAGGGTGCGTCATCGGCACACGGAACAGCAGCGCCGGGTCGTACTCACCCCCCGACGCGTTCACCAGCGCCTGGTCCCCGACCACCATCCCCTGCACCGCGTTGTCAAAGGCGAGAAACAGCGGGTTACCCATGGCCGCGGCGCCGCCGACTTCGAACGTGATGGGTTCCTCCATGTCGTCCATCGCTTGCAGCAGCTCCCCGTCCTCGGTCTGCGCGCTGAACACGATGGACGCGAGGTCGCCGGCCGTGGGCTTGCGGCCGTCCGCGAGTTCCGTCTCGGTCGGCAGCTTGGACACCGCCATGGTGGTCTCGAACCCGCTCACTTTCTGGCGAACGTTTTGGAGCATGGAGGCGGTGAAGACGTCGGGGAGGGTGTCGTCGCCGGCGTCCTCGGAGGATGCGCGGACGACGCGGCGCGCGGCGGCGCGTTTCGCGGTGTTGGTGCCGGTGCGCGCGCGGGCCGCGCGGGGGTTCAGCGCGCGTGTAGACACGAGCGCGCGCGAGGAGAAGACGGCGGCGGACATCATCGCGAGTGACGTGTGCGCCGGTTGGAGGATCGCGGGTCTCGGGTTCCCTAACGCGGGGACTCGGAGGAGCGCGTGGGAGCGTGGGACACGGCGGTGCCGGTTCGGCTCGTGGGTTTGAGGGGTAGTGGCGCGTGCCGGAACCCCGTGCGTCGCCGAGTTTGGGCGCGCGTGCGTGTGTGGGCGGCTTGATGGGCGTGGGCAAAAAGGATAAGCCGGCGGGATGGATCTCGGCCGCTCGCCAACCGTCGAGACGAAAAAGAGATTTGGCAGTGCGAGACGCGCCCCGCGGCGTGTGCGCCGCGTCCCAATAACCATGTCCGTCCTGCCCCCCATCATCGACTCCCTGCCCGCGACGGAGTCCCCCGAGGGCGATGTGCTGTCCGAGCCCTTCCTCGCGACGTGCCGTTTGGTCCTCCCGGTCTTCGACCGCCTCGGCGTCGCGTTCTCTCCCGCCAAGTCGGACGTGAGTGGCAACATCGAGAGGCTCGCCAAGCGCGCGGGCTCCCACCCTAAACTGTTCGATATATGCCTCGAGGAGGTCGCCGCGGGCACCCAGGCGTCCAACTCGGGGTGCTGCAAGGGGCTGCTGTGGCTGAAGCGCTTCCTTGAGTTCACCATGGACCTGCTGAGGAGCCTGGAGGAGGCGCCGCGGACGCGCCCGATGAAGGACTGCGCCAACGACGCTTACGCGCGTCGGTTAAAGCCGTACCACGGGTGGATCTCGAGCGGCGCATTCTCGGTGGTAATGGCGTTCCCGCCGTCGCGGTCGGACTTTGTGAACTCGCTCGGGGGGGAAGGGGCGTACGCAGACATCAAAGCGGTCGTAGACGGGTTCACGCCATTGCTCGCCAAGATTCATCAATTCCTAGTCGAATACGCCCTGGACGACCCGACCAAGGTGTGACTACTGATGACTCGTGGTGACATTAGCTCTAGTGTTGAAGTGTCGGCAAACGTCGTATGAAAGCATCCGTGTCTATAGAATGAATGACTACCCGAGCCTGCTCAGGTCCGGCACCGACATCGCGGCGGACAACCCGCCGTCCCTCCGAAGCCCCGCGGTTCTCGCCAGCGCTCCGGGCGGGGGCGGCGGATCCGAATCGAACGAATCCTCCTCCACGTCCGACAGCCCCTCCGGCCCAGCCTGCGTCGGCCCGTCGTCCTCTCCCAACAAGTCCATCGCCCCCAAGTCGGGGGTGGACCCGACTTTGACAAACTTACCCTTGATCCGCGGGCGGTTATCGGCGCAAACTTTCCGCGACTGGTACCGGATCTTCTTGTTGAAGTTTCGGTTCTTCCGCTTCTCTTTCCAGCGACGAAGGCGTTCGAGGCGGCTCGGTGGTTTGTTCGACCCGCCGTTCGCGAGGTGTAGCAGTGGGTGTTGCGGGCCCGGGAAGTACATCACGCCGTTCGGGCCTTGCACCGGCCCCGCGCCGGGGGGCGGACCGTGGCCTCCCATGGCGCCCGGGGGCGGCGGCATGCCGTGCGTGCCGGGCGCCATGGCCTGCATGCCCGGCGGCATGGGCCCGCCCGGTCCCCCGCCCGGTCCCCCCATCATGGGCGGCGGGGGCATGCCGTGCGTCCCCGGCGCCATGGGATGGTGCATCTGCCATCCCTGCGGCGGCATTTGATTCAAGCCCGCCGGCTGGCCGCCCCGGTTGGGTTCCGACTTGACCTCCGGTTTCCCACCGTTACCGCTGCCCCCGCTGTTCCCGCTCGCGGTCCCTCCGCGCTCGCCGCTGAGGGATTGCGCGATCTGCCCGAACTGCCGCCCGATGCCCCCCGCTGGGCTGTGTGGTTCCTGCTTCGGCTGGCTCGGATGGGGATGATGCGGGTGGAACGATCCGCCCGCCATGTGGTGGGACCCGCCCCCCGGCCCTTCGTACCCGATGAACCCCCCGGGCCCGCCCAACGCGCCGTCGTCCAGAATCGGCCCGAGCAGATCGTCCATGTTCCCCATGCGGTCCAAGTGCGCGTAGTCATCCATGCTGAGCGAAAAGTCCCCGTCGCCGTGCCCGGGTTCGTTTTTCACTTTGGTATTTCCCATGGCTCCCCCGGACGATACCCCATCCACCGAGCGCCTCTGGTTCCCGCCCGCCGCCGCCCCGGACGCCTGCGAGCTCCCCGCGCGGTCACCGCTGCCCCCGCTGCCGCGGCTGCCCTGGCTCCCACTTTGTTTCGCGTTGTTGTTCCCGGACCCTCTCGCGTTCTTATCGGCCTTCGCGTTTGGGTCGGCGAGAAAGGAATTCGATTCGCCCCCGTGCGCCGCGTTGGGATCCCACAGCCCGCCATCCTCGGAGATGTCCGGGAGGCCGACGAAGGCGTCGCCGCCGCCGCCTGTGTCGAGGAGGTCCAGGAACTGGTCATCGTTGAGGGACCCGGAGGTTGCGCCGGCGCCCGCGAGTTGTTCCTCGGTGAAGACGCCGACGGGCCGACGTTCGTGGTTGCCCGCGATGCTGTTCATCTTGTGGATGGATACGTCGCACTCCTGGCACAGGTACGCCTGGGTTTGGATTAAACGAGGGGAGGAGATGGTCAGGGATGGTTCGTGGACGTGTTTGTGGATCGACGGGGGGTGGGTGGACGCGATTTGAATCGTCGCGGCGCGCTCGGGACGCGTATCGCCGGTGACGCCGAGGGATGACGGGAATTTCTTTCTGGATATTCCTTCGGGATACCCGATAGCGCCCCGAATGCGCGCGCGTGGCGGGATACGCGAGCGTCCTTCGCCCGCCGGGAACGTCGAATCTGGATGAATGGTACGTGTCGCACCTTGTCCTGCGCGCAGAACACCACGGCGTGTCTCGGATTACCCTCGCACATCTCGCACAGGTGCACCCTCTGGTGTCGCCATGTCAACTTGTTCGTCTTGTGAATCTGGACGTCGCACCCCGTGCACAGCTGTGCGTTGTCGTTGAAGCAGAACACCGTCGCCGGGGCGTTGTGGCAGAGCGCACAATTCACCATGGCCCCACCTCGAACCCAACCCGAACCGCACCGAAAACCGCTCGCCGCCGCGCCGAGCACGCGAGCTCCGGACTGTACAGCAAGACGACCGCGCGAGATTTATCCAAAAGTCTCACGGCAAATGCGCCCCTCTTCGCCGCGCCGCCTTCCAACCCGGCGCCCTTCAACCGCACTGACGCCCCCGCCCACTTTCCTCGATGCGCGGTCGACTCGTGTGTCGACTCGCGCGCCTCAGAAGAGGGTCGCGTCGCGGTCTGAGCGCCTCGTTCCGAGACCCCAACTCTATCGGAACTTTCTTTTGCCAAAAACTTTGGGTTATATTTTCTTGAGTCAAATAGACCGTCCCGAGGGACATTTTATCCAGTTTGCTCCTGACTTTCTCGGAGTCGGCTTTTCGTCCAGGCCCGTGATTGGTCCATTGCGATTGCTTCTGAAATATCGATTCGGCACATTTTTCGGCACCTCTATGGGCAAACAGTGAGACGACCTCGAAATTGCGTCCTTAACCCGACTGCAGCGCAGTCTCATCGGCAAACCCAAAAGTCGCGACAGTCGCGTCGCTCGCGTTCGACCTTCGCGTGCAACAACGCCCGCTGGAAAAACGCTCGGACATTGGACATGACGACGAGCGTGCATGACCGGCTGAAGGCGCGGTGGGCGAAGACGGGGGGCGGACCCGAGCTCGAGGCTCGTCTGAAGGCGGCCAAGGCTGAGCTCGCGAGGCGCGCTAAGGTCGTCAAGGCCAAGGCGCGCGGCGTGACCCTCCCACCCAACGTCGCGGCGCCAATTTCAGATCCCGTACAGACGCCGGACAGGACCGGCGAGACGGGCGGGCCGGATGATTCACCCGAGCTCCCGCCTCCGCCGCCCATATCGGTCGAGGCCGTCATCGAGGAAGCCAGGCGCGAGACCGCGCAGGAGATCCAGGTCGCGATCCATGAGGGGAACGCGCCGGCGTGGGCGCGGGGCGTCGACCCCGACGACGAGGACGAGGAGCTCATCGCGCTCGAGGCGGGATGCCACACGGTGACGGCGTACGAACCCGCCAAACCCACGCTCCCGCCCCAGCGCCTGGACCCGAAACACCCGCTCGTCAGGCTCAAGGACGAAGGTAACGACGCGATGCGACGCGGCGACTTCAACCTCGCGCTGGCGCTGTACTCGCAGGCGCTCGACCCGTCCGTCAACGATAAAACCGACCGACCCGACGCCGCGATGAAGCGAACGACGAACAAAGACATCGACGGCGTTCTCTACTGCAACCGGTCACGCGCGCGCATGCAACTCGACGAACCGGACCCTGAAGGTGCGATGACGGATGCGGACGCCGCGTGCAAGCTGTGCCCGGATTGGCCCAAGCCGAGGGCGCGATTGGCCGAGGCGAATTTAGCGCTCGGGTTTTACCGCGGCGCCATGTTGGCGTGCCGCGACGGCGAACGGTGCGAAGCACGCGTCAACGACAGGGCCAAATCCTTCGTTCCCCTCATGGATCGCATCGCGATGCAAGCCGCGCGTGAAGGGTCCATGGCGGGGTTCGACGGGCGGGTGATTTACGTACGCAGCGCGGGGGAGGACGCGTGGCTGGGGAAAGAGGCGCCCGCCAACGGTGAGTTTATTTTAATTTGCATATCGGCAATTAGACTGACGACGTTTTTTTGTTTCGTAACAGCCGGTTTCGACGTCATCGACGACGATCCCTACTCCACGGACACCATCGACCCGTCCAAGCATCCGGACTTCGCCGGCCGCGAGCGTAACAAGCCGATCCACGCCCGGTCGTTGCGAGACGCCTTTGAGATTTGCGAAGATGGCGATCGGATTTTGCTCCTGAGGGGCGTGCACAACGGGTGCGGCGCGGTGTGCGACGTGGACAAAAGGGTCGTGATCCGCGGGGAAGGCGATTTCCGCGAGGCTGTCGTGGACGCCAGGAACAACTCGCCGATCTTCCGCATCCAAAGGCCGTGCGTTTTGATGAACCTTGACATCGACTTCACCGGTTTCTCCGAGGCGATCCGTGTCGAGGGTAAGTTGACGTGCGATCCGTTGATTGAACACACGCAGATCGTTTGCAGCGGGTGAGTCTCTTTTTGTATTTTCGCATGTGCAATGGATGATGACGTCGTGTCTTGTCAACAGCGACTTTGGCGTCGTCGTCGCCGATCAGTCCACTCCGACGTTTCGCAATTGCAAGGTGCAAGGGAAACACGGCGGGTTCCGTTTCATGCACGACTGCGCGCCGGACATCGTGGACTGCGTGGTGAAGGATTGCGAGGAGGGCGCGGGTGTTTACGCGTACGATCGATCAACCCCGCACCTCCGCGACTGCGTCGTTGAGAACAACATGCACGAGGGCGCCGTCGCGATGAACCAAGCGGTGGTGACGATGACGAGCTGCCACGTCCGCGATAACAAGGCGCCCGGGTTCGAGGCTACGCACGAGGGTACGTTCATACTGGACAGGTGCCACGTGCACGAGAACGTGGGCGGGATTTGGCTGTGGGAGAATGGTCGGTGCGACGTTCGGGGCACCGTCATCATCGAGCACAAGGCACCCGCGATTCTTTGCGACCCTGGGGCGAACACCCAGCCCAAGTTCAGCCGCGGAACCATCATCCACGGCTTCGTCATGGCCAACGACGCCGACCTCGATAAGCTCACCCCCGAGCGCGGGGTGGCGTGGCAGAAGCCGGAGGCTGCGCCGTCGCTGCCGGGTGAGGACGGAGCGTTCAAGTTTGAGTACAACATGTTCACCAGGAAACAGTAGTAAGGGGCAGACGCGGGGAGGTTCGACGAGCTGGTAATCAGAGATGTAGCGGCAACCCCTGCTTTTTCGGTGGAATGACTTGACATGGGCATGAACACATCTTTGCTTCACAACGAAGCAGAAGTCATTCCACTCGAAGCAGGAGTTGCCGCTGACCAAACACCAGCTCAGCGAGAGACGCTGTATTTCATAGTATGTGTGTCAATTTCAATTCCCTACACCCCTACCCCATCCCGCTTATATCCCTGTTATGATAGTATGTTGGCACAATTCGTTTATATCCTTCGCTTCACGCCGCCTCGAAGTACTCGCTCGCGACGCTCCACAGCGTCCGTGGGAACCTGGCGGCAAACGCAAACTGCGGCGGCACACCCGCCCTCTGCGCCGCTCCCGGCGTACCGTCACTCCTCGCCTCCGTCTCCTCCCGCACAAAGTCCCGGACCATCTCCAGCGACAGCTCGTGCGCGATGAGCCGCCTGTTCGTGGCGTGTCCGAACGCCACGGACACCAGCGTGGGAAACAACACCGCGATCTTCGTCGGGGAGCTGTAGTACTCAAAGGGCAAGTCGGGCAGTCGCTGCATGAGCGTGGGCGCTCGGCCCCAGCACAGCATGTCCTGGTTCGCGGGACACAGCAGCGCGAACGCGCCGATGAAGAGGACGGTCTGGTCCAGAAGGTCCTCGAGCTCGGCGGCGGTGGCGCGCGCGTTATCGCTGCGTCCCTCGCCCGGCGCGTCTGAAAGTGCCTTGCCAGCCTTAACCTTCTTCTCCGCCTCGGCTCCGTTGGCCACGGCGCTGTCCCATTCGCTTATGCACAACGCCAAGATGAAGGAGAGCAAGTGGTGCGTCTCCACGCGCAGGTCCGGCGAGGACAGCGCGTCCTGCGCCACCGTCGGCCCGAACCTCGCGGTTGCGTTGAGCAGCCGAAGCACCGAGCTGGCGACGCCGACGAAATTGGGGGGCAGCGCCCTCGCCGCCGCGGCCGGATCCGCGAGCACCGGAGTCCGTAGCGTCGCCTCCGTCTGGAGCAGCACGCTGGTGAGCAGCGAGGGGAGGCCCGCGAGCGCAGTCTCCCTGAGCGCCGCGATGAGCGACCCGGCGGGTGACTCGCAGTCGGAGACGAAGGTTGTCTTGGATTGAGCGACGCCGAATGACCCGATCCCAACGGCGTGGTCCTCGCCCAGCTCCACCCCGGGCGCGGGGACACGCGCGTCGAGCAACGCCTCGAGCATCCGGAGCCCCGCGAGGATCGCGGGAGGCACGGGCTCGACGTCCTGCTTCGGCCTGTCGTGCAGGGCGAAGAGCGAGGCGAGCGCGTCGACCGCGCCCGACGCCACGAGGAGCTCGACGAAATCCGCGCGCATCGCCGCCGACCTCGCGCAAACCTCGCGCCTCTGCGCAGCCGTACCCTCGGCACCCTCCTCGGCACCCTCGCCGTTCGAACCCTTGAGGAAGGCGTTGGGGCCGTTGACCACGCGGGTGACGATGTGGATGAGGGGCTCGAGCGCGGCGGTCGGGGGGGGTACGCCGCCGCCCGCGCCGGGGGTAGCCTCCGCCGCCGCCGCCGGGTCCCCGACCAAACCGAGCCCCGCCACCAGGTGCGGCACGAGCGGCGCCACCAGGTTCTCCACCAGCAAGTGCTCCGCCGCCATTGGGGAGTTCGCGGTCGCCGCGTCGAGCGCGAGCGCGAGTGAGACGCACGTCACCGCCGCCGCGGGTGAAGCGACGAATCCGCCCCCAGTCGCCGACGCCGCGAGAGACTCAGCCAACGACTCCGCTAGACTCCGCACGAGCCCGCCGGTGACCGCCGCGGCGAGCGCGGCAGCCGCGGCGGCGGCGCCGGGCGCGACCTTCGAGTTTTCTTCGCATCCCGCCGAAGCCGCCGCGGCGCCGGCTTCGGCCAAGGCCACGTTGACCTCCTTGTGCGCGGAGGCCATGGCGTCCTGCTT
>Ga0213862_10001191_pt1 | contig 10988 bp, 14 predicted proteins | sample PICome_7_FD_160092 | JGI IMG/M metagenome (GOLD analysis project Ga0213862, IMG submission 160092) | Coastal seawater microbial communities near Pivers Island, North Carolina, United States - PICO266 | ecosystem: Environmental > Aquatic > Marine > Coastal | place: USA: North Carolina... | reverse complement strand
GGTCTTCATCTGTCAGTCCTACGTCGGGCCGGTTGCGGAGTATCCACCCATGCACTCAGCGGTGACATTGATGGTATCGGGGTCACCCTCGGAGAAGTCCCAGGTAAAGATGCAGTGCGCGAAGGTGACCACGTAGTCAGCACCACCACCGTGGTCGGTGTTCTCGACCTTGAAATTCAGGTTGAGGTTCCACTCCTCATGAGCAGCGGAAGCCTTGACCCACGGAATCGTCGCGACGTTGCCGGTCTGGTCCATCACATCGCAGATGGTGAGGTCAGTACCTGCTGTGGTCGTGAAGCTCCGCATGTGGACGGAGAAGGTCACGGTCAGGACTGGCGTGTCACCCTTCCGAGAGCCGACGATGTTGCCCCGGTCACGGATGACGATGCGCTCGTCTTTCTCGCGGGCAAAGCTGACGTTTCCGTCTTCGTAGCTCACGGTGTAGATGAGCGGGCTGCCGGTCCCATCGGAGAACGAGACCTCTCCATCTCTGCGGACCTTAACGACTGTAGACTCTGCCATGGTTTACCCTCTCATGCTCTCTGCGAGCGTTAGTGCGATGTCCGCTTGCAATGCGGGAATCAGGTTTAGCGTGAGCCGCTCCTGCACCTCTGTCCATACCAGACGTTGAGAGCGAGCTCGGTGGATGTAGACGGCATAGCCTCGACCCCGCTGGCGGGCCTCGTTGATGAGCGAGACGAATAGCTCTGTCGGGCTCACGTCAATCTCGGCCTCCCATGCCTCTCGACTGATGCCGGTGTCAACAGGCCAGCCGGTGCGTGCATCCTCGACCATGCTGGCCGCGTGCTGCTCGAGTACGGGCCTGAGCACCTCGAGGTCGATGGTGCCACCGGCCTCGAAGACGGGGGAGAGCTGGCGCACCGTGGAGAGGTTGACATCCATCAGCGCCTCCGCACCAGGCGGCGAAGCCTGCGGACCTGGCTGAAGAGGTCGACGGTCTGCTGTTGTGGCGTCGCCAGAAATAGCGAGCGCTGCGGTTGCTGCTCCTGTGCTGGCTGGCTGTAGCGCTCGGTCTCGGTGATGGTCCGGTTTAGCCGCTCGACAATGGGCGGCAAGATGGTGTCCCGGATGATGAGCATCTGGCGCTCCCAGAGCGGGTCTGGACCCTCACCGGAGCGGTGAACCCACTGCGAGTAGTCGACACCGTTGCTCACCCGGTAGCCGATGAAGGGGCGCTGGATGGCTTGCACGTCCCATCCGGCTCGACTGCGACCCGTGACGATAGGCCAGCCCGCCCGGAGCTGAATGAGCACATCCTGGCCCCCACTGAGCAGCACCATGTACTCGCCAGCCGTCAACACCCGGCGCTCTCCGTGCTTGCGCTTGAGATGCCGCTCCACGCTGCGGAGCTGGATGTCAAGGTCAACGCTCACGGTGCGCTCATGTCGAGATTGAAAGTGATTCCAAGCTCGAAGACCTGGATCATGTAGGCGCCACCCTGCAAGCGGGTCGTGGTCACTGGACCGAACGTGAGCGCCCCCTCGGTGGTGAGGCTTGTCCCCGGCTGGATGAGATCCCGCTGAGCGCTGTGGAGGTCCTGTAGCGCCTGCGATGGTGCCTCAAGTCCTGCCCCTGGTTTCAGCTCATGGCCGAGTTGGACGGTGAAGCGTGCGGTCACTCGGAGACCGTCGACGCGTGCGGCCTCTCGGCTGCGCTGCTTGCGGTCACCAGCAGGCAGACAGGCCACCGAGCGGTGACCCCGAGGAGCCCCAGCACCTAAGAGCCCGTTCGGTGACCTGCATTCGACGAGACCCGCTGCGACGAGGCGGGCTATCGCTGCGGTGAGGGCGGTAGCGTAGGTCACCGCGTATACCGTCCCATGCGACCGCTGGAGAGGATGATTACCGGGCTGGCTGCCTGCTGCTCTTCGCCGACAGTGTTGTCCTCGTCGGTGTCCATCCGGCTCCGGATCTGACCATAGAGACGGGGGAGGGTCTGCTCAATCCGCCGCGCCTCGTCTCGGTACGGTCCACCGTCTCCGAGAGTCAGCGCCAGGTCATCGAGTGCGAACACCAACGCCTGAGCAGTCAGCCACGGACGCAGAGCCGATGGTGTCCGCATCCGCCAGAATGGCAAGCCCTCGGAGAACAGCCGAGAGGTCAGCTCAGTCCATGCGTCGGTGATGAACTTCTGCAAGTCACTGGCACCGGTCGTCTGGAGCGCAGCGAGGCGACTGTAGCGGTTCGTCAGGTCGGTGGTCCCTACCGGTGGGTAGAGCCTCGACAAACAGAGCGCAGCCTCATTGTAGAAGTCGTGACGGTCTCCGCCGATGGTCGCGGAGAACTTCAGCAGGTAGCCTTGGCCGAGGCTCTGGCCGGTGGTCACCGATGCAGTGACGGTGAAGCTGAGCAGCCCTCCACTCTCCGAAGCTGAGCCAGCGTCGACGAGCACCGTGCCGCTGGAGTCCCAGAGCGAGAAGGTGACCGCCGACACGGTAGGCGCGGAGCCGTTGAGCTCCACGGATACCGATACGGTAGTGTCCTGCCCTCTGGGGATGAGGACAGGGCCGGTCCAGCGTGCGGAGTATGGAGTGGCGTCAGGCATCAGACGGTCGAGAGCGCAACGCCATTGTTGACCACGACGCGCCATGCAAGGCCAGAACCTTCATCGCCAGCAAAGAGCCGGATGAAGTCGCCAGCATCAGCGAAGGTCAACGTGTTGTTGCCCGTGGTGTTGATGGCAGGGCTGGCCGTCACAACAGCATCGCCGCCTCCATCGGTGGACAGCATGACAGTGCAGGTCTGCCCTGCGAAGCTGGGAGGCGTCAGGCTGCGGGTCTCACCAGAGCCCCCGGTCACCATGATGCAGATCATGTTGTGGTGTGCTGGCGGGATGATGGCTCCAGCGTTGCCGGGGTCTGAGACCTCGACCATACCGGGCAGGCGGACGGATTTGATAGCCATGATGTGCTCCTGATGTCAGGGGTTGAGAGCCGCGATTGCTCGCGGGGTTAGCGTTTCTTCTCGCGTCGGTCGGCTCGGATGGCCGCATCCCTGGCGAGCTGTCGGGCCTTGTCTGCGGAGACCTTGCCCTGGTTGGACTCGACAATCTGCCGAGCCATGCGGTCGATGGCCGCTCGTCGTCCGTCCTGCTCACCCATCGGAGCGGCTCCGACGAGAGCGGGTCACCTTGCGCGCTGCCTTCGTGTCGGCCTCGACTTCCTGCTCGGTGGGCTGCATCGCCTTCAGCAGCTCGGTCGCCTCGGTCAACTTGCCCGCGAGATGTGGGTTCATGGCGACGGTCGCCTTGAGTCGCTCGACCTTGGCACCCTGAGCGTCGAGGTGCTCGGCCAGGGTGAGAGGGTGCATCGGCTGGATGATGCCGGTGTCTCTGATGTGCGCTCGAAAGGCAGCGAAGATCCGAGACTGCTCATCGTGGTTCCAGAGGATGCGACCGGACGGTGTGACCGAGGGCACCGCTCCGGGCTCCGCGTACCAGTGAGGCCCCTGTGAGCCGTTCCGGTTGACGGTGCGGTAGTAGCGTCCGTATCCGTAGAATACGGCGCTATCGACATCCTCACCCTCTCGGAGCAACCTGCGGTCATCGTCTCGGATGATGGTGCCACCCTTCGCAGTGGCCCCGTTGATCGCAGGCTGGAGGTTGCCATCCTTGCCGACCCCATTGACACCAGGCTTCGCCAGTAGCTTCGAGAGTCGCGGTATCCATCCATGCTCTGCGTCGTACTCCCATGCACTTTCGTAATGCACGAAGATGAACTGACAGGGCACATTGGTGCGCGGCCTCAGCGGCAGCAAGTCGGGGTCAATGCTCGCAACCGGAGCGCGGCGAAGCGATGCGGTTGAGAGGGTGTGGGTCTTCTTCATGATGGCAACCTCTGGGGTGGTTGTTGTGGGGTCTTACTCGTCGCTGATGATCTGGCAGGCCCGGAGGTCTTCGGCCTCGACGACAGCGGGGAAGATGCTGGCGATGAGGGAGGTGACGAAGTTGCTCTGATCGCGGCTCATCTCGATCACCATGGCGTTGTTTGCCATGTAGAGCAGGCCAGGGGGCACCATGCCAGCAGCGAGCTGAGCGTTGGCGAGGGTGTAGGCGAAGGCACCGGCACCGAACATGCAGCCGAGGGCGTTTCCGCCCGAGGCAGTCACAGAGTCGGACTGGAAGAGCTGGACACCGTTCCAGGTGCCCTTGAACCCAGGACCGCGAAGGGCGAGCAGCTCAGCGGTGGCAGGCACGAACTGGACCGCACCGGCCTCAGCGCGGAGGCTGGCCTGGAAGTTGTTGATCTGCTTCGGAGACAGGACCGCAGCGAACGGGCCACCGACCGACTGGCTGTTGAGGGCAAACTGCGCATCGTACATCGTCGACACGTCGAGAGCGACACCCGAGCCCGGAGTGGCGGTGGATGCCACGGACGGGAAGAGGGCACAGAGCAGGTCTGTGAGGGTGAGAGCGACACCAGCGGTCAGGTTGGCAGCAACCCGGTCGATCTGGATGGGTCCACCGGAGATGGGCACCAGGTCGGTCATGCTGTACTTGCGCGAGTAGCCGACGGGGGAGAGGGTGAACTCGTTGGTGCCGTAGGTGCTGTCAGAGATGCCGCCGGTCGTCTCGTTGGTGCGAGCAGCGAAGGCACCGGGGACAGCGTCCTGAGTGACATCCATGGAGCCGGAACCCTCGGAGCCAAACGGCACGAAGGTCATGAGCGCGGACAGATCCGTCGGATCATAGAGCTGCTCAAGAACAAGGTCGGAGAGTACTGCTGCGACAAGGCCACCGTCTGCGGTGAGTCCTGCCTGAGAAACTGAAGCCATGATTTATCTCGGTTGGTTCGGGTTCGTTGTCCGTGTCGCTGGACTTGCGAAGGGGCGGATATCGGACCGCCAGCCGAGATACAGCCACTATAGCAAGATCAGGACACTATCCCCTTGCTTTTCAAGCGAGCGAGGGTGTCCGGGTGGATGCTGCCCTGCTTGACGAGCTGCTCCATGTTCGCGGCCATCGCTCCGCGCCTGCCGAGCTGGTTCCGGCTGGCGCTGTATGCCTTCAGATCCACCGCCGCGCCTGGTGCCTTGGGTGCCGTGGTCCCTGCGTTGGGGTTGCTGGCAGGCTTGCGCTTCGGCTTGACGGGCTTGGTAGCTGGCTCGGCTGACTTCTCCACAGGGTTATCCGCAGCTGTGGAAAACCACCGACCGAAGAGTGGGTCCTCTCGAAGCTCACCAACGAACTCAGAAAACCCCGGAGCCTCGCCACCCTCGGCCACTTCGCTCAGGGCATCGGCATACTCTCGACGGATGGCACGACGGCCCCGCTTGCTGGTGATGCCAGCGCTCATGAGGTGCATGTCCTGTCCATGCCGCGCCGTGGTGCTCTTGAGGTCGGCCTGCATCTTGGCAAGCTGCTCCTGTGCCGCCTTCAGCTCACCAGCCAGTCTGGACCGCTCAGCGGAGACGGCTCGCAGGGAGTCGCGGAGGGATGTGTCGGGCGGAGATGCGACCGGGGCCGGTGCCGGGGTCGGTGTGGTTTCGTCGCTCATGATTGGGGCTCCTGCTGTCGTAGGATGCGACGAGCCCAGGACCGTCCGGCGTTGCCGCCCCACAGTCCCCAAGCCTGCGCCGCTTTACTGGTCCGGTCGCGTCGTGCTTTGGCGCTTCCGGGTGATGCGCCATGACGAGCGAAGAAGCTCACCATGCGCTTGATGGTGTCGAGGCTCACTGCCTGACGTGCTGCAAGCTGACCTGCTCGACGGATGCCGACCGGTGTGCCTGCTCTCCTCGAAGGTGGCAGGCTTGCACGGATGTCGAGCGCCCGACGGGCTGCGCTGGCGACCGCTGCGGGTGGCTTGTAGCTCGCCATCTACTCCTCACCGTCGATGATGGCCGGCTGGTCATCCTCACCACCGAGCTCGGCAAGGATGGCGAGGAGGGCCTCGTCAAGAGCAGCCACATCCACCGCACCGCTGCGAAGCATCTCACGGGCCGCACCGACCTCGGCAACGGCTCCGGGGACGTCCTGCTCTGCCTCGTCGACTTCAGCGAGCGCAGCGGCCAGCGCTCGCTCCTGCAACTGCTGGTCGACCAGGAAGGTGATGGCCTCCTCGTCGCTGTCGAGGCCCGGGTTCAGACGCCTCGCCATGGTCACACGGGACACCAAGCCGAGCGCGGTCTCCTTCTCGACGTTCTCGATCAGCACCTTGCGCTCCTGCTGGCTCAATCCGAGCTGCGCATACTGCACCGAATAGGCGCGCTCGTCGGTCGGCAGGGAGGTGCCTCCGTAGGCGTTGGCGAGGCGTGCTGCGGTCGCAAGGAGCTGTGCATCACCGTCACGGTTGACCGGCTCAGCCTTCGCCTGTGCTCGTCGCTGTCCGTCTCGGCTGACGATGATGGCGATACCGGACTGCTGGCCGCCGGTCACCTGTAGGTCACCAGGGTTCAGGCCAGCATAGACAGCAAGGCGCTCACCGTAGGCTCTGAGCGCGTCGACGCCCTCCATCGGGGCCATGCCAGGAGGATAGGTGTCGATGCGGCCAGCGCTATCCCTGGTGCTCTCAAACTTGAGGATGGTCTTCGGGCTCGTCGTGATGGTGTCGATATTGCGGGAGCCTGCCAGCGTGCGAGCGCTTCCGGCTGGGGGCTGGAGGTCGATTGAGATCCGCTGCGGGCTGCTGGCGTTGTTGAAGGCATCCCACCAGGCGGTCCAGCCGACACAGAGGCGGAGCGTACCGCGCACCAGCTCGACACCGCTCATGTAGTCAAACAGCCGGTCCTGCAGGCGCGCATGGTAGAGCACGTAGGGCAGGATCGGCTCACCCTGCTCATCTCGGTACGGGTAGTCCGTCGACTCCGTATAGGTCGCAGTCATGTCGACCCGCTCGCCATCGACCTCCTCCTCGATGCGGAAGATGGGCGCGGCAGGGTCGCGGATGTCCCACGTCTCATAGGTCTCGCGCTGCTCACCATCTCGCCTGCGGAGGCGGTACTCGGTGAGGCAGACCGGGCGGTCTGGTCGGCTGGCGTCCGCCTCGGCCTTGATGACGTAGCCCGGAGACACCACGCGATAGCTCACAGCATCGGTGCCCTCGTCGGTGCTCCAGTCGAGGCGCATGAAGCACTCGCGGACACCGCGCTGGATGAGGTCGCGCTCCTGGCACAGCGGCCACAGCTTCGGTGGGATGATGGGGGCGAGGTCGTCGGCATCCTCGACACCCTCGACCTGGACCGATGGAGCGCTGTCGTAGGACACCGCGAGCTGGTTCATCGTCGCAAGGAAGAGGTTGTCTGATGGGTCAGGGTTGATCTGGAGCTCTGCCGCAATCTCGGGAGCGTAGTCCTTGGCGATCTCTCTCTCGACATCCGGCTCATGCCGACCTCTCAGGAGGCGGTCTCGGAGCAGCTGCTCTTGAACGCGCGGGGATCTCGCAAGGGTGCCGTAGTAGCTGCTCATCATCTCACCAGGGTTTGAGTAGTGCCGGAGCGGGTGACCGGGCTCAAATAGTGCTCCAGTATGTACCCCGCTGCATCAAACGGGTGTTTGAGGTCGTTGTTCTCACCCATCCAGTGACGCAGGGTGTGTATGAGCCGCTGGCAGTCCTGGTGCACGTAGAGACGGCCCTCGATGCAAGCGCTGGACAGGATGCGAGCCCGTGCCCTCACCGAGCCCGGTCCCTTGTAGGGCGGCCTCAGCTCGAAGGGCGGGCGGCTCCTGCCAAGCTCGCGAGCAATGGCCCGGTTCACCATTTGGTTGACGGTCGAGGCGATGCCACGACGGCCAGCGCTGTTGGAGTCACCGCGTGCCACTGCAATCTGATCGAAGTCCACGCCCCATGGGATGAGCAGCTGCTTCCTCAGCGCGCGGACTTCCTCGGCCTCCGTCATTCTCGATCCAGGCGACCACTCACCGAGCACGTAGGCAGCGGAGCCCGTCCACCCGACCAAGTACCAGACGGTGTTGCCGACCACCTCACCCCAGTCCACACCGAGCGCGACCTCTTCGATCTGAAGGCTCTCAACCTCCTCGTCGTCGATGATGTTCATCTCGGAGAAGCCCGGAATCCTGCGGGCGATTGTAAAGCCCTGCCACCGTGCTTCGATGCGCTGGCCTCGGTCGAGAGCGTCAGTCTCGGCGATCTGCTCGTCGATGCTCTGCTGACTGCGATGCGGGCAGTGCTCCTTATCGAGCTTGCCGACCAGCTCGAACCAGTCCGGCTCAAGGGCTGCATGCCCCTGCTGCGGGTTGCCGCTCACGATGTCCCGCAACCACTCGACGGGCCTGCCGATGGGAGTGAGTGTGACCCAGCACGATGCACGCTTCGCATACCCGGAGCGCCTGAACTCGCCCCAGTGCGACCGCTTCGGAGGCTCGTCTACCCACTGCCAGTCGACGGTATCCGACGCCAGCGCAGTTAGCGGCTGCTCCGAGCCGAACGCCTGTATTAACGATCCGTTAAGCAGGCCGATACCGCGCTTCCCTCGGAAGTAATAGCCCCTGGCCTCGTCGAAGCTGCACTCTGGATGCAGGATGCCATCGGGCTGCACCTCGCGGAGCTTCTGGCTGAGCTTGCTCCATCCGTTCTTCAAGTCAGCGCAGAGTATCGAGCCGATGTTCGGCGCTGGTGTCACGTCGCGGAATGGATGGTCACCGAGCGCATGCCACCACGCCTCGGCTGCTCCAGAGCGTGTCTTGCCGGTCTGGTTCGGCCATCGCAGGAAGCGCTTGCGCTCCTGGCTGCGATGGAACTCTGACTGCGGAGGGCTCATCCCGCCCCATCCTGCTCTGGCGTGCGTGTAGGTCCACAGCGGGCTGCGTCTCCGGGTCGATGCGGCAGCGGAGAGCAGTCGCATCAGCCCTCACCCTTCAGCGACTCGACGAGCAGCTCACGTACTCGCGGGTGACTGCCTGCGATGCGAGCGAGCACATCGGGGCCGAGCTGCTCCAGGTCTGCCGCCAGGTCCGCGAGTCCCTGCTCAGTCTGCCAGTGGTCCGGCCCTTCCTCGGCAGCATCCTCAATCGGTGCGGGCTCGGCCTCAAGGCCCACGCTGTAGCCAAAGCGGCGCTCCATCACCCAAGCGGCTGCGGTCCACTGTCCACCCCTTGCTGCCTTCTGGATGGTCGCCATGTTGAGGGCTGCGCACTTGCCCTCTCCTCTCTTTACTGCTTCGGAAAACTCAAAATAGATCCCAGCCCTTTCGCGTTGACCGCGCTCAATCCAATTGTAGATAGTCGAATGATGAACGCCGATGAACTTCGCAATCAGCGGGTGAGACAATCCAAGCGCAGCAGCCTTCTCGGCCTCGCGGCAGATGGCCTTGGTGCATCGGGTTCGCCTCACTTGCCCTCCACAGCATGAGTCAGTCGGGCTCGGATGATGTCGCAGTACTTCGGCTCCAACTCCGTAGCGATGCAGGTCACTCCTTCACGCTCTGCTGCGATCAGAGTGGTCCCACTGCCTCCGAAGGTCTCCAGCACTGTAGCGCCTGGCGGAGTGACCAATCGAACCAGCCAGCGCATCAGGCGCACGGGTTTGACGGTCGGGTGGATGTTGGCTGCGAGCTTGCCGCGCCCATTGTCGCGCAGGGCTCCGACCCCGGAGCCCTGCTTCGGTGCATCCTCCATGCCTGCCTCTTTCTCACCACGTGCAGGCTTCGGGCAGGCGAAGATGTTGGCGGGCCAGCGACCCAGCGGGCTCGGTGGGTTGACAACGACCGAGCCGCCCATCACCTCACCCAGACCCGCAGAGCCTCCGCGAACTTGACCCACCATGCTCTGGACCTCACCGCTCGGCCCCGGCCAGGAAGCATCTCCCTCCGCATACCGGCACCCGTCGACGTTCACCGCGCCCACACCCCACTTGAGCACGTTCTCGGCCACCGTGCCCTCCAGGGGCTTGCGGGCGAGCACAGCGGGCTCCTGGGCAGGTTTGAGGGCTGTTCCCCAGCCGCTCCACTGCTTCGCTTCGGGTGAGGCTGGGGCGGTGATGGAGAGGCGCGCCTGGCCCCAGGCTTCACCATCGCGACCTTCGCCCGCATAAGGCTTGGTGTGGCTGTGTGTCTTCGTCTTCTCGCCAACCACGAGCCGATCCTCGGCTCGTCCCAGCTTCGCATCAATGCCCTTGCTGACATCGTGACTCTTCGGAAAACCCTGCCACTGGAGCCATGAGATCTGGTCGCGGATCTCAAACCCAGCATCCTCCAAGTTGACCGTCATCCGGTGGATCGTTCTCGTCGCAGCAAAAGCGATGATATGACCACCGGGCTTCAGCACCCGGAGACACTCGGCTGCGTAGACATCACCCGGAACTGCGCTGTCCCAGCCCTTGCCCATGAACCCGATTCCATACGGAGGGTCGGTGACGATGGCGTCGATGCTGTTGTCGTCGAGGGTCTTAAGGAAGCCAACACAGTCGGTGCAGTGAAGCGTGTGTCTGCCGATGGTGATTACGTCACCGGGCTGGGTGATGGCAGGGGTCTCATCAGGGATGGTGTCGTCGCTGGATGTGTCGGGCTCCGATGCTGGGGCGGAGTCATCGTCTGGAGCTTCAAGCAGCGCGGCCAACTCCTCATCAGACCAGCCCAGACCATCAAGGTCAACGCTCTCGGCCTCCAGCTCGGCCAGCACTTCAGCGAGCATCCCGTCATCCCACTCGGCCACCTCACCGAGCTTGTTGTCAGCCAGAGCCAGCGCCCGAGCCTGAGCAGCGGCACGGTCAAGGAAGCGCACCGGCACTTTATCGAGGCCCATCTTCAGCGCTGCCTGGTGCCGGGTATGCCCTGCGATGATCACCCGGTCCTGCTGGCGGGCGATGATGGGAGAGCTGAAACCGAAGCGCTCGATGGACTTCCTCACCTGCTCAATGGCTTCGGCGTTGTGCCTGGGGTTCTTGTCCCACGGTGTAAGGGAGCTGATGTCCTCCCATGTTGCGGCTGCTTTCATGGTCTGCACCTCTCCTGACTTCCGCCAGCGACTCATCCAGACCCGCATGGTCGGCCATGCAACTCCGTGCCGAGCTGCCA
>Ga0213862_10001189_pt1 | contig 10997 bp, 9 predicted proteins | sample PICome_7_FD_160092 | JGI IMG/M metagenome (GOLD analysis project Ga0213862, IMG submission 160092) | Coastal seawater microbial communities near Pivers Island, North Carolina, United States - PICO266 | ecosystem: Environmental > Aquatic > Marine > Coastal | place: USA: North Carolina | collected... | reverse complement strand
TGTTATTTCAACCCAACATGACGATTTTGACGAAGACGACGCCATGCTGGCCAAAATCAGAAAAGATTTAATTTCATTGGTTATTCCTGCCGTTATTGCCGAATATCCAGAACATATTCAGGCGCTCTTTGGCAATGATATTGTTTATCACATCAACCCAACCGGCAAGTTTGTTATCGGGGGTCCTCACGGAGATACAGGGCTTACCGGCCGTAAGATTATTGTAGATACCTATGGTGGGAAAGGAGCACACGGTGGAGGTGCCTTTAGCGGCAAAGACCCATCTAAAGTAGACCGAAGTGCTGCCTATGCTGCCAGACATATTGCCAAAAACTTGGTAGCCGCTGACGTTTGCGACGAAGTTCTGGTACAACTGAGTTATGCCATTGGAGTAGCAGCCCCTACATCTATATTTATCAATACCTATGGAACAGCAAACACCAAACACAATGACGCTGAAATAGCAGAGATTGTGGCTACCTTTGTAGATTTATCTCCTTTTGGAATTGAGCAACGTCTCAAACTTCGAAACCCTATATATGAGGAAACGGCTGCCTATGGACATATGGGGCGTAAGCCACAAATCGTTAAAAAGACATTCGAGTCACCCTATAATGGTCGTATAGACTGTGAGGTGGAATTATTCACTTGGGAAAAACTCGATTTAGTACAAACATTCAAGAATAAATTTTAATATAATAACATGAGTAATTCAAATTTTTCAACTGATGCCCTACACGTAGGTCATGATGTAACCAAAACACAAGGAACAAGAGCGGTACCGTTGTATCAATCGACTTCTTTTGTTTTTAATAATTCAGAACACGCTGCAAACCTTTTTGCATTAGCAGAACCTGGATATATTTATACCCGACTAAATAACCCTACAACTGACGTGCTGGAACAGCGTATGGCAGCACTTGAGGGAGGAATAGCTGCTGTGGCCACTTGCTCTGGAACAGCTGCTCTGTCCACGAGCATTCTTACTTTTTTAAAGTCTGGTGACCACATTGTGTCTTCAAACAGCCTGTATGGTGGATCATACAATATGCTAAAGTCTATGTTGCCACGCTTTGGCATCACCACAACTTTTGTTGATCCTAACGATGTTGCCAATTTTGAAGCCGCTGTTCAAGACAACACACGTCTTATTTTTGCGGAGTCATTGGGTAATCCAAAACTGGACGTACTTGATTTGGCAGCTATTTCTAAAGTAGCTAAGAAACATAAGATCCCTTTTATGGTGGATAATACTGTTGCTACACCTGCATTGTTGAAACCAATCGAACACGGCGTAAATATTGTTATCCATTCCTTGACCAAATACCTAAATGGTAACGGTACAGCTATGGGTGGTGTCATCATTGACGCTGGTACATTTGATTGGTCGAGTGGTAAGTTTCCAGAATTCACCTCTCCTTCTCCTTCATATCACGGACTAAACTACCATGAAGCTTTGGGCCCTGCCGCCTATATTGCAAGAATTAGGATAGAGGGTCTTCGTGATTTAGGAGGAGCAATAAGTCCTTTTAATGCTTTTCAAATCATTCAAGGGATAGAAACCTTGTCTGTAAGAATGCAACGTCACAGCCAAAACGCACTTGAATTGGCACAATGGCTTAGCGAAAACGAATCCGTAGCTTGGGTTAACTACCCAGGGTTGTCCTCGAGCAAATACAACAGTTTGGCAAAAGAATATCTAAAAGACGGCCAGAGTGGTGTTGTTACTTTTGGTGCGAAAGGCGGATTTGAAGCAGCAAAGAAAATTGCAGATAATACCAAGATTTTCTCTTTGCTTGCCAATTTTGGAGATTCAAAATCGCTTATCATCCACAACGCCAGTACAACTCACCAACAGCTTACACCAGAACAGCAAGAAGATACAGGGGTAACAAATGACCTTATCCGTTTGTCTGTTGGACTTGAAGATGTTGCAGATTTAAAAGCTGACTTACAAGCTGCTTTTGACACACTTTAATTAAGAAATAAGAATAAAGGCAATATGTCGTCACTTCAGAAACATAACATTCCTTCCTTTAAGCTGCACAACGGCAAGGTCATCCCTTTGACCTTATCCTACCAAGTATTTGGTAAGCAGCTGCACGAAGCGCCTGTTGTTTTGGTAAATCATTCCCTGACCGGAAACTCAAATGTGTCTGGCGGAGAAGGGTGGTGGAGCGATATTATCGGTCCAAAGAAGATGATTGATACAGAAGTGTACAGCGTTATTGCCTTTAATTTTCCTGGTAATGGCTTTGATGATAGCTTTTTAACTTCCTACAAAGATTGGATCTTGAGCGACATATCCGAAGCTTTTAAAGTAGTTTTAGACGAACTCGGCGTATCCGAACTCTTTGCTGCAATTGGAGGATCTATTGGAGGTGCACTGGCATGGGAAATGGCAGTATCACATCCAAATTTTATTCGCAATGTCATCCCCATTGCTTGTCATTGGGAAGCTTCTGATTGGATTTTGGCAAATGTCTTGCTTCAAGACCGATTGTTGCATAACTCCCAAAACCCACTTGAGGATGCCCGTATTCACGCCATGTTGTGTTATAGAACACCACAATCTTTAAAATTTCGATTCGATAGGACCATCAACAAGGACCAAAATAAATTTAATGTCGAAACATGGATGCTGTATCATGGCGATAAGCTGGCTAGCCGGTTTGATATTAGAGCTTATAAATCGATGAATCATTTGTTGGGTACTGTTAATATTTGCCACCAACGTGATTCCTTTGAGACTTTAGTTGAAAAAATAACAGGTAATATTTTTCTTGTATCCATTGATACAGACTTGTTTTTTACCCATGAAGATAACAGGGACACCTACCGCCGATTATTAGATGTTAAGCCTAATGTATTTTTTAAGACCATCAACTCCATACATGGACACGATGCCTTTTTGATTGAACACGATCAATTGATAAATTTATTACAAGAAGTATTCACCCCAATTCAAGAACATGTATGAATGTAAAACTCACCCATCAGTCTGGCTATCATGCCACAATCGAAAACGATAATTGCTATCAAATAGCTATTGATAATAAATCTGTAGAAAACCCAAAGGGCGCAAGCCCAATGGAATTGTTGCTTATGGGAGTAGCAGGTTGTTCTAGTATTGATATTATCTCAATTCTAAACAAGCAAAAAGTAGTTTTTGACAGCCTGAACATTGAAGTTAACGGCGACCGAATAGACAAACCCGCGCCATCACTTTTTACAAAAGTGCATGCAACAGTACGCGTGACAGGAGATGTAAAGCCTGAAAAAATTTATCGTGCAGCTGAATTGTCATTTACAAAGTATTGCTCGGTTTCTTTAACATTAGCAGCCACTGCTGCGGTTAGCTTTTCCGTAATTGTAAATAACACACCCTATGATCCAAAAAAAATTTGAAACTAACGCTGTTCGTACGCAGGTAGAAAAATCCCAGCACGATGAGCACAGTGTGCCACTTTATCTAACCTCTAGCTTTGTTTTTGACGATGCAGAGGAAATGCGCGCCTCTTTTGCTGATGAGAAGCAACGGAACATTTATAGTAGGTTTACAAATCCCAATACCAACGAATTTGTTGATAAAATTTGTCAAATGGAAGGATCAGCTGATGGCTGTGCCTTCGCTACGGGTATGGCTGCCGTATTTGGTACTTTTGCAGCGCTACTAAATAGTGGCGACCATATCATCTCTGCCCGAGCGGTTTTTGGTTCCACGCACGGACTGTTTACCAAAATTTTTCCCAAGTGGAATATTGAAACCACCTATTTTGATTACGAGGACTTGGATGATTTTGATGCCCTTGTTACGCCCAATACCAAGATGATTTATGCCGAATCTCCGACCAATCCTGGCTTACAGATTTTAGACCTGGAACGTTTGGGTGCTTTGGCAAAAAAGCACAACCTTATACTGGTCATTGACAACTGTTTTGCCACACCTTATTTGCAGCAGCCTATAGCCTTTGGTGCCGATTTGGTTATCCACTCAGCTACGAAGCTTATAGATGGTCAGGGTAGGGTACTTGGAGGGGTGACGGTTGGCCGCACAGACCTTATTAAGGAAATCAATGCCTTTGCTCGAACCACTGGACCTGCGATGTCTCCTTTCAATGCTTGGATGCTTTCCAAGAGTCTGGAAACCTTGTCCATTCGAGTGGATCGTCATTGTGACAATGCTGAAAAAATCACCGCATTTTTACTACAACACCAAGCTGTAGAAGCGGTGCGTTATCCTTTCCACAAGGATCATCCTCAATATAATATTGCCAAAAAGCAAATGACACGCGGCGGGAATATCATTACCATTCAAGTGAAAGGTGGTATAGAAGGCGGTAAAAAGTTCATGAATGGGGTAAAGATGTGTTCACGTTCTTCAAACCTAGGCGACTCTCGTACCATAGTCACCCAACCCGCAATTTCCACACACAGCAAGCTAAGTAAGGCAGATCGTTTGGCTGTTAATATTACAGACGGACTTGTCCGTATTTCTGTTGGTTTGGAACATCCAGACGATATTATCCAAGACTTAAAACAAGCTCTTGACCACTTAAAATGAAACGTTTAGAAGCTCTTTTATCAGAAAAAATCATGGTGCTTGACGGCGCAATGGGTACCATGTTGCAGGCCTATAATTTTGATGAACAGAATTTTAGAGGGACTCAATTCAAAAACCACCATATACCACTTGTTGGTAATAACGATTTGCTTTCCATTACGCAACCCGATGCCATTTATGAGGTGCATGCCAAGTATTTGGAAGCTGGGGCAGATATTGTTGAAACCAATACTTTTTCAGGCACTACCATCGCCATGGCCGATTATGCATTGGAAGATTACGTGACTGAGCTTAACGTAGCATCGGCACAAATTGCGCGTAAGGCCGCGGACGATTATACAGCCAAGAATCCTTCTAAACCCCGATTTGTGGCAGGATCTATAGGTCCAACCAATAAAACGGCAAGTATGTCGCCAGATGTGAGTGATCCTGGCTATCGGGCCATTACTTTTGATGAACTCAAAGTGGCCTATAAGCAGCAGGCAAGTGGCCTTATTGAAGGTGGTGTTGATATGCTTTTGGTTGAAACGGTTTTTGATACGCTCAATGCCAAAGCAGCTCTTTTTGCGATAGACGAACTCAAAGAGGAACTTGACTCCGATATCCCCGTGATGGTTAGTGGTACTATAACAGATGCTTCTGGTCGTACTCTTTCGGGGCAAACGGTTGAAGCTTTTTTGGTTTCTATCGCCCACATTGATTTGCTAAGTGTAGGCTTTAATTGCGCCTTGGGCGCTGATCAACTTAAATCCTACGTACAACGCCTTGGTCAACAAGCTCAGTGCTTTGTTTCGGCTCACCCCAATGCTGGGTTGCCTAATGCCTTTGGGGAATACGATCAAACCCCTCAACAGATGTGTGATCTAATCGAATCTTATATGATTGATGGATTGGTTAATATTATTGGTGGTTGTTGTGGCTCAACGCCAGCGCATATCCAACTACTCGCCCAAGCAGCATCGACCCATACACCCAGAAAAATTTTATAAAATGTCTGATCCAAAGTTTTTATCGCTTTCTGGATTGGAACCCTTGGTTGTGCGCCCAGACACCAATTTTGTCAATATTGGCGAACGCACTAATGTTACAGGCTCAAGACGCTTTTTACGCCTTATTGAACAAAACGATTTTGAAACCGCCTTGGAAATTGCTCGTGAACAAGTAGATGGAGGTGCGCAAATACTAGACGTGAATATGGACGAGGGTATGATTGATGGCGTTGCTACCATGCGCCGTTTTTTAAACCTAATCCAAGCCGAACCAGATATTGCTCGCATTCCTATCATGATCGATAGCTCAAAATGGGAAATTATTGAAGCTGGATTGCAAGTAGTTCAAGGCAAATGTGTGGTTAATTCCATTAGTCTTAAAGAAGGTGAAGAGACCTTTATCCAACAGGCGAAACGCATACGGCGCTACGGTGCTGCGGTCATTGTTATGGCCTTTGATGAAAAAGGGCAAGCAGACTCACTTGAAAGACGCATTGAGATTTGCAAGCGTTCATACGACACGCTAGTTAATCAAGTTGGCTTTCCCCCACAAGACATTATTTTTGATCCAAATATTTTTCCAGTTGCCACAGGGATGGAAGAACACAAATCCAATGCCCTAGACTTTTTTAAGGCCACCCAATGGATACGTGAAAACCTGCCTCATGCCCATGTCAGTGGTGGAGTAAGCAATGTGTCCTTTTCCTTTAGAGGAAACAACAGGGTGCGTGAAGCCATGCATGCTGCTTTTTTATACCACGGCATACAGTACGGCATGACCATGGGTATTGTTAATCCTAGCATGTTGGAGGTCTATGACGAGATTCCAAAAGACTTGCTGGAACGGGTTGAAGATGTGTTGCTCAATCGCAGAGACGATGCCACTGAACGCTTGTTGGAATTTGCTGAGCAAGTAAAGGACGGGAGCAAGGAAAAAATTAAAAATGAGCTGGCGTGGCGTAGCCTTCCTTTGCAAGAACGCATTACCCATGCGCTGGTCAAGGGAATCAATCAGTTTGTGGTTGAAGATGTTGAAGAAGCTCGCCAGGCGGCCAAGGCGCCCATTGAAGTTATTGAAGGTTCTTTGATGGATGGCATGAACGTGGTGGGTGATTTGTTTGGTAGTGGGAAAATGTTTTTACCACAAGTGGTTAAATCTGCAAGGGTGATGAAAAAAGCCGTTGCTTATTTATTGCCTTACATTGAAGCCGCCCAAGAAGGAAAGCCTGAAGCTGCAGGAAAAATTTTGATGGCAACCGTAAAAGGCGACGTACACGATATTGGTAAAAATATTGTTGGTGTGGTCTTGGGATGTAACAATTATGACATTATTGATATGGGGGTTATGGTACCGCCAGAGCGCATTATTGAAAAGGCACTTACCGAGCAAGTAGACGCCATTGGTTTGTCTGGGCTGATTACTCCTTCGCTTGACGAAATGGTGTACTTGGTAAAAGAACTTGAAAAGACGGGTAAAAACATCCCTGTTTTGATAGGTGGCGCCACCACATCTAGAGCGCATACCGCTGTTAAGATTGCACCCCAGTACACGCATACGGTAGTACATGTAAACGATGCTTCTCGAGCAGTTACCGTGGTCGGAAATTTATTAAAACCCGACAGTAACAAAGCATACAAATTGAATATAAAATCGGAGTATGACGACCTGCGAGAACGCTTTCAGCAACGCAGCGATCACAAGACCTATGTGCCTATAGCCGAAGCTCGTGAAAAACGTTTTCGTATTGATTTTAAGCAGCAACCACCCTCAACATCCAAACAGTTGGGCATACAAGTTTTGGAGCAACCATTACAACCTTTAGTGGACTATATTGATTGGACGCCCTTTTTCCGTTCGTGGGATTTACACGGGCGCTATCCCGAAATATTGACCGATCAGGTGGTGGGCACAGAAGCCACCCAGCTTTTTACCGATGCTAAAGCCATGCTACAGCAAATCATAGATGGAAAACTCCTAAAGGCTAAGGCGGTGTTTGGGCTTTTTAAGGCAAACAGCAACAACCAAGATGATATTGAGGTAACCCACGAACAGCAAACCCACCTCTTCAGAACCCTACGCCAGCAATTGCTTAAAAGTAAGGGCAAACCCTATCGAGCCCTTTCCGATTATATTGCTCCAAAAGACTCGGGTATTCAAGATTATATGGGTTGCTTTTGTGTGACAGCAGGCTTTGGTACCGCTGAACTAGCCAAGGAGTTTGAAGCCCGAAACGACGACTATAACAGCATCATGGTCAAGGCACTAGCCGACCGTTTGGCAGAGGCTTTTGCCGAGTACCTACACAAGCAGGTGCGAACCATACATTGGGGCTATCAACCCAGCGAGGCCCTGACTAACGAGGACTTAATTAAAGAAAAATATAGCGGTATCCGTCCGGCACCGGGTTATCCTGCCTGCCCAGACCACTTGGAAAAAGAAACCATTTGGGAGTTGCTGCAAGTAAAAGAACGCATCGGCGTAGAGCTGACCGAAAGCTTAGCCATGTGGCCTGCTGCCTCGGTATCTGGTTATTATTTTGCTCATCCAAAAGCCAGCTATTTTGGTTTGGGCAAGATTAACCCCGACCAGTTACAAGATTACGCTCAGCGAAAAGGAATATCTATTGAAGAAGCCACCAAATGGCTACAACCCAACCTAAACGACTAAGATGAAAGTAACCGAACACATTCAAACTGCTAAGGGCAAAACCTTATTTTCTTTTGAGATTTTGCCACCCCTAAAGGGACAAAATATCCAAACGATTTTTGACAGCATTAATCCCTTGATGGAGTTCAAGCCGCCTTTTATTGATGTAACCTATCATCGTGAAGAATACGATTATAAGGAGCTTGCCAATGGACTGTTGGAAAAACGCATTGTGCGCAAACGTCCAGGAACTGTAGGTATTTGTGCCGCCATTCAAAATAAGTATGAGGTAGATGCCATTCCCCATGTATTGTGTGGAGGGTTTACAAAGGAAGACACAGAAAACTTTTTGATTGACATGGGCTTTTTGGGAATTGATAATGTGGTGGCGCTTCGTGGCGATGCTGTGAAGTCGGAAACCTATTTTAAACCCGAGCCTACGGGGAATGCTTTTGCTGTGGATTTGGTCCATCAGATAGACGAGATGAATCACGGAGTGTATTTGGATGAAAATTTGAAAAATTCTACCCAAACGGATTTTTGCATAGGCGTTGCGGGCTATCCCGAAAAGCATATGGAAGCACCCAATATTGAAAGTGATATTCATTTTTTGAAGAAAAAAATTGAAGCTGGTGCCGACTATATGGTGACCCAAATGTTTTTTGACAACAGTAAGTTTTTTGCTTTTGTGGATAGCTGCCGTAAGGCGGGCATTGAGGTGCCCATTATCCCAGGGTTAAAGCCACTGGCAACGCAAAAGCAGCTCAATTTGATTCCCCACCGTTTTCATGTTGACCTTCCTGAGGCATTGATTAAAGAAGTCATAAAAGCCAAGACTAAGGAGGCAATTCGCCAAGTAGGTATTGATTGGTGTATTGCCCAAAGTAAAGAGTTGATTGCTGCTGGCGTACCCTTTTTACACTATTATTCAATGGGTAAATCTGACAACATTCATAAAGTTGCCACAGCGATTTTCTAACAACAACCGGTATTGGGATCACAGCGCACGCCACTAGCTGTAAGACGTACTCGTGGCTTTTCTTCTGGAATGCCACATTGATCGGGAGCAAGGCAAGCCGTTTGTGTATTGATAAGTTGAAAGACCGCTCCGTCAAAAGCCAATCGATATCGTCCAATTGTGATTTGTTGGTATTCAACCTCTAATTCCAGATCGACGGAGGTTAGCTGTTTTTCGGCAAGTTGCAATATATTTAAAAGGCTATCGGGCTTTAAACGATGGTCGGTATCCGAAGCCACCCATAGCTGTAGATTGAGTTTTTTTCTTGTCGTACTGTACCGCCACAATCGATATAGTTTCGGGTCACATGTCCTACCTCGGTAAGATGAAAATGTGCAGGCACAAATTGCCCACCGGGAAGTTGAAACTCAAGTGTATCTACTTGAGCAAGGGTGTGTTTAAAAGCTTAAAGTTGCATTTTTTTTACAAAGATAAGGGGATTACTATTTTTTGACGTATTATGCCCATACGGCTGCTATAGCGATAAAAACAACGCCCATACCATTTAGCGCGCCAATATGGACGACGTCTTTGATAAAGCCAATGCCGAAACCTAGCATCAGGCAGCCCACAAAGACTACACCCCCGATGCGGTTTCCAATTTTATTTTATTCGTTTTCTGTGTTCATGATTTAGGGATATTGAATAACTTAAAATTACAAAAAAATTTGTTTATTTCGATTTTGCGTGTACTTTTGCCCTTGTAATGAAAATAAACACATATTATTCATCTTTCTACTACTTCTATAACGGGAGATAGCTGGGTGTATAATAGTTTTTACAAACGAATTTAAAACCCTGAGCTAACGTTCGGGGTTTTTTTATGTGCTCGCAATGCATAAGGATTAAAAAAAATGGAAACAAAAATTGCCATACAAGGAATTAGAGGGTCGTACCACCACGAGGTAGCGGCACAGCTCTTTGGTGCCAGTACGGCACTCGACGAGTGCCTGTCGTTCGATGCCCTTGTTGCAGCGGTTATTTCAGGAACCGTTAGTTATGGTGTTATGGCTTTAGAAAATTCCATTGCAGGTTCTATTATTCCCAACTACGCGCTCATAGACAAACACAACCTTCATATTGTAGATGAAGCCTATATCCGTATAGAGCATCAACTTATGGCACTTCCCGGAACGGCTGTCGGAGATATCACAGAAGTAGCTTCTCATCCCATGGCGCTGTTGCAGTGCAAAGACTTCTTTGCCAGCCAACCACATATTAAACTCATTGAAGACGCTGATACCGCTGAAGTAGCACATCGTATTGCTAACAAACAAATTCGCGGTTTGGGCGCTATTGCTTCTAAAACAGCTGCTGCACTTTACGGACTTAAAATTGTTGCACCTAATATTCACAGTATTGCCAACAATGCCACGCGTTTTGTTGTGGTCAAAACCACACCCAATAGCTCAGAAGATAGCAACAAGGCATCTCTGAAATTTGTGTTAGACCACAAACGAGGAAGCTTGGCAGCAGTGCTCAATGTACTTAGCGACTGCAAACTCAACCTGACCAAGATTCAGTCCATGCCCGTGGTAGAAACCCCTTGGAAATACTCCTTTTTTGTGGATGTTACTTTTGATGAAGTGCCCTTTTATACCAAGACCATTCAACTGCTGGAAATCATGACGGAGTCCCTAAAAGTACTGGGAACCTATAAAAATCAACGTATTTCATGAGACCTGCTAATAGATTAAATAGCGTCCAAGAATACTACTTTTCACGCAAGCTTCGTGAGGTGCGAGGACGTATTTCCAAAGGACATGACATCATCAATAT
>Ga0213862_10001187_pt1 | contig 11006 bp, 7 predicted proteins | sample PICome_7_FD_160092 | JGI IMG/M metagenome (GOLD analysis project Ga0213862, IMG submission 160092) | Coastal seawater microbial communities near Pivers Island, North Carolina, United States - PICO266 | ecosystem: Environmental > Aquatic > Marine > Coastal | place: USA: North Carolina | collected... | reverse complement strand
GCAGTGCGCTAAAATCATCCGCATGTCTTTCTCAATCGGCGCGAACCGCTTCGAACGCAAGCGCATTAAAAAGTCGTTCACGAGGAGTTGACAGTAATGCACTCTTTGGAAGTGTGGGGATTCGACCGAGGCGCCGCCGCCCCATTCGATTTTCCACGGTGGTTTTCCGACCCACGAGCCGACGCCTTCTTTTAAAGAGAAACGTATCACATCGGCTTCTCGTTTCGCCAAAACGGCTATTTTTTTACCGCCTTTTATTTGTACGGCGCGTTCGAGGTATTGCATCGCTTGGCCCCAGTAGTGGTTATTTCCTCCGTCGTCGTCGTCGTCGCTGTCGCTGTCGTCGTCGGTGGTGTAGGATGTTTGTGTCGCGAGTGCACCACCAATTTCTTCTGTGTTTTTCTCCTTTACTTTATTATGAGCTCCATCGACGTCGGCGTCGGCGTCGGCGATTGAAGAAGAAACTCCTTCGTACTCCTTCGCCCTTGGATTTCTCGCGAGCTTCTCGCGTACTCTTCGTAAACTCTCCTCCATCACTTTCTTCGTCTTCTTCCCGTCTAAATCTCGCATTAACTTTGCCTCGTCTTGGACTCTTCCACCTTTTCCAATTCCTTTTGGTGCAGTCGTGATCGTTTCTTCTTCGTCCATGTGCAAATCGAACCAAAAGACGATGGCGTTCAAGTAGCCGCTGGCGACGGTTTCTAACTTGATCACGGTTTCGCGACCTTTCTGTTTCATCGAGTTATCGAAGAAGAATTCGAACACTTTTTTCGGTTTCGTCAATCTTCGGTGTTTCACGTTTTCCATTTCAACCGGTTCGTATTTCGAATCCCAGCGGTATTTGTTTTGCGCGGACATGTCGAACCCGTCGATTTCAGTCGTGTACGCCTCGACGCCCATGGCGTATATCGTCGCCGCGGCAGGCACGACGACGGATCCGACGTTCGCGACTTTACGTCGCGCTTCTTCGATCATGTACAACACGTGTTCGCCGGTTAAGCCGCAATCGAACAAGTCGACGACGATCATGTTGCACCCTTCGTGTGGACCGTGAATGCCGCGTTCGAGTAAAGCGGCGTCTTTGCAAATCACGTTGACGTTTCGCGAGAGGTTGTTTTGGGCCACGTTTCGGCGAGTGCACGTGGCGAGGGATGGAAGCATTTCGCAGGAGATCACCGTGTCCGCGTTTGCACGAGCAGCCATCATCGTTAATAAACCAGATCCGGAACCGATATCGAGAACGTTCGCGTATCCTTCGCGATTTTTTAAGAATTTTATCTGTCGTTGAATCGCCGCGTCGTACGCCTTGGCTCGCCTTTCGTCCGCTAAAATCGAAAACTGATACTTTGGAAAACTCGCATCTTTCTTCATCATGTGCATGTAATCCGCGTCTTCGACGGTAAATTGCATGGCGACCGTGTTGTGCGAACATTTGATCGGAACGACGTGGTTCGCGTACGATTTGATCTCGCCGTCGAGGTAGAAAAGTGAAGGCGTTAAACTCGATACGACGATGTTCTCATCATCATCATCATCGGCGTCGCCAAACTCCTCCTCATTCGTAACGCCTCTGGTCGATATTTTCACGTCCTCGATCAAGTGTAGTTCGTACCAGAACAAAACGGCGTTAAACGTCCCGTCTTTCGTAAACTCGAAATCGACAAACTTTTGATCGCTCGCCTCGGGCGGATTTCCGAGATCAAAGTGCCAAATTTCCTTCGGTTTCGAAAGCGCTCTGTAAGAGTCCGGATCAATCGGGACACCGGCGGAGTACGTCGGGTGCGAACGGTATAAATCCATCGCGGAAACGTCTAACCCGCAAATATTTCTCGATTTAATCTCAATCGCTTGCGCGAACACGGTCGCGGACGACGGTAAGACGATACAGTCCGGCAAGAGTAAATTTTGCAAACAGTGCTTCGTGGACGGGATTAAACCGGAGGAGAGTAATCCGTCGTCGATGATATCGTTCAAAAACAAGTTGCAATACACCGGAACGTCCGCGAGTAAAGATAAATCCGTGGGCCTTTTATAAATCACTTTCACTTGATCGTCGCAGAATCCGTTGTTCAACAAGTTTTCTTTACACGCCATGGCTTGGTACAACCATCTCTCGCACGCGGTGACGTGGTGCGCGCCTTTGTCGAGTAAGTGCATGGTCATCAACCCGGCACCACATCCGAGATGTAACGCTCGAACGTCTTTATTTTCATTTTGGAGTTTTTTGATTGCAATCTCGATGGCTTTAGTATATTGTTTGCGTCTCACCGTATCTTCCAAGTATTTGAAATGTCTCTTCGGTATCGCGATATCGGCTTGAACCGTCATGTAATTATACGTATCTTTCAAATGGTAATCATTTTCCGCTTGGAACGGCGTTAAAAGCTGCGTCGGGAGCATATCTTTCGGATGCACTCTGTGTAACGGACTCGCGTACGGTAAATTCGTCAGTCGTTCTTGTTGATGTTTCTTTTCTGGCGCTGGTAAGCACTGGAACGTCTCTCGATTTTTGACGAAACCTTTCCCGTTGTGCAAATCCGCCAAGACGGCGACGACGGCTTCTTCCAAACCTCTTTTCAACTCCTCGTCTTTAGGGGAAAATTCCAGCCCGGTTTCGAAGACTGATTTTGCTAATCGGTGCATGCGCAAACCCATCAACGCGAACCCTTTTCTCGCGTACCCTTTGACGAACACGTTCAAGACTTGACCGCCGGCGGATTGCGTTCGATAGTATCTCTCGTTCGCTAAATCTTGCGATTTATTCGCGTCCCACAACGCCTCTTCGAACAAACCCAAGTTCAAATACGCCACCGCACGATTTGAGTGACACACGTGCATTAACTCGTGCGTTAAGTTATTCTCGTGCGCTTTTCGAAACACTTTCGCGTACTTTGCAATCGCTTCGATGTCGTCGCCTTTTTTCAACGCTTCCACCGCTTCGTTGTTCAATTTGACGATGGATTTCGATTTAAACTTTTGATCAAGTTTAAACTCCTTATCGCGTTGGCGAATAATCATCAAGCGGAGTTTTGTTTGACGTTCGTGTTCGTCTTTTGTTTTCGGACCGGCGTTTGGGTAGTACTCTTTGTCGTGTTCTTCGTTCGGTCCATCGGATGAAGATGATGATCTCACAAAATCACCACTTTGACCACCAGCACCTTTTGAATCGGTGTTCAAGGTGTCGTCCAACTTCTCGTACTCTTCCAATTCCTCCTCTGAAACCGAAGAATCGTCCTCTGAATCGTCCTCTTCGCTCTTTTCATCTTCTTTGTCTTCTTCTTCCTTTGAAACTCTCGTCTTCATCACGCGCGTCTTCTCGCCTTCTTCTTTTTCCTCGTCCAAATTTTCCTCGTCCGAATCTCGCTCTGGAAACGCAAACGCATCGTCTCCGTCTTTCTTCGAGGAAGAAGAAGAAGACAAAGAAGACGCAAAGAACTCTTCTCCTCCACCCATGATGAAACTTATAATAAACGCTTTCTACACTGTGTGTATAATAATAAACGCGCTCTTCTCTTCCGTTCAGAGCTACTACGCGAATGAATGAATTTCTAACGCATTTCACATCCTTTTTTTTCACACAGAAGAAGCAGAAAAAAAAAGAGAAAAAAATCGGAGCGTTTTTTTAAAAACCCTAAACCGTGATCCCACTAAAACGCTCAGTCGAAGAGAATAAAGTGTCGCTTTTTTTATTCAAACGACCGCTTTATTTTATCCCCATTTTTATACGTACTACTGCTCTACTCCTTCTCTAGAATAAAGACGATCGAAAGACTGCGAGAGTACATCTCATCACAAAAGAGAGAGCTGCTTTTTAGTGTTTGAACGTGATGTCGTTTTCGAAATCGTCGTCGTCTCTTTTGAGCGTTTTCGTGTGCGCGAGAACATCGAGACAAAGGCAACGTTATTATACCCCTAAAAACGGGGCTCAGAGCGCACACGTTAAATATCAAAAACATCATCAGAAACAACGCGCGACTGCGACTCACAGAGCGATTCGACGACCAGATCGAGAAGAAAACAGAACGTTCGACGACGAGGACGAAGATTTTGAGGATGAAATCTCTTACAAAGGTGGATTCTGGTGCGATATTTCCGGCTCGTACGACGAGCAAAATGGTCCAGAGGACAACTCCTCGATGCGATCGAACCGCGACGGCTCCTTAGTGGCGAAGAAACACGTGTTGGACAATTGTCGAACAACCTTGGATTTTAAGACGAAAATTATATGCACGTTAGGCCCTTCGTCGAGGACGGTGGAGCAGTTGGAGAATTTGTTACAAACCGGGATGTCGGTCGCCAGATTTAACTTTTCGCACGGCACGCACGAGTACCATCAGGAAACGTTGGACAATTTGAAGAAAGCGACGGAGAATACCGGGTTGATGTGCGCGGTTTTTTTGGACACGAAAGGACCGGAGATAAGGACGGGGATGTTAGAAAACGGAGAACCGGTGCAGTTGCATCAAGGGGAGGAGTTAACTTTAACCACCGATTACGAGGTGAAAGGAAACGCGAAGAAGATCGCGGTGAGTTACCCGGATCTCGCCAAGGACGTGAAACGAGGGAGTAAGATTTTGTGCGCGGACGGGTCGATTACTTTGAAAGTTCTCGACACGGACGTTCGAAAAGGAGAGGTTGTGTGCAGGTGCGAAAACTCAGCCATGCTTGGCGAACGGAAAAACATGAATTTACCGAGAGTGAACGTAAACTTACCGACGATAACGGAAAAAGATAAAGACGACATTTTGAATTGGGGGGTGAAGAATAACGTAGATTTCATCGCCGCTTCCTTCGTTAGAAAAGGATCGGACATCGACGTCATACGTGACGTGGTTGGAGAAACGCCGGGGAGGAAAATCGGAATTATCGCGAAAGTGGAAAACATGGAAGGTTTAGATAATTTTGAGGACATCGTGAACAAATCGGACGGCGTGATGGTCGCTCGAGGGGATTTAGGGATGGAGATTCGCATGGAGCAAATTTTCTTGGCGCAAAAAAGAATGATTCGAAGGTGTAACGAAGCCGGGAAACCAGTCATTACCGCGACGCAAATGTTAGAGTCCATGACGGGCGCGCCGAGACCGACGAGAGCGGAAGCGACGGATGTCGCCAACGCCGTCATCGACGGCACCGATTGCGTCATGCTGTCCGGGGAAACTGCGGCGGGGAAGTACCCGTTGGACGCGGTATCTGCCATGGCAGATATTTGTGGCGAAGCGGAAGCGTTCGAGGCGAACGGGGCGGCTGATGGGAGTCGTTCACCGCAACCGTTGGGTTTCGGCATGCACACGTCCTCGAAACCTTTTCTGCGATTCTCGTGGCACGTGCCTTCGTTGGAATCCGTCGCCGCGGCGAGCGCGCAAACTGCGGATGAAATCGGCGCGAAAGTCATCATCACGTTATCGAAATCCGGGAACACCTCGCGATTAATCGCGAAATACCGACCAAACTGTCCAATCGTGGCCGTGGCGATTAATCGACCGAACCACGATCACGGCAACAGCGCTCGGCGTTTGTTGCTTTCCCGCGGCGTCGTTCCGATCATGGAGAAGATGGAATGGAGAGGCGAGACGGCGTTACCGCAAGAGGTGTTATCGAATGCGATTTTGTACGCCAGAGATCACATGAGGATTGTAAAAACTGGAGATTTAGTCGTCGGCGTCCATCGATTACACGGCGATCCGTTGATGAAAGTCGTCGAGGTTCCGTAGTCATTATTAATACTTTTGAGTTTGAGTCGTCACGAAAAGAGAGAGAGTGAGAGAGAGAGAGAGAGAGAGAGAGAGAGAGAGAGAGAGAGAGAGAGAAGGGTTATTTATTATCATCGTATGTATGAGAGAGTAAGAGTCATCGTCAAAAGAAAGAGCAAAGAGAAGAGAAAAAAAGCGAAAGAAACATGTATTGCTGCAAAATATTTCACAACGGGCACAGAAGAGTACAACAAACAAAAGGAGAGGAAAACAACAACAACAACAAATACAAAAATGTATGCAAAAGCGCGCGCTGTAAGAAGAAACGCCAGGCTGCCCGATGTTGTGAAAAGATAATTGAAATATTTTAATACCGTAGTATTTTAACTAATAATATAAAAATACAAAGAAGCGTTACGGAAACTTCGTCAATACTGGTTCTGCGTACTCGCTCGAATCGATCGGATGCGCGTCTCTTCGTTGGAAAATGGTGAACGAGTTCTGAAACAGTTTGTGCGGTTCTAAAAATGACATGGTTTCGAAGACGCCGTATTCAGATACGCTTCCGTCTGCATTTTTACCTCCGTTTCGAGCCAACGTGCGCATTTTTTCCAACCACTCTCGGGATAAACTATTCGTCAGCGTCGAGTGCACCGCGACGTACCCGCCCGGTTTCACGCGAAACCAAAAGTTCTTCAAAAACGTCTCTATTCTATTCGCCGCGCCTAAATCTATCCATAAGAAATCAAACTGAACACCCGGGGCTAACGTGGCGGATAAGTCTGGATTGAATGCGTCGGCTTCGTGTACGACTAAAAAGTTGTTTTCTTCATCGTCGTCGTTCAACTCTTCCGAGCACTCTTTGACCAAGTGCGCTGTCGTATGAGCGTGCGCCATGTTGTCCACGACGTGTAACTGCGGCTCGTACGTCTCTCTGGTTTTCCTTTTTTCACTCTTTCTGCTAAAATATGCCTCGTTCGACCACGGCGTGTCCTTACCGTTCGGGTTTTCGTTTCTCACGACGCACGAGTGTTCCTCCCGCATGCGCTCGTACACCTCGATCTCCTTTTTGTTATCTCGCAACGCTTGCATCAAATATACGGACGTGTACCCCGCGCCAATCTCTAACACGTTTTCTGGTTTCGTAAACCTACACAACTGGTACAAAAACGGGCCCATATTCTCCGCGCCCATGTGCATGTCGTATAAACTTGTCGTTTTTGCGAGGAATGTCTTTGAATACATCCGGCCGAATGTCATCGTTCTCGTGTCTTTTTCTTTCTTTTCCTCGTTAAAGTTCCGTTTTCTCGTCATCAGTTCTTTCTTCGTTTCCTCGAGTATCTTTTCCGCGTATTTTGTTTCTCCGAAGCAGAATTCCTCCGCGATGAACTCGATGACTTCTTTTTTCATATATTCTTCTTCGATGTCTTTGTCTTCTTCTCTGTCGTCTTCTTCTTTTACTTCCGACGAAGACACCAGTAACTTATCCATCAACACATTTTCCAAATCCAAAACAGTTCTCACGTCTCGTTCTTCGAACGCATCCAGCAGGTATAAACAGTCCAGTTTTTTGAGCGCGTCAGAAATTTTCATCGTCGTCGTTTCTCCTGGCAAAGACGAGGACGAGTTCTGTTGGTTTTGATTCGAGACCGTCGCCTCATCTCTCTTCATCTCTGATAGAAACTCTCTTTGTGAGGAATTGACTCTTGAGTTTTTTCCCCTAAAATTCAAAAATCGAACCTCAGAATAAAACACAGACTAGAGTAGTATTCGTTGATCTCCTCCAAAAACTGTGCGATTTGGAAAACTTCAAACGCGACGAACTGCGTTGGAACTGTTCGCTCGATATATTTCGAGTCGTTTGAGATATCATCATCATCCAGAGAGCGAGGGGTGAATCGTACAGACTTTAAGAAAGAGACTGGGGAATTTACTCGTAAATTCAAAAATCAAACACCTCTGTGTTGTGTTGGTATAAACACGACGCTGTTCTGCGCGAGAAAGAGAGAAAGAGAGAAAGAGAGAGACGCGTCAGTTAGTACCTCTCTCGCGCGTTTTTTCCTCCTTTTCCTCGTCGTCAAGAAGAAGACAAAGAAGACAAAGAGAGAGATACTATAATAAAAATGAAACGAGAGCGAGAGGACAGCCTTCTTGTTTTAGTTGAGACTGCTAAGAAACGCAAATCCAAACGCGTCAAAGTTGTCGCGCAAAAGTTGATCACTTTTTACTACCTTCTCAAGAAAAAGACTTAAAAAGAGAGCAGCATGAAAAGCAGCGGAAAGAATAAGAGCGCGACGAAAAGCAGCGCGACCATCGGAGACTTCTTTCCTTTAAAGAAGAGCACTACTAAGAATAAAAGAAACAAAGACGAGCAAGAAAGGTCAGGTAAAAAAAAATTGAAGAAGAACGAAAGCGCGTTGAAAACATGTCCAATATGCACGAAGGATTTTCACTGGACCTTGATCGATGCGCACGCGTCGGAGTGCGTTGGTAAAGGAGATTTCAATCTCGACGAGTTTGATGATGCTTTTGAGAAGAAGACAAAGAGCAGTTCATCGAAAGAAGAAGACAAAGAAGAAGAAGAGAAGGAGACGAGTTTTGAGTCGGAAAAGAAGAAGAAGAAGAAGATGAACGAAAATGACTGCAATACTAACGCGTTTACGACGCTCATACAGAATCAGCGATTGTCCGAGTGTAAGAAGTATTTGGTTCTGAGTTTCGATGAAGAAGGAAAATGGAACTTGGCGTTTGAAAAGAGTGTTTTTGTCGACAAAGCTTTATTCAGCGGCGCAACCGCGCTGAAAGAGATCGAGCGAGGCGGGATCAAATGCAAGACAACTTTGACGGTTTCGATAAACGGAAATGATAATAATCGCACTTTTATCGACGACGAGGATAAAAACAACACCACCACAACTATTCGTGCGACGTATACCAACCATCGGTTATCACAATCCGTGTTGGCGTCGGCTTTGCAAAAAAATGTGAGAAGAAAACGCGTCGGTCCGACGTATCGAGTGGCCAAAGCTATGACGCGGAGGAACGATACGTTCATGCAGTGCGTGAGAAGATTGATGATTATATCCATAGAAGATGGAACTTTACATCCGGATTTACCGTTCTTAGCGTGGTTGATGATTGCGCTGTCGAAAAACTTTGTCGCTTCGACGAGAATCAAAGAGGAGGTGTGCCGAATAGCGAGCGAGCTCGCCGCGCAGGAGTTTCGCGACGATGGAACAACACTCGTAGATGAAAAAGAAGTGAAAGAGGTGAAAAATGACGACTCAGACGACGATGTCGACGTTTTACCGTCCCTTTCCTCCATCCAAGAAAAGTTTGGCTCGAACAGCGAAGAAACGCTTTTGATTGCGTCCTTGATCGTACGCGCGCAGTTTGGCGGCATGGAAGGCGACGTGAAAATGCTCAAGAACTTTATTCGCGTTTGGGTGCGAAGATTCGAATCTATAGATTCGTTACTTTGGATGGATAAAATTAAAAGCAACAGTCCGCGATTAGATTCGACGCTTCTCAAAGAGATGTCTGCGCATCCGTTTGTGAAATTTGACATCCCGTTGGAAGCGATTGACTTTCACGTTTCGGATATCATCGAACACTGCGTCTCCGATATCTCAAGCGAGGAGTTTCAAAACATACGGAAAGCGGTAATAAATGCGTCGTTCAAAAATGAAGAAGGTGCCATTGATTTATTCAGAGCTCGAGAACTCGCTCAAAGCGCGATGTGGTATTGCTCGTCCGGCGTGAACGAGAAGGCGTTGTGGCACCCCAAAAAAATGGAGGAGGACGAGTCGACGAGAAAAAGAAAACAGTTGGAACCGATTTTCAAATCGTACGCGAAGAAGGCGTGCGCATTTGCCGTAAAAGCCATCGGAGAACGGTTCGATCTGTACAAACAACAATAGTATATATAGTTTTTTAGCAGCGTGTAAAATGTAAAGTAGAGCAGAGCGATCAAAATATGTTGTTTGTTGTATCTCACATCGTCGCGTAAAAATTAAAACTCGTCGTGATAATCGTGATAATCGTCCTCGCTCGTCATCGCCGTGGAGTAAAACATCATCTTATTCTTTAAAATTTCCACCAAACTCAGACCGCCGTCTTTATTCTCGTCCGCGTCGTCGACTAAGCTCCCGCTTTGGTCTCTCGCGTGATCGTCGTTGGTCGGATGTAATTTTTTGTAACTCGCCTCGTCCGCGTGTAACTCGTGCGAGGTGACTAACCCGTCTTTATCTTTATCTAATCGAGCAAACAGCGCTAAGGCTCGCACGCGCATAACGCTTTCATCGTACGCGTCGTTGTTGTTGCTACCCTCTTCGTTGCTATTCGTTTTATCATCGCTCCCAACAGGTTCCTCTTCGACTTCGTCCACTTGGTGAAACAAACTTTCGTAGAATTCCGTGAAATTCAACTTCTCGTCCATATTCGTGTCGTGATCCCGAATCGTCTCCGCGACCAGATGCTTCCCAATCTCCGACCCTCTTTTCCCTTCCTCCGGATGTATGAAGTAAAAAAATTCCGTCCTGTTCAACTTCCCATCTTTATCGGTATCCGTCAACTCGAACACTTTCCTCGCGTTGCGTATCCATCGAACGTTGTACTCCTCCATTTCCTTCTCGGTCCCGTTCCCGACTACGTCGACGTCGAAATCATCCTCCAAATATTCTTTCAAAGTCACGAACCCGTCGTGGTCGTTATCCGTGACGTCGAATTCGTGTTCCGCTCGGTTTTCCGAGTGGTTCCTCGCCTGCGCGTAGTGCCAAATTCTGAGCTCTTCTCGCGAGACGATTCCGTTTTGGTCCAAATCGATCACAGGGAAGATTTCTTCCAATCGTTTGGTGACGTTAAAATCGTGGTACCGGTCGTAATCGTGGTAGTCTTCGTCGAAATCTTCGTCGTGTTCCCATCTGTTGTGCTCGTCGTCGTCGTACTCATGATGCGTCTCCACGTCGCCGCCGAAAGAGTGGTCGTGATGTTGCGCGTTTGATTTTAAAGTCTCTTCTGGTAAAGGCGTTTTGCTAAAAAACGACCGTCTCGCTTCCACTGTCGTTTTCGTCGTCGTTTGCATCATCATGAAAGAGAAAAAGAAGACAAAAAAGATACAAAACGAAAAAGAAAAAGAAGAGCGTCGTCCTCCTCCTCGGCAGAGGCCGCGCGTCGTTTCTGGGGGTCTCGTTCTTCGCGTTCTGCTTTTCATTTTCGTCTTTTGATGGTGTGATTATATATATTATATATATGTGTGTGTAGAAAGAGAGAGAGAGAAGAGAGAAGAGAGAAGAGAATTTGTCTGTCGTTTTCTGT
>Ga0213862_10001184_pt1 | contig 11015 bp, 8 predicted proteins | sample PICome_7_FD_160092 | JGI IMG/M metagenome (GOLD analysis project Ga0213862, IMG submission 160092) | Coastal seawater microbial communities near Pivers Island, North Carolina, United States - PICO266 | ecosystem: Environmental > Aquatic > Marine > Coastal | place: USA: North Carolina | collected... | reverse complement strand
TCTTCGAGATTCACCTCGCGCGGATCGCACCCCCGGGGTCGGAGCGCGCCACCGAGACGGACGCCGAGGACGCGAACGCCAAGCGAAGCAAAGGGAGCAAGAAGAGCAAGGCCAAGGCGGACGTCCCGGTGATCCGCGAGAAACTGACGGACGCCGAGCGGCTCGACGCGGTCACCGCGGAATCCGAGCTCCTCGAGCGGATTCGCGAGGAGACCGAGGCGGCGAACGAGCGCGGGCTCATGGACCTCCGAGCCGCGTGCGACGAGGTCGAGATATGCCTCCAGGAGCTCAAGAAGGCTGCGCATGACTTCAAGAAGGAGGTGGCGGTCGGCGCGGTGAACCCACGGACCGGGCTGGTGGACCCGGCGCGATGGCAAAGGCACTCGGAGCAGTACGTTCACGCCAAGGAATCCACGGTTGAGAAACTGACGCTGACGAACAAGACGCTCCGGAACCAGATCACCCACGCGGAGTCCACGCTGCGGCAGAAGGAGGAGATGGGCGAGGTGTTACACGCGGTGGACTTCGAGAAGCTCAAGATTGAGAACCAACAGTTCGCGGAGAGAATCGAGGAGCGAAGCGCGGAACTCGGAAAGCAAAAAGATTCCCTCGCCGTGGCGTCGCTGACGGTGAATAAACTGAAGCGGCAGCTCGACGAAGCCTCCGCGCGCATGCGGCAGCTCCAGGCGGACATGGACCAGAAGCGGTACTACATGGGTACCTTCGACGCTAACCTCGAGGTCGCCGAGAAGGAACACGCGGCGGCGTACAAGCTGAACAAAAACTTGCTCACCGCGTCCAACAGCGCGGAACACCCGGGGGTGATGGAGTACGTGCACCTGAAGAACGAGACGCAGCTGCTGGAGCTGAAGGCTGCGGACTGGGAACGGAAGCTGGAGGTTGCGCAGATGGGAACCGGGCGGCTGACCAATTAGGTGTAGCGACTCGACGTAACTCTCTTTAGATTTTACGATACTCGTCCCTCGTCGCGGTCCGTCTCAACCCACGAGCGCGATGACCGCTAGCGCGCACGCGGTCGCCACCGCGACGGCCCGCGCTCCGTCGATACCCACGGCGAAGTCGTCATCGTCCAGGATCAGCGCCGGCGGCATGAGATACATGAGATTCTTTGATGTTTGTGTGTTCTCTATTGACCCGAGTTAAGCTACTAGTGTTGACCCCCCCGCGCACGCGCCGCTCTCAGTCCATGCGCCCCTTCAGCGTGCGCGTGATGACCTTGTCCTTGGAGATCACGTGCACCACGCCGCCCCATCCCGAGAGGCAGTCCCGGTTCACGCCCGCGAGGATGCACTGCGCGATGACCTCGAAGAGCTCCTCCGGCTCCAGGTCCGGTTTGTACATGCTCTCGCAGACGCCGAACAGCGACTCCTCGTTGTTGCCGCACACCACGAAGTTATCGGTGGGCGCCGCCGCTCCGATCAGGTCCATGCCGGTGATGAAGGGCTTGTACCCGTTAGTCGCGTCCAAGCCCGCGACGACGGGCTCGGCGTAGTAAGGCCCGAACCTCTTCTCGTAGAGCATTGCGGAGACGAGGCTTGCGAACGTCTCCGGGCGCATCTTCCGCGCCTCCCTCAGCTCGTACATGTTATGGCGGAACTTGAACCTCTGCGCCAGGGTCGCCTGGTCCGTCGCCAGGCCCGAGAGGCCGACGTACAGGTGATCGTGTATCTTATAGATCTTCTTCATGTCAACCGCGGTGGTTTGCTGCTGGTTGATGCCGAAGCGGAGGTCGGACGCGATCGCCACGCACTCCTTGCCGCACATCGCTGTCGTGATTGGACGGGTGATGGGTGTGGGATACGCGTCAGATGGGGTGCTGAGGGGTGGGTCGGGTGCTGGGACGGGCGTCGGTCCGTGGGGCAACCCTAAAACAAACATCTCCCGCGCCCAAGAGGCGCGGAGAGATCCGTTGTCAGATCTCGGGGCGGTCCAGGGTACGACGTCGCGGGACGTGTGCGTCGCGAGGGCGGTCGGGGTCACGCACCGATGATGGCGGCACCGTTGTAAGACATGATGCTCATTTTGAAACCCTCTCTAACTCTAGCGCGGCGCCACCTGCGCGCGCTGCCTCGACTGCCCACGGAGCAACGCGAGACACGGCGAAAGTTCAAAGCGAATCGATCGAGCTCGTCTCAAGCAGTTCAGGCTTGCCCGAAGGCTCGGCGGTTAGTCATTGCGACCGCGCGCTTCCGGCAACGCGCACGAGCAGGAGAGTCGAGCGCGGCACTCGCGCGCGCGCCCTCCGCTTCACACCCCAGTCCCGGCATCGACACGATCGACCATGGTCCTCTACGACCTCATGGTCATCGTCAAGTCGGCGACGCCGAGGGCGCAGCTCGCCGACATCCTGCGGCGGGCGGGCACCCGCGTGCTCGACGCGGGCGGCGTCATCACCGACGTAACCTCCTTCGGCACGCGGCCGCTCGCCTACGAGTTCAAGTCCCCGGGAGAGAAACACTTCGACGTGCGTGTCCCGCATCGATCCACCACCCGCGGCCGGCCCTCACGGCGCTCGCCGCGGCGTCGCGCGCGCGTTTCCGGCGACAACCATCCGCAGGCCGCCATTTCCTCGTCCGCTAAACCTAACAAACTAACCCGTGTCCTGACCCCGTGCCCCGTTCGTCCCGTGTTCACAGGCGCACTTTGTGCAGATGTCATTCAACACCACGCCCACGCTGATTGACGACGTGAAGCACGACATGCGCACCGACGAGCGCATCCTACGATGGATCGCCGTCAAGCAGAAGGCGCTCAGGCCGCTGAAGGAGTACAAGGCTAAGGATCCACGGAACCTGAATCTGCCCACGGCGCCAGAGCCCGTCCCCGTCGTTCCCACGCGGCCGCCGGCCAAGTACCCGCTGTTCTCCGAGGAGAGGAAGGCTCGCAGGAACGCGAGGCGCAAAGCGGCGGCGGCGAGCGATTAGGCACCCGTCCGATTGAGCACCCACGACGACGCAGGTGACAGGTGAGCGCCCTGGGCCCTTTTCGATTGCGTTTTGTCATCATCTTTCGCTCGGCACCCGCCGCCGCCGCCCGCGCCCGAGGAAGCCTTCGTTCGATGCGGAGGACGATTCTACTCTTAGTTATCCCTGGCAGAACTCGCCAAGGCCGGCGATCGTCGTGTTGATAACCTTTTCTTACGCATCACCGACGAACGGGGCTTCCCCGAACTCTAGCGCCACATGGGCGGTTTTGGTTTTTGGTTTTTTCGGGCGCTCCACACTCCCGGGCCACCGCGGAGGACGATCAAACCTTTAGTTATCCCTGGCATAATCCACCAGCCTTGGTCGGCCTCGGTGGGGTTCGTGTTGACCTATTAGCTCTAACTGACGCGTGATCGGGAGGAGGTCGACCCGGGGTTTTGTTTACCCGTTCTCACTCGACGCTTATGAGGAGCCTCATTAGCGGATTTCTCCAAGGGAGTCATCCCGGTGACGATACACCTTCCTTTGTTACACACATTCTGAGGCGTCGTCTGACACACGAGCCCGACTCGGACGCCTCGACTTCACAAACTCAGCTCAGTCGCTGACGTGTCAAACCCACGATCCATTCGCCACAGGCGCATCCAGGGTATCGGACGATCCAATCGAAGGAGTGAGGACGAGGGGGCGCAAAATTAACGGTGCGCAAACTAAACTTTTCCGGTTTCCCCTCTCTCCTTTTACCCGGCCGAGACCTCGGCCCTGCTCGTGGAAGACGATATACACAATTCGGATTCCCTCAGATTCTCCGTGATTGATAAAATTGTGATCTCACCGACACGACACACGGGCGTGAGGGTCGAGGCCCGCGCTTTTTCCGGTTTTTTCAACTCGGGAGTCTCGGCGTCGGCGTTCGTCACCAGTGATGAAGACTATAAGGGCGTTTCTCAGAAAACACCATTCGCAGTGCCCGAACTTTAGATCACCCTGCCAGATTCGTCTGGACGCAACAGGCTCATGCTGCAGGCTTTGCTTCCTTGGATGTCTGAGGTGACGACGAGACGCGCGACTGAGAGACTCCACCCGACTTTTGGCATCCGCGCCCGGCTGGCTTTTTCCACTTGGCGAAACCCCGTCCTCACCTCTCTCCTTTCCCATACGCAGACCCTTCGAGCCTCCGCGTTAGGTTCCATAGCACGTAGACGCGGCCTAGCCACGCCGCATTAGAGCTCCTAGTTAGATTTCGCATCGTTGTATTGCATTGTACGCGCGTCAATGCCAACCGCAGACTACACTCGAAGACCCGCTCAACGCCAAAAAGCGCAGAGGCTGATCTGCGTTTTGCCACGTCGATGGCAATCTGAAGAAAAAGTGGTCGCGTCGATACACGCTCGCGGCACTCTCACAAGCGGCGAAGGCCAAAGGCACACGTCCGCGTCGCTCACACATCACTCACCATTACCCGTCGCGGCGCCATGCTCGCGCTCCTCTCCCGCGCCGCCACCTCCCACCCGAGCGGCCGGGCATCATCACGAAAGGTCTCAACGGAGGTGGCCCATCTTACCCGTCGGCACGCATCCACCGGGATGACCGCCGAGTGGCGCCGGTCGCTCGTGGGTCATACCGGGCGGCGGAACGCGGCGCTCACGCGATCGTTCGCGACCGCGTCCGTTCGCACGGACGACCCAACATCCCCGCACGTCTCCCTCGTGCAAGGCGCCAGCCGAGGCATCGGCCTCGAGATGGTCCGACAGCTCCTGCAGAACGAGGACGCGTCGATGGCCGGCCGACCCGCCGCCGCCGGCGGGCACGTCGTCGCCACATGCAGGGACCCAGACAACGCCACCGCGCTACACACGCTCAAGGCGGCGTATCCCACACGGCTGACCGTGGTGAGACTGGACGTGGAGGACTCGACGTCAATCACCGAAGCGGCGGAGACGGTCAAATCGAAGCACGGCCGCGTAGACGTGGTGGTGCAAACAGCGGCGGTGTTGCACGTCAAGGGTGAGATGGCGCCGGAGACCAGCATCGCGCGCATCGACGAAGCGGCGATGATGCGATCGTTCAGGGTGAACGCGATGGGACCGACGCTCGTCGCCAAGGCGCTATCGCCGTTGCTGATGGAGGCGAGCGCCAGATCCGCGGCGGATTCCGGGGGCCCGCCCGCGATCGTGGCTAACCTGTCCGCCAGGGTGAGCTCCATAGGCGATAACGGGCTCGGTGGGTGGTACTCGTACAGGGCGTCCAAGACGGCGCTGAACCAGCTGACGAAGAACTGCGCGATCGAGTTTGCGCGGAAGAAGCACCAGGTGAGCTTCATCTTACTCCACCCCGGGACGGTGGACACAGACTTGTCTCAACCGTTTAAGAAGAACGTGCCGCCGGAGAAGCTGTTCACGCCGGAGTTCAGCGCGTCCGCGCTGCTCAAGATCGTCGGGGAGAAGGACCAGTCGGACACCGGTAGGTTCTTCGCGTGGGACGGCGCAGAGGTTCAGTGGTAGCGTCGGTAAGTTCGATTCGGCGCTTACGTGCGTAGACTATAAATTCATTTCACTAATAAACCGCTCAAGCCGTCACCTCGTCCGCGGTTACACTCACCCCGCGCAACGCGTTCCTCGCCTCCTCCGCGCGCGCGTTCCTCTCCACGATCGCCTCGTTCAGCCCCTTCACGTACTGCGCGACGTACTCGTCGAGCCTCGGGTGTTCGTCGGTTCGAGTCAGCCCGTCGTACGAAACGTAAACGGCGCCGTCGTAGTACCAGCCGTCGGGTAACTCCGCCTCCTCTTTACACCGCGTCGCGATCGCCCCTCGATCCTCCTCACTCAACGACGTCATCGTCATGAGCGATTCGGGCTGAGGACCGCGGTGCGCGCAGGATCGCACGCGACCCGCGAGGTCCAGCCCGTCGCCGCCGACGCCGCGACCCGAGACGATTATTTGAACCTCGGTTGCCACATCGCCGGTGAATTCGTGATTATTGGAGAATTTGTCGGAGAATGGCGCGGCTGCTGTGGAGTTGTACACGCACCTGACCGTGCGCGCGTCGCCGTCTGCCAGCGTGGCGACGATCTCGGCGTGCATGACCGTCGGTGCGTTGGGGTCCAGCTCGAGAAACCGGGTGAGGTCGTACGCGAGCCTGTAAAACACAAAGTTATAGTATGGGCAAACAGTTAGAGAAAAAAAAACGCTCACCGTTCGTTTGGCGTCATCCGTTGAAGCTCATCCGCCGTCTTGGGCGGCGCCCTTCTGCCGGACGCGAAGAGCCCGCGGACGGTTGCGACGACGCGATCGAGGTCAAGGTCACCCACCGCGGCGACGCGGCGCCACGCGACGTCGTTGGAAGTAACGTCGCGGGCGCACCGAAGCAGCCTCGCGTGGCACGGAGCGACTTCTTCGATAATCTTCTCTCCGTAACCGCGTCCCGTCGTGGTCGCCGCCGCGAGCGGGCTGCTGAGCAGCCGCCTGGTACCGACGGTGACGTTCACGTCGCCGCCGTGTGACCGAACCGCCGCGCGGATCCACGCGCTGGCGTCCGCGAGAAGCTCCTGCGAAGTGGGAGCCGCGACGGCGGATGAATTCGAAGCGACGTTGACCCCGTTCCCACTCGACGCGGCGCCCGAGGGAAGCACGATGACGTTATCCACCGCCGGCGGGGTCACCTGCGCGAGTGACCCGAACGCGGGTGATCGCTCCGCGTCGGCGAAGAATCCATCCGCCGCGACGCACGCGGTCACCGCGCCCAGCCTCAACCTCATCTCAGAAGTAGAAGCCGAACGGAGCGCCTCGCGAACGGCGCCCGCGATCGTACCCGGCGGCGCGTACGTCCTCGCGATGAGGCACACCCTGCTCTTCTTCAGCCTAGTACCCGCCCCATCCCTCGCCGCGTGTACACGAGCGGCGACGCGTGAGGTGAGCGTCGCGGCGAGTGCGTGGATTGAAGTCGGCCCGAACCCGGGCGCGGGAACCTCGCACTCGATCCAAGCCGCCGAGCCAGACGCGTACTCCCGCAGCGACTCGAACACGTCATCCTGGCACCCGTCCGGCGCACCGGTCAGTAAGGTGACATCGACGACGTCGGCGTCGGATGTAAAGTCATCGGATGTTAACTCATCTCCTCCTGTGAGATCCATCGGATCCGATGACGCTTCCGCGATTGATTTTCCGACCAGCGCGCCCGCCGCGGCGAGGACGGCGGAGTCCGGCTCCCTGGTCTGGAACCGCTTGTGCGCCGCCGATGCCGCCGCGTTGGCCGCGGCGGACGCGATCGCGATCCCACCCGCGCGTTCGCGCGTGGACCTCGCGCGGCCGCACGCCCACGCCTGCGACGGCGTGGCGCCCGCGTAGGCGCCGAGACCGGTCCTCACCTCGCAGCCGTCCAGGGTCTCCGCCGCCGCCGCCGCGACGCGCCTCCACCTCGGAACCACCACTCGGTTAAAGTGACGCTTCGACTTCTCCCCGAGCGTCGCGAGCGAGAACGCGATCGAGGAAGTCGATCCGGCGTCTTTGTCGTTCAGTTTCGATCGGAACAGGTGCGAGGGCGCGAGCGCGCCGCCGTCGTCGGTGAGCCTGAACACGCATATCGGCCCCGCGGCGTAATCCGCCGCGCCGTCGACGTCCACCAACGCGTCGTGGATATCAATCGTCCCCACGTTGGCGCCGATGGCGAGGTGAACCGGCACGCCGTGGTCCGGGACGAACGCGACGCCGTTGTCGAACACGTGCCACTCCCCGCGCCTCGCGCCGTCGTCCCCCGACACGACGTCGAAAACGCGCGGATCCAAACAAAAGTTTCCCGGCTCGACGAAGGCCAGCACTGGCTCGGGTTTCGGGACCAGCAGCGAGGGTCCGAGCGCGAGGGATTCGTCGACGACGTACCGAGAGGTGAGCGGCGCGAACGCCTGACCGGTATCGGCGTCGTCTTCATCGTCGGACAACGCGAAGAAGTCTTCGTCGTCCGCCGGTTCGATTGTTAGTTTTGTCGGTTCGTCGCCGGGCGCCGCGTTCTCGTCACCCTCGCTCTCAAAGTCGAGCTCGTCGTCCAGAAACACCTCATCGTCCGCGATGGATGTCTTCACCTCGTGTTCGACCTCGACCTCGTCCTTGTGTTCGCTTTTGCGCGCCGCGCGCCTCTTCTCGGCGGCGCGTAACCTTCGTTTACGAAAGTTGAGCCGAGCGTCCTTGACGATTTTCTTCGTCGCGTCCCTCGCGCCCTCGCACGCCTCCGTCTCGGCGCCGTCCGCGGGCCACGCGCGGACGAGCGGTACGCTCGACGTGAGCACCAGCGGTGTAACCCGACCGTCCCGCGATCGAACCCCGCCCGGGACGAACGAATCGCCGTACACGACGGCGCCGAGCGGTTCGCCCGAGTCGACCCCACAAACGCCGCGGAGAGCGACTCGAACCGACGCGATACATCGCGAGACACCGCCGCCCCGCGTTGGATCCTCCCCGTTCACGTTGGCGCCAGCTGGCCCTCGGTCTCCAGCGCCGACGGGGTGGGCGTTGGATGGGTCCCGCGCGTCGATTCGTATCTCGAGCTCCGACGCGCGATCCGAACCGACGTGGCGCGGAACGCCGAGCGCGTTCGCCGTTCGCGCGAACGCGTCGCGAGCGGCGGATTCAAAAGACTCACTCACTTTGCCTTCATCCGCGCTCCACGTCTCCGGACCGCATCCGTTGGTCCACACGTCGCACGCGATGGCCATGGCGTCGCGCCCCGCGGCGACCGCCGCGGCGTACAGACCCATGAGCGCGGCGATGTCCGCCTCGTTCGATTCGCGCGGCGCCTCTTTCGATTTGTTTCCCTCGGCGGCTTCGCACTTCGTGAAGCCGTTGATCTCCGCGGCGGTGATGCACCCCTGCGCGAACACGTACGTCCTGGAACACGTGACGCCCGGGCTCTTCGGGTGCCTCGCCTCCACGACGCAGTGCAGCGCGGCGCCGCGTGCGTGCCCCGCGGAGGACGCTCTCGTGTTTTCGAAATCCAAATCGTCACCGGCGCCGCCGTCTCCCTCGGTGCCGAGCCCGAACCGAACCCTCGGCGCGTCCGCGTCGTCATCGAACCCTTTGAAACCCACCGCGGTTCGCAGCGTGCCGTACGTGAAGAACTCGCACAGCGGGTCGAATGCGACGGCGGGTGTGAGGGTCATGCGTCCCGGCGCGCGCCTGGCGTCCATCGCCGACAACGACGCCTCCCAGTGTTGACGAAAAGGCGGGATAGATGCCGTCAGTTCGCGCCGGAGCTGCGCGCCGTCGAGCTGCGCGAAGCAGTGCGCGTGGACGACGGACCACGTGTTCACGACCTGCGTGCTCATGGTGAAGAAACCGGAGCGGCCGACGCCCTCGATGCCGTAGGCCTGGAGCAGCGGCCACTTTTCCGTCTCCATGGCGCCCGGTCCGTTCGGCGTGCACGCCACGCCGACGGTCGATACGCCCGTCAGCATGGACACGAGCGCGGTGAGCTTGAAGTCCTGCAGCACGTCCTCCTCCTCCTCCTCTTCATCGGAGTCGTCGCTGCCGTCCATGCGTAGGGATTCATCCGACGATGCTTCATCGTCGTCGTCTTCCCGATCAGGCCTTTTCGGTGCTTCGTCGTCCTCGTTCGGGATGTGCCGGGGCGGGAGCGTGTGCACGTCCACGGCACCCCAGGCGGCGATGTACGGCCTGAGCGCCTCGTAGTGCGCGTGTCCCACGTGTATCTCGCACCGATCCGGCCGCACGAGTAAGACCACATCCTCACCCCACCGGCCGACGCACTGCTCGCGCTCCAGGAGCTCGTGCCCGCCCACACCGCCGAGGAGAAAGTTCAGGCATCGGACGCTCCCGAGGTTGTCCCGCCCGTCGATGCCGCCTATGAACAGCAGCGCGTCGACACCCTGGGACTCACGAAGACTGCCGCACGTCGCCTGGAGGCGCTGCAGGCGGCATAGCGAATCCGCCGGCGCGAACGCGTCCTCCCCGCGCGGCGCCATCTGGTGAAGTGTTCGTTGACAGTTGACTTTCGTTTGTGTGTGGGCACCTTCCTGTCAACGAAAACACTCGGAGTTGACGACGGCGTCGCTCAGAGCCATGGGGCGCTCCCTCCGTCTGGAGCGTGCGCTCCTCGCGCTGCTCATTCTCGGGTTCGCACCCCTCGAGTGCGGCGCGGGGCACTGGCGGGGCGGGCACCGCGGGAGCCGCGGCCACGACGGAGCCGCGGGGCTCGGCGCGCCTTCGAACCATCTCGCGCGCCCGCCCCGAATCACCCGGCTCGAACCGCCGAAGGGGCACGTCTCCGGCGGAACGACGGTGACGATCCGAGGCCGCGGCTTCGTCAGGTCCACGAACCTGCGCGTGCGATTCGCGGACGAGAACGCCGTGGACGAGGTCCGCGGGACGTGGGTGTCGTCCGGCGAGGTCACATGCGTCACGCCCGCGCGGTCCAAGGCTGCCACCGCGCAGGTGACCGTCAGCAACGGCGACGGGTCGTGGAGCGCGCCGCCGCTGGTGTACGTCGCAGGGTCGGGGACCGCGCTGACGTTCATATACGACGACTCGCCACCGGGGTGCCAAGGGTGTACCGCGCCCGGGGGGTTTCAGGCGGCGCTGTCGCCGTGGGAACGCGCGAGGGAACGATGGGAGTCGGACGTAGACGCGGGGCCAGACGTGGGGGGCACGACGGTGCACATATCCTCCGCGAACGGGCGGCTGCGCGTCAACCCCGGCGTCCGGGGTACGGCCGTACCGTCGCCGCCGTCGCCTCCGTTGACTCCCCCGGTCTCTGTGCCGACGCCCGACCTTCACCTCGTCGCCGACGACGTCGTCGACGTCGACTCGAGTAACTTGATACAATCGTGGTCGGATCACAACGGCAACGGGCTGAGCCTGAACGCGTTCGCGGGCAAGCCGACGCTCGTGGACGGCGGCGACGTAGACACCGGGGCTTTGTTCAACGGGCACAAGGCTGTGCGGTTCGGGAAATCCGGCGTCACCGGTCTGAGCCTCGGCAAGTCGGCGCTGCGGCTCTCGACTTCGCTCGACGGGATCACGATCATCATGGCGTTGAGCGTGGATACCAGGGCCCCGGTC
>Ga0213862_10001175_pt1 | contig 11060 bp, 1 predicted proteins | sample PICome_7_FD_160092 | JGI IMG/M metagenome (GOLD analysis project Ga0213862, IMG submission 160092) | Coastal seawater microbial communities near Pivers Island, North Carolina, United States - PICO266 | ecosystem: Environmental > Aquatic > Marine > Coastal | place: USA: North Carolina | collected... | reverse complement strand
CTTCCCCCAGGATTCACCCCTCGCGCCCGGCACGCCTGTCTCAACTCTTGCAGCGTTAACGTCTTCGCGCTCACGATGTCGTACCTCGCGCCGACGTCCGCGAGTTTCCCATTCGCATCTTTGATTCTTTCCTCTCGCGCGTCTCGCTTCGCCGGCGACGCCGCGCCGAACAGATTCGCCCCCGCGTGCTGTCTCGCCCGGTTCTCGTTCCACTTCCTCTGCGCGTTCTGCGCGAACGGCGCGTTTTCATCACCGCCCAAGATCGCCTCGACGCCCGTGCTCGGGCCGAGTTTACGCACCGGGTGGTGCGTCGCGACGTTTCGTAATTTGATGGCGCGCGGCGCGTGGCTCATGAATCCATCATCGTTCGCGTTCGCGTTCGCGTCGGCGTCGCTCAGCGGCGCGCGATCGGCGAGCGGTGACGTGGGCATCGTGTGCTTCGTCTCGGGATGCGCGTTCGCCGCGCGCGCGAGGCGCGAAGTGACGCCGGGCGAGCGATTGCGCACTCGGAGAGACAAATCGTCTCTTTTTCGTGCTCGTTCCCCTTTCTGCAGTTTGACGCCGCGAGTAGTATTACAACGTTACAAGTTTGGGGTGGACCACGCGTCGATGACTTCGGTGCGGCTGCGCAAAGAAGGCGTTCCCTCGGCACCGCTCGGCGTGTAGGAGCCAATGCCGACCGTGGCGAGGAATTTCTTGGTGTTTTTGATTGGGCGGATGCGGCGAGGTTTCTTCTTCTTCCTCGAGAAGCGTCGCGACGGCGCTTTTCGACCATCGCCGCGCGGTACTTCGATGTCGACGTCGACGTCGTTCCATCCGGTGCGAAAGAGTTCGGCCTGGGACGTCTGCGACTTAATTCGGTCGTCGACGGCCGTCTCCGACTCGGAATCGTGCTCGGCGCCGCTGGAAGTTTCTGGTTTGGGCTTCGGGAGCAAGTTGGCAGTTTTCTTCAACCGCTCCGCGACGCGCATGAAGATGGACTGCGTGTCATCGATCTTGCTCTCGACAAACTTTCCTCGAAAGCCGACGAGCGATTTCAACACGCTCCATACGATGTGGTTTTTAAGCTCTGACGTCAAGTCACGCCAGCGACCGGAAAAGTTTTCGTACGCAAAGGCGTCGACGCCGAGTTGCAAGTCTCTGAACGCGCGTGATTTGCCTTCGTACGTCATCTTCATGTGCAGAGGATGAATTCTGAAATAGCGCAAAAGTACGGTTTTGTGATCAATACCCTTTTCGCCCTTTTTCGCATGCACGTCTTCAAACTCTTCGAGAACTTCATCTTTTTCTTCGTTCCAACGCCATCGTCGCCGATGCTTTGACGCCGACATCTCCGACGGCAATTCAAGCGGCGTCAGATGCACACCCTTTGCGTTTATAGATTGCGCCCGAATCAAGCTCTCGCGCGGCGACATCTCCGCATTCTTGGCGAGCGCCGGACGCCTGTAAACATTCTCAAACGCGTCGTGATCGCTGGACTTCGTCATTGGAAAGAGATATTGGTAAATCATTTTGTACTGCGAGTGCTTGATGTCCACCTCGAACGGTTGCACACTCAGCTCCAAATGGTCGTATACCGGTTTCTCCGGCGCCGATCCCGCGCGGATGGAGAAAAAGTCAATCAACGGCGCGTCGTTACGCGCGCGTGATTCGTGCACGCTTCCCGGTGGAATCCAGCGAGAAAACATCTGATCGACGCAGCCTTCATCGAGCGACACCATACTTAAACCGTGCAGCTTAAATCGCAGCATCCCAGAAGAGTCAACCTGGCGTTCGCGCGAAAGCGACAGTCGCGAGAGCTGAGCGGAGATGAAAGGACTCCCACCCTGCCACAAAGTCCAAGCCGCGTGTTCGATTTCGAGACTTAATCGAATCGCGGAGTGCCGCCGATAGAGCCTATCGTTCTCTTCGGCTTGATGCACCGCAGCGAGGACGCGCAACTCAGCCTTCTGCGCAGCGGACCAAAGGACATCGATTTCACGAAGGACTTTCTGCTTTTCGCTCGGCGCCAGAGCGACCGCGCGGCGATAATTCTTCTCCATACTCTCCACCGCCCAGCGAGCGGCCATCAACTTCATCATCGGTTTCGCGACGATAGCTGAAGATTCAAGCGCAACCGTGTCACTCAACGTTCGATCACGACTCATCAAAACCTTTGAAGCCTGAAAGCTCGGTCGAGGACGCTCCAAAGCCGCTGGTGTCAAGAATAGGCTCGCCATGACGTCGATCAAAACAACGTACTGGCTCGAATTCATTTCCGCGACGATTTCGGGAGAACGCATTGAAAATTGGCTCACCGCTTCCCCTTTGGTCTCGCTCGCCGTGCGCTTACCGAAAGCCTGAACATCAGCCTCCGTCGGCTCGTTGTACGCGTACAACTCGGCGTCGGTTATGCGACTTTGCGTCGCTGTGACGGCGTTTGCGTGCTCAAAAACCATCGAACCTGGAGCGAAAATGCGTCGCAAGAGCGAACCTGATTCTTTGCGACCGTCGCCACTTTCGAATACGTCGTCACGAACCAAAGAAGTATGTATGCCATCCACCGAAGAATGATTTTCCCGCAACCACTGCACACCGGCGTTTAAGTCGACGTTCGTCGGCGCCACGTACGCTTGAACTTGTTGTAAAGATACCGTGACGAGACGACGACCCGTCGAACCGCCGTCGTCCATTCGTCTACCAACCACAAGTCCGCCTTCGGCTGCGAGTAACATTCGACCAGCGGCATCTTTGCCCTTAAAATTGATTTGCGGAGCGGTGATTTGAATGACGAAGAGCACAACAGCTTCCGTCGCACGTTTCGGTGATTCGTAATTCTTTTCGAGCGTCTCTTCCGCACTTAGCGCGTGCAAACTTGGTCCATCGCCCATGATATCGTCTAATTCACGGCGACGTCGACTCACTCCCGACAGTTTATCCGCTGACTTTAGGATGCGATTGAGCTCGGTCCAAGTCGGCTCGCGTCTTTCCGTCTGCGCCGCCGTCCAAATGGCGTTGATCCAGCCGAGGATAGCGTTCCGCTGTTCGGCTTCAATTAAGATCCGAGGAGCGTCAACTTCGATCTGAATGCCCTGGCTGGCCACTGAATCTTCATTGCGCTGAGTAATCTCGAGTCTTTTCGTGTCTAATACCAACGTTGGATCCGTGGACGTCGGGCGCGAAGCCGATCCATCATCTGCCTGTGACGGGCTCTTGGCGCTTCCTTGCAACATCTCTTTGACGACGTCGTCGAGCTCTGCAAAGTTCAGTCTGTTGGTAATAGATCCAGCGCGAAGATTAGCGAGGCGACGTGGACTCGATCCCTTACGTTCGAGACTGCCGTCACGCTCAGGCACGTGGAATTGCGACGAATCTGCTCGCAGGGTGAATTCCACCTTGGTCCGAGGCGCTTTTTTCGCGACGCAATGCACCGATTTGAGACAGAAACACGCCCCGTACGCATTAGCTGTCTCGTCGCTCGAAGCGTTCACCACATGAATGACGCTCGAGGTGATGACAGTGTCGATGCTTGCGAACAAGTCAACCAAACTTATCGATTCTGGGTGTTTTACCCGTCGCGGGGCGCCCCACGGTCGCAAGTTCCAGATCGACCGCAGCGCGACCATTGGCTTCTTCATCCCATGTTCCCATTGTTTCATGAACTCAACGTCATCTGGTGTCAGCGCTATGGTCGGATTCGAATAGTGGCCCTGGTGTTCGAACGATGGCACGTCAGTGGTAAGATTTCTCACGTATTCGACGAAGCGATCCATGGTCGCGGCGTTGACCATTTTCGTGACGAACTCTTCCATGGACGCCAGATCGACATCGAGATTCACAAAACAAGCACTTGAGCGCGTCAAATCTCTGGAGTAAAGCTCCTTTCCAGTCGTTGAGTCGTGTCTGTAGTGCGTACGATGACCATCGCCGCCATCGAGGAGGGCTTTGAATTCGTAATCTGCCTTGACGCACATGACCGGGAAGATGACCAACTTATGCTTCGGCGATGGTTCATCCGCGCGTGGCGTCGAAGCTTCGGTACACTCTTCATCATCTTGAATTCTTGATATCGTGAAGTTCGCGCTACGAATGACCACGTTGCGCGGCTTCATGTCGAACTCCCACATGTCGGCGAAAATCTCTAGCTCGCTCGCAAACGAGTCTCCCCCGTGCTCGCCGAGATGCTCAATCTGTCCTTGACTATCCACCTTCGCACCGGACTGAATCATCGTTATACGCATTAATCCGCGCCACTGACTTCTCAAAATATCCCACCAGGGCATGCTCGGCGGTCTGGGATTGTTTCGATCGTATTCCTTCGTCGGCGGACGTCCACCTCCGCCTCCTGGAATGTGCTTGTGCAGGCGTGGAAGGACGAGTCTCGTCGTGAGCTCTCGCGACACATTGAACAAATACGGCTCAATGCACGTCGCCACAAATATATCAGCTTCTTTGATGTCAAAAGTCGCATCTGTGTACCACATCGCCGTCGGTCGCGAAGGCGTGTCGGGTCCGTTTGTCTTCGCCCATCGTCTTCGTCCGACAGGGAGGGCAACTTGTCCCGTCAATATGCGCGGGGCGTATTGTCTAGCCTGCACAAATGTCCCTGCGATCGTGGCTTCACTACACATGAAAATAGGACGTGCGGTCAAATCCGCCACGCAGACGCGCATTTCGGTTACGCTTGTGTGCATCGTCAAAACGTTTTGCATCTGCAAAGACACAGAATCGCTATACGGAGCATCCACACGACGTACGTGCGCGCCTGCTTTCGCTGTGAGCTCATCACCATCGCCTTTACCACCTCCCCACACTGCCGTAGAGGTGACGCTGCCTATATCCATGTGCAACGCGGAGCCACCGCCGTTTGCTAAGAATTCCTTATGCTGGAGATACGTCGTGGTGATGCTTCGCATCGCCTCTTCAGTGGAAGACGTAAACTCCGCGGCCGCGATGCAAGATCCCAATGCAGCTTGCTTTGCACGCATAAAACGCTCCAAATCATTCGAGTCTTCGACTTCAATTTCGATACTGCTGACCTTGACATTGATTTCAGTCGCCGGTTTTGACGGAGACGATTCGGCGCAGGCGGGTAAATTGGCAGCCAACGAAATTCGCTCCTTCTTTGCGCGCTTCCCAGTCGTTTTCACGACGTCGGAGAATACCGCTTCGCCTATAATCATGGCTACCATGGCGTCGCCGAGGTCTAAGTTTGCGGGAAGCATGAGCTTTGCCTTCTCAACCACAATTTGAAACTTGCGGCGCCTGGCGATGTCTTCGGCGTCTTCGTGTGTGATCGCTGCGACATGAGGCAACGTGCGTTCGCACTCGTCTTGAGTTACGGAGATCAATTCTAACTCCGTTATCGTGTATCCGTTCATACCAAAAGTCACATCTCTCACGCAGCACGTTTTTTCGAGTGGGCGCGCGTCCATAAGTCCAAATGATACTTGCGCGCACGCGCCCGGCGTGACAAAGAACGAGCCGCTGACTTTGCGCACGTCAAACGAAAGATCCAATTTTGTTTGATCCTTCGAGGCGTTTTGTGTACCGTCAGTCGACATCTTTGCTGGCTTTGCAGCCTTTGCCAGGTTTGAAATTTCTAGTGCGAGAAAATGCGCATCCGGTTCCCAATCAAATTCGACGCCTTCCACGGATACTGCCGCGCGCTTGTTGGCGCCTTGTTTGTACTCAACATCGAGACTTCCGACTAGCATCACGCGGTTGTTCTCTACCGCGACTTCTTCGTAATTGACTCGTCCGACCCACCGCGAATCTTTCTTCGCCTCTTCGGCTTTGGCGGGTCTTTGAATGGTGTCGTACATAGAGACTGTGAAACCACCCGCCGCCATTCTCGTTAAGTTTGCCTCCGGCTGCGACATCTCTGCGAGCGGACAACTTATGTCGAGCGCGCACTCTACAGGCTCATCGCCGCGCGAGTTTTGCGGTATCTCACCGAACGTCGAGTAAGGCGTCATCGTGCATCGAGCGCGCATCGCTGTGTCGACCAAGATGACGCGTGTAGATTTCTTCACCTTATTTGAAGACGTCGCCTTGTCAGACGAATCGCCTTTTGCGCTCGCCATGGTTGCCTTGGCGCGCTTCGCGACGGCATCAATCTTCTTTGCGAGTTCACCTGCTTCGTTCATGTTCAAATCGATGGTAGTTTCCGACAACTCAACCGCGTTTCCGGCAGCTTCGGATCGCGCAACGCTGATGGCTTCAATCTGCACGACGGGGTGGTAACCGGGAACCGTCACTTGTACGCGTGACATCGTGCACACGCCGCGCTTGTCTGACGCGCTCGAACTAACTAGCATACACGTCCCTTCATCGACTAAATTTCCATATCGACCACGAATCTGCTCGGTGAGAAACTGACACGATGTTGCCCCGTGCTCGTCGTACATTCTCGCGCATAGCGACGTTTTGCACATCATCTGCGCATCGACGACGTCCCACGGCGCCGAGTTCTTTTTTGTGTTCGTCGACTTAGTGGAGCCGTTTCTTGATTTCGTTTTCTGCGCCTTTAACGCAGCGACTAAATCTGCCGCATCGGCATGGTGCCTAAAATCGCACGAATCCACCGTAAACGTTGCGGTGGCGGGCAATTTGCCGCCGTCGCCGAGTGCTTTCTCTGAAAGCGACAAGAATACCGAGGCACTCGGCGCGTTGATGAGAGCTAATGTCTGATGCTTTCCATGCACTAATTTTGCATCCGCCACGGACATATTCACCTCTGCCCACGCGTCCGCCTCGAACGCCGTGGAGGCAAACGGCGAGACGACTTGCTGTTGCTTTCGAAAGAGACGAAATCCCTTTTTGGACGCGCTCACTCTCTCGACCGAGAATTGCATATGCGTCATCACGCCAGTCAACGGTGCTTCCTGGTTCTTATTCTCCATCACGACGCGTTTAAATTCTATCTTGCATTTCCTCGGCACTTTGAGTAGACCCCTCACAGCCTTGTGCGGACCTTGCTGTTGTTTGACGGTAATCGGCGCCAAATCTGTTTTCGTCTCGATCTTCTTCGCTCGCTCGCCAACACGCTTCACGAGAGACAAGGTCGAACCACTCAATCCCGCGTGCACAGGTACGATAGTTTTCGTCTCGGAATCAAACTCCGCGACGAGGTTCACGTTGGTGTCTGTCATGCTCCAACCATCCTTGCCTCGCAGCATACGTGCCGTGATGAGGAATTTCAGCGAAGCTCCGGCCGTGCCAGACGCTTCAAACGTGAGTTTATCACAAAACAACATGTCGACGTCATCATCATCTTCTTCGCGCACCGTCAGCGATACGACCGTGATGTCGACAAAGGACGCGATGCCCTTCATCAATCTCCACTTGCCGCGCGTCATCGCCTTCTTTTTAGTGTTCGTCATTTTTGCGCGACCTAAATCAGACGACTGCTTTTGCAACCCATCCTCCGTATTTATGTCGGCTTTACTCCGCGTCGTAATTTCTACGCCCGACACCACGAACGCCGCCTTGAGCGATCCGACGCCAAAGCGTATGAACCGTCTTCGTCCGCTCGCCGGCGTTCCATCCGATGACGGACTATCGTTACCACGAGGCGTCATCTCCGCGAACCCATCATCACTTTTACTTCTGGTTTTACCATTCTTTTCACCCACGCGCGGCAAATCATCCCGTAAATGCTTCCCGCTCGCCTTGCGCAACGCGAAATTCAACAACCACGTCACGATGGTCGACGCGTTCCCCACGTACGCAATCTCCGCAATCTGCACCCTACGCAGCGCCGTGCCGGGCTTGTTAAAGCTCACGCTCACTCCACGCACGCTCGTGATCCCGAAACTATCGATACTCAATCGCAACCCGCTTCGATTGACGAAGCTCGCCTGTCGTCGCCATTCGCGTCGTCAGTCGACTGTCCCACGTCGAGTAATCATTCATCGATCTTCCGCCGCCATCGTGCGCCGTCCGTCCTTTCGCGCGTCGCATCGACGTAAAGGAAATCGCGCGACCGTTTCGAGGCGTCGAAGCCGCGCAATGACGCACCGCGAGTCCTATAAACCAGGGCAACACCGTTCGAAGCACCCAGTGAAGCGTCAGCGCGATCGACGTCGCACCGACGATGAACAACGCGATGATGACGCGAACGTCATTCAACTGCGTCGCCGCTACGATGGCGTCCCCCATCGCGGCCCGTCGGCGCGCGCGCGAGGCGTGTCGGGGACGCGCGTCGCACGATGGGGGACGACGGTTGGTAAGGCGTCGGGTTGAAGCGCGAAGACGAAGACGAGCGTACAAATCATTTCGTTATGTTACAATCGTGAGCGAGCGCAGGGTGGAAGACGGTGCTACGTAGCGAAACATAACGAGGCGTTCGCGTGTTCGCGGCACTTGGCGGCGGCAGCGACGGTATCCATGTCGAATCGCGCGCGCGCCTTGGCGAGACGAGCGTACGTCATCGCCGCGTCGCGATGGGCGCCGAGCTTGGCGTAACGCTCCGCAGCGCGCTCGAGGGCATCGATGACGCGAGATGCGATCGATGCATGACCAGAATCGACGGTCGTGGCGATGAGCGCGCGCGCGCACGCGACGTACGCTCTGGCTTGCAAGCGCAAATCGTCGCTCGATAGGAGCTCAAGCGCGCGCGCGTCCAACGCGTCGCGCGCGAGTTGCGCGTGCGAGTTTCCGAGCTCGAGCCAAGACTCGCACATTATGCACAAGGCACGCGTTTGAATCGGCTCGACACCACTTTCGGACGCTTCGAGCTCGAGCGGTAGAGCGCGCATCAACGCCAACGTTGGCGCGCCGGCGCTCAGATGCGTCTCGGCGAGTGAGATTTTGGCCCACATCGCCGCGTGCTCGTCCTTCACTTTCTCGGCGTCAGCGATGAGTGCGTTCAACTCTTTTTGGGCATCATCGAAGTTCTTCATCAGCCTGTCCAGGTTTGCGTTCATCCGCCTCGCTTCAAAGTACGCCGCGTTGTCTGCTCCCGACTTCGCGTCGATGACGGCGAGCATGCGCTGAGCGGCGCGTCTCGCGGTCGCGTACGAACCAACGCCTACGGCGCGGTCGTAGTGTAGCCTTAAAAACGCCAGGGCAGAAAACTTGTTTTCGCATCCATCTTTGCCGAATATTTCTTCGACGTGTCGACACACTTCGTCGGCGGCTTCAACGCCTTCGCACTCGCTCGCCGCAGCGATGAGCGTCGCGCAACTCGTCGCGGTTTCATCCGCCGAGGCTTCGCGATCGAGGTAAAGCTGACGAACAGCGTACAGTCGACCGATATATTTGCACCCATACGTGCTCCAACCCTCCGCAGCGAGCGTAGACGCAGTACCCGTCAAGCTCCTGAGCGCCGTCGCCGTGGCGCTCAGCGTGTACCCACACGTCGGCGTCGACGCGAAACCTTTGGGCGGTGGGTACAAATCGTTCCCAGCGCCGAGCACGCCGTCACCCGATGACTCACGCGCTAATGCTAACGACGCCGCGGATGCGGGCGTGGCGGAGACGAGTTGAGTGAAGTGTCGCGTTAACTCGATGTCGACGAGGTTTCGCGTCGCGAGCGCCGGCGTCGTCACGATGTCTACGCCACCTCGAGCCGCGCGAGACAAGGCACCACCGCCGGGCGCGTGCGAATGTGACCCAAGTGCCCGAGACGGGTTGTCGATCGCGTACTTTGTGAGTGCGAGCGAGGCGTAGGCGATGAGATGCGGCGACGCCAGCTCCGCCGCTTGCGCCGTCAATCGTCGGAGCAGCGTCGGCAGTTGCTCGTCTTGGTGCGACGCTCGATGACTCGACGCGTCCAAAGGTGCTCGCGATAACAATGCCGTTGTGAGCGCGAGAGCGTGCGCCAACGACGCCTCGTCACCATTCTGCTGCGCCGTGCGCACGGCTTCGGAAATCGCAAACGTCGCCTCGTCCGCGTGCGAAAACGCCAGCTGCGTGGACGCGAGCGCCAATAACGCCGTCTGCAACCGCTCGCGCCCGGCGTTGGCGCTTTCAAACCCGCCCACTAAAACGTTATCGCCTCCTAAATCCGCTCTCAACTCGTTGTGCTCGCCGCTGATGTCAAAGTGTCGATGTAAATGCTCCACCGCCGCTGGGTAATCTTTCCGTCGCAACGCCGCTGCGTGACGCAAGTAGTGCAGCGTCGGCACTTCGGGCGCCAAATCCCGCAGATCCTCGAGCGCTTCCGGCGGTAAAACTCGATCGGCATCTACGGCGTGCGTATCGTACGCCTCGACGGCGCGCGTGACGAGCGTCGTCAGCACATCCGGCGCCGCGCACGTTCTCCCGCTCGGCGGCTCGTTTTCGTCGCCTTGGATTGCCCGCGCGACCTCCTCCGCGTACGCCCGCACCTCATCCAGCAACGTCAGCGTCGCCTCAAACGGCAATAAATTAAACCCCAGATAACACCGCTTCAAAAACATCCCGATCGGCGTCCACCCCTCGACGTCCCGCGTCTCGAATCCGTATTCCGCCTCGTAATCCTCCGCGCGCGCGTTCGCCGCCACGCATCGCGCGTCCTCAAAAAACGCCTCCAAATCGTCCAAACTCTCCGACACCTCCATCAATTCGTCCAAAAACCTCTCCAATCCCCATCGCACGATCGCATCGCGCGCCGCGCGTTCCGTCGCGTCTTCGTTCGTCTCGCTCGCCGTCGCGTCTTCCAGCGCCGCTCGCAGCGCCCGCGTCGTCTCCGTCGCGCTCCGTTCGCGCGTCCCTCCGCCCGCGAGCGCGTCGACCGCGCATTTCGCGTGCGCCGCGCGCACGCCGCGCACGCATCGCGCCGGGTCTTCGTCCACGCGCGTCGGCGCGCGCGCGAGGGCGTCCTCCCAGACGCCGGCGCGGCGACCGCCGAATCCGAGCGGGTCGAACGCGACGCGCGCGGCGATCACGGCGACGGCGACGCGGTGCGCGGTGGGCGCGCTTCGCGTGATTCGCTGGCGCTCGTCCACGGCGTCGGTCGCGGACATGACGGCTCGCGCGCGCGTGTGCGGGGACAGAGGATCGACGACAGCTGGAGACGGGTTTAAATCGCTAAATCGCGGCGCCGCCGGTGCGAGGGCGACTCGCCGTCGCGACGACTGCGGATGCGCTAAAAA
>Ga0213862_10001173_pt1 | contig 11066 bp, 4 predicted proteins | sample PICome_7_FD_160092 | JGI IMG/M metagenome (GOLD analysis project Ga0213862, IMG submission 160092) | Coastal seawater microbial communities near Pivers Island, North Carolina, United States - PICO266 | ecosystem: Environmental > Aquatic > Marine > Coastal | place: USA: North Carolina | collected... | reverse complement strand
TTGGTGCTGTGGGAGAAGTCCGCGCGATGGGCCGCGCCGTCGTCCGCCGCGCCCAGGCCCATGCACGCGCGGTGGTACGCCCTGATACACCGCGGGATAGTCGCCGGAGCCGCGGACGCTGCTCTCGAAGCCGTCGCGGTCGCGGCGATTGACGACGTAGTTCAAAACACCTTTACCTCACAGAACACCGCCGTGGAAGAGGAGGAGGACAACGACGAGGGTTGGGGCGAATGGGGCGATGAGAGCACGAGTGCGAAGGGTGCGGGCGAACCGGGTGGACCCACTTTGACGGGCGCGGTCGTCTCCGAGTCGGAGGCGAAGTCGCTGGTGGCCGCCGCCGCGGAGAACCCGGCGGTCGCGGCCAAGGTGGCGCTCGCGCTTCCGTACCCGTCCCTTCGCCCCGGTGCCCTCGCCGCGCTCGTGAACGACGGTGATCTGGACGATGAGCTCATCGCGTTGATCCTGCGCGCCGAGGTCATCCCCTCGCTCCTGTCCACCCCGGCTCTGTACCAGTCCGTGTGCGACGCGGTGTCGCGGGGTGAAGACGCGGCGACTGTCAAGACGCCTCACGCGGTGGCGTCCCTGTCCGCCGCTCGGTGCCACGCGGCGGCCGCGAGGTTGGCGATGTCCGCGGCGGGTCTGCACCCGGCGCTCGTGACGAACGATGCGGGCGTGGCTGTGCTGGAGAGGTACCTGCGCGTGCACAGTAAGAGGGTGGCGGACGTGGACGGCGGCGGGAGCGAGGCGATGCGAGCCAACCGCGTCTCCGTCCGCGGGAAATGCGCGGATGGGCTCAAGGCGCTGCTGGCCGATCTGAGATGATACGGTTGTCGTTGTTGATGATGATGATGATGATGATGAATAATGTACACCGGCGATAGACACTAGCGAATTTATGATGCGAGGCTATGTACACGCGAGTCGAGCCGGTCCCCTAAACCCAAACCCGACAGATTGTTACTTCCAGCGGCCATGCAGAGGCGCCGCGATCGCGCCTCTCAACCGAATGATCTTCTCCTTGCGATGCATCCACAGGGAAATGAGGAAGATGCCGAGGAAGATTAAGGGCATCGCGAAGTTGAGCAGCAGAGTCATCGCATCCACGGGATAGCGGATCCCCTCCCTCAGGCACCCCTCGACGATTTCAATTTCGTCGTCCGCGTTTTTTCTAAAGCTCTTCTCCGTGAGCCAGACGGATCCCGAGCCTCCCTTCTTGGTGTCGCAGTACCTCGGGAACAGACCGATGGCGGCAGTGGACAGCATTAGATAGAACAGGATGTAAGCCACGAAGTACAGGAAGTAACCGAAGATGATGATCCACTTGAAGGTGGCGTACCACTTCTTGAAAAACTTCTCATCCTCCCTCGCGTCCGAGGCGCACATGGAGACGTAGGAGCCCAGCGCGATGGTGAGCGATATCGACATGATGGTGGTGGACCACATGCCTCGTTCGAGCATGGTTCCCGACGGCGAAAAGATGTTGTGCACGCCCTTCGGCGAGGACGGGAACGCTTTCTCCACCTCCCCCGGGTACGCTTTGTGGAGGTTGTAGTACCTCACGTCAATCTCCGCGAGGGCTCCGTACTCGAACGCCGCGATGAAGGAGATGCTGAAACCGAGCGTGAAGGTGGTGAGCATGAGAAGGTTATTCAGCAGGCCCTCCACGTCCTCGAACGAAGTCTTGACCTTGGTCTCCACTTTTTTAATCACCTGAGGCCCCGCGGGAGGGGTGCTCGCCCTCGGGCCTGATGCCGCGGCTGGTACCACTTTCGTTGAGGACATTTCGTTGACCTTGGGCACTTTTGCGATTCGTTCGCTGGCTTCCGCGACGACGTGAGCGGGGTTTGCCGGTTATTATATCACCGCGCGTGCACCCTCAATCACGAATGTGGACCTTGAATACCTTGAAGATGCCTGTCGGGGCTTCCTCGGCGCTGCTGGTAGTGCCGCCGGGACCTAGGCACCCTCGCGCGGCACGGCCGAAAAACCCGAAAAAAGGGGATCAAAAGATAGTCCCCCCGGATGAAAAACTGCCGTGATAACGCTGCCGTAACGGACTGGTCAACAACGGGCATTTCCGAGGAAACAGAAAACGGGCACCTTCGTCTCTCGGAGGGGTCATACGCAAGAGGGCCCTGACCGGGGATTCCTGACCGGGGTCAGTCGCCACGGGCGCCTCGCACCTCTCTTAGATACGCCATGACATCAGCGGCGGAGACTGGTTAGCCACCCGGGCCTTAATCATCGACGCGGTGAAGTAAAGCAGGCGTCGACGCGATGGCACCAAAGCCGAAGCTCGACCTCTCCCTGAAGCTGCCGCCGAGGCCCGATGAGCCCGAGACTGCGGAGTACTACAAGCGCAGGCTCGCCGAGGAAGGCCCGGAGTTTGAGGGTTACGAGTCCACATCGTACGCGGCATCCACGTTGGCCGGACACGTCGACGATGTGGGCCTCTACGACCCGTACTCGCCCCCTCCGGCGGCAACCGCTCAACGAGCGGGCACCGACAAACTCGCGTCGAACGTCCCTCTCCCGGTGGCGCCTCCCCGACGCGACGGGAATCCGGACCCGAGGGCCGGCGGACCGTTCAGCGACGGCATGAACGCTTACGCCGACGCCGAATCCATCGGGGCGTACTCTGGGGACGGCGCATGGGCCCAAGGTGGAGGCGGGTGGGGCACGATGGCCCGGGGGGGCGGAAGCATCATGTCAGAGGCATCCGCGGCCAAGCCGGTGATTCGCGGCGCCTTCTTCATGGCTGAGCGAAGACGCGACGGGGATGAAACCCCGGGACGCGATCCGTACGCATCCGGAAACGCCTTGTCCCAACACATCGACGACGCCACCGGCGCGTTACCCACGCCGCTGAGGGACGACCGCGAAGGGAGGGGCGGCGGCGGCGACGCGAACAAAAGGCGGGGCCGGGGTCGCCGAGCGCCGCGTCCGCGGGACGAGGATATCGACGATAACGTATCGTTGGGGTCCATGACGCCCAGGTCCGGGGTGGAGGAGGTGGCCGCGTTCGTCAAGGCTCAGAACGACGTCGAGGAGGACGACCCGGCGGAGGTGGCGAGGAAAAAGTCCAAGAACGGCGCGATGACGGAGCACGAGATTTCCGTGTTTTACGCCACGGCGGAGCGGCGGGCGCTCGTGACCACCGGCCTGCCCCCGTCGAGGCTCCGGCACCCGAAGGCGCTGTGGAACGGGGACAGGCCCGCGCTGTGCAGGCTGACGCGCGCGGGTAAACCCGAATCGAGTGGCGCGTGGGAGTGTTTCCTATCGCGCAACTACACGGAGGGGTTCAAAAAGCCAACCGCGTTTGCGTCGGCGCCCCCCGCGGATGTCCTGTGCAACTCGTGCGGCGACGTCGCGTGGGACCCGGTGAGGGACGTGTCGGGTAAAGGGTCCTCCGTGTGGTGCAGGGCGTGCCTGTGCGCGGTGCGCGGGGAACGGGCCGGGGAGACCGCGCCGGAACACGGCGAATGCGTCTCCGTCGTCGACTCCCTCAAAGTCGTCTGCCGCAACGCGCTGGTACCGACCAGGACCCAGGGGCGCGGGGATGGATCCATCCTGTGGCGGATGGACAAGGCGGGGTGCCCCGACGTGTGCCGCCTGGGTGATAGGCGAACCATCGAGACGAACTGCGCGTACGCGGTGGAGGAGTGCTGCCTTCCGAGGGGCAGCGCCAACCCGGGCGACTGTTGCCGGCGGAGGGTCCGCCGCCGCGACATGGCGGAGCACCGGAGCGGCTGCGACCACCGCCTGGTTAAGTGCGACCATGCTGGGTGCGATCGCATGACGCAGGCGAGGTACGCGGCGTCGCACGCGAGGCTTTGCGAGAACCGCCCGTTCGCGTGCCCGAACCGGCCGAGGTGCGAGTGGATGGGCACGAGAGCCGGCGTCGAGGACCACCTCACGGAGTGCCTACACGAGGTCATCCCGTGCGGCTTTGTCGACGGGTTCAAGGATGAATGCGCGGGTACGTGCGCGGTGACGCTGCCGCGGGTCCAGATGATGGCGCACAAGGAGGTGTGCAGGTACCAGAGCGCCGAGTGTAAGCACTGCGGCGAGTCCATGGCGCTGCGAAGGCTCGGGCAACACGAGGCGACGTGCTCGGCTAGATTTTACGAGTGCCAAAACTGCGCGCAGAGGGTGCACAAGCTCCGAAGGCGGCAGCACGACGAGACCGTCTGCCCCGGCGTGCGGGTGGAGTGCATGTACCGACGATACGGCTGCGACGCAAAGGTTTTGAAGTGCGACTACGCGAGGCACCTCGTGGAAAGCTTCGACGATCACGCCGTCATGGTGCTCCGCAACGACGCAAACGCGTGGACCGAACCAAAGGATGCAAAGACCCACGAAAGATTGGAGCCCTCAGAGCCATTGGAGCCATCGGTGAGCTCGAACCCCATCGGTAAACAGGATGGGTTCGAGGTGATGGTGACGCGTCACGAGCTCACCCGCGCCGATCTCCGCAGGGTCGACGCCGCCAGCGAGTCCCTCAGCGCCGGGTTGGACTCGACGCTCGCTTCGTTGACGGAGGAAATCGCCCGGGTCGAGGATGAGGTTTACGTGGACGCCACCGCGCGGCTGGCGCTCGATATGCGACGCACGCGTGAGCACATGCGGACGCTGGTGAAAGAGACGGACGATGAGGTGCGGGTGTTCGAGTCCAAGCTCATGGATGAGACTTTGGAGTTGTACAACGATTCGGTGGCTATGCGCAGAAAGGCGGAGAAGGAGCTCGCGGTCAAGACGCACCTGGATGACTTCGTCACCGGGTACGAGGGCAGCCTGAGGGAGGTTCGCGCGGAACTGGGTGACCTGGCGAGAGACGTCGGCGAGTCAACCCTGCGTCTGTCCACGGCGATATCCCCCGCGCTGGAGTTGAAGGATACGATCGAGCGGACGCTGGTGGCGGGGCTGGAAGGTCTGGACGCGAGGATCGCCAACCTGGAGTGGCGGGGCGCGGACAGGGCGGCGATCGCGTGGGAGAAGACCCAGGACGCGAGGGAGAACTTCAGGGCGAGGTGTAAGCCGCGTCTCAGGCAGCAGATGAGACTGGAGGAGAAGATGGAGCTGTTGGAGGGGAGCAAATTCGTCACCCCCGACGAGGACGCGGGGCTGCGAGCCAAGACGTACAATTTGGAAAATACGCCGCCGGACGTTTCGCCCGCGCGGATCGCGGCGGCTGAGGAGGGGGACGATGCGGCCGGGTCTGAAGGTGAGCCGACGGTCCCGCCCGCGCCCGGTACACCCCCCGAGACGTCCGACGGTCTCTCCCTCGGAGGCGTTTAATCAATAGAACTTAGAATAAGATTAGAAAAAATAACCGTTGCCCCGACGGCGTTTTCGCACCCGTATTATATTTTCTCGGCTCGTGGGAGGGCAACAACGACACAGACCCGAGACGCGTCTGGGGCCATGATGCGCACCGGCGCGCCGTCTGCGTGGCGCGGTGATCAGATCGTCCCCGATATCGACGATTATCGACCCCCCGGCGACGGCATCCACCATCCATCTCGACGAGTGGTGCGCGCCCGACCCTTCCGCCACCCCGAGATTTTCCCCGACCCGTTGTCCCGAGGGTGCCTGACCGATGCGCCCTCACCTTCCGTGCAGGTTGACGAGGGAGATACGTACAAGCTGAGCAAGGCGGAGCGCGATGCCATCATGGTTCGTACCACCGCAAAGACCCGCGCCGAGAGGATTAAGCAGGTCCGCGAGCAGGAGAAGCTGTGGGCGCGTCACAAGGCTCGCGAGTATCGGTCCAGCGTGAAGGATCATCACGCCGAGCTCAACGCGCAACTCCACGACGGCTGGGTCAAGGCCAGGGACGAGAAGCAGAAGCAGCTCGAGCGCGACTACAGCAACGCCGCTGCAGGGATCGGCCGCGCGCAGCGAGCCGCGCAGAGACAGGCCGTGGAGGACAAGAGGGTGCGCGCGGCGAGGGCCCAGAGGGAGGCGCAAAAGTTCGACAACAAGCTCGTCGCCCTTGAGCGGTTCGAGACGGCGCTCAAGAAGGAGTACGAGCGACTGGACGAGCTGGAGTCGCCGCTCTTCAAGGCGAGGGATCGCCGGAACAAGGCTGAGCAGCTCGCCAAGAACGTGAGGACCGGCATGCGGGACAAGTGGGAGAAGGATGAGCGGGACGGGGTACACACCAGGCGGGACGCGATGAGGACCATGGCGGAGGCCGGCAAAAGTAGGAGGGTGTACCGCCCCGACGCCTTCAAGATGACCCACTTCAACGACATCATGGCGGGCCCCGCGCCGGGTCCCAAGCAGCGGATGAAGTACAAGGAGAAGATGGACGGGGGACCGGGCGCGCCGACGGCTTACGCGGGTGACTGGTTCCCCAGGGACGCAGCCGGGGCGTACGTCGTCAAGCGCGAGCAGGCGTTCGGCGCCAAGCTCAAGGCTGAGCGGGAGCAGGCGCGGCTGGAGGATGAGCGCTTGGAGCTCGCGGAGCGGACCAAGAAGGAACGCGCCTTGTACATGAAGAGGTCCGCGAAGGCTATCCAGTACGAGCGGGCGGCGCGAGATGAAAAGCCGCTGAGCGCGCAGTCCGCGGAGATTCGCGAGGAGGGCAAGGAGAAGATCAAGAACATCGGAAAGGTGGACGCCGCGGAGGAGGAGAAGCAGGCACGCGCGGCTCAGCAGGAGATGGAGAGGGACTTTCAGTTCAAGGATATCGACGAGCCGACGGGTCCTTCCGCCTCGGGTCCTTCCGTCGGGTTTGACGACGCGGCGCCCTTCGAGGGTATGTTCGATGAGAAGCAGGAGGACGCGCGCCTGGACCAGATTTTGTCGCAGGGCCTCGACCCCGACGACCCTCTGCTTAAGGTTCTCCAGATGGCCAAGGAGGCTGTGCCCAGGGGCGCCGCCGCGGAGAGACTCGCGCGCCACGGCGTGGTGGGGTCGACCATGGAGGAAATCGCCGCCATTGCGCACGGCGGCGACGACGACGAGTACGAGGACCCGGTCTGCCAGCCCGTTCCCTTCCAGGGACCCGCGCCTCCGTCCCCGAGGGTCACCGCGCTCTCCGAGGATTCCGACTCGGACGACGAGGACGGGTACACCCCCTCGGGCGGCGGCGCCGGCCTTCCCCCCGGCGAGAGCAACTTTTACTCAGACGCGCAGCTCGACGCCGCGCTCGCAGCCGTCGCCGCGCGAAACAACACCCCGTCCAGGTTCGGGATCACGGAGGACGAGGACGAGGAGTCCGCCGCGCGTAGGTCCGCGGAGGAGCTCGACTTTGTATCCAGCGCGCTCCAGGACGACACCATGAACACCACCGGCGTGTTCAGCCGGTCGGGCGACGATGAACACGACTTCCGGGACTTGCCAGACCAGGGCGGGTTCGGCTCACCGGAGGAGCGCTCACCCCGCGCGGCCGGGGCCGGGCCGGTGTCCGAGTCCACTGCCGTCGTTTCGACCGTGCCGGGCGCGAGCTCGTCGTCGGGGACCGCGGAGGAGGAGATGAAGGCGTCCCTCGCGGCGACCACCCGAGCTATGGACCGCGTCACCGCCGCGGCGTCCGCCGCCGAGTACAACCTCCACGCGGCTTCGCTTCTCGCGTCCGCCGATACCGGCATGCCCGGCCGCGTGGAGATCCCCGAGCTCAAGCCGCTGGATGCCATCCTCGGCGCGCTCGGGAAGCAGGTGGAGGCGCTCGACGCCGCGGCTGCCGCGGCGGCGAGGGCAGCCGCCGAACCCTCCGCCGGCTCGTTCACGTCGTCCGATATCATCTCGCAGGCTGAGGCTTCGTTGGAGGGAAGGACCCCGGGGCTCGGGTTTGAGTACGACGAGACGGTGTCCACAGAGATGGGCGATACCAGCGCCATGTACGCCGCCGCCTCCGCCGCCGCGCTCAACAGCGCACCACCGACGGAGGCTAGCGCCCACGCGGCTACCCCCGGGGGCGGCGCCGACGGCACCCCCGGCGGCGCGGCGACCGCCACCACCCCGCAGAGCGCGGGGGGTTCAGACTACAAGATCGAGCCGCAGAGGGACGCGTCCGCCGCCGTGGTCCATTCCGCGACGCCCGCGGGTATCGGCCAACACCAAAGAAGGAACTTTCTCAGCACCGAGCCGGAGATTGCTTCAATCGCGGCTAAAATCGCGGCGGCGGCGTACGCCCAGAACCCGGGCGAGGCTCCCGAGACTGTCGCCAAGCGCGTCGCCGCCGCGATGACCGAGGCGCTCGAGGCGCAGAAAGCGACCCGGTCTCCCAACGCTCGGGTCGACGCGCCCGGTTCACCGGCGCTTTGGGACGAGAGCGACGGTAACGTGGACTCGTCGTGGGCGCGGGCACTCGGCGCGCTGGACAACGAGTGGGCCAAGAGCGTCGTCGACATCGCGCCCGTTCCCAAGACGACGTCGCCGCCGAGGTACGCCGACACGGGCTACGACGACGATGAGGAGGAGGAAGAAGACAGAGTGTCCGAGGAAGAAGAGAGGGCGTCCGTGTCCACGCTCGCGCCGCCCGTGCGCGTGCCCTTGGACGCATCGGATCCCTCGTCGACGCGTCCGGAGGGTGTCCGGGTGGGCGGCGGCGGGTGGGGCGGGCTGGACCGATCCGCCGACACCGAGATGTCCCTGTCGCTGGATGGCAGGTCGCTCGCCGCGCTCGCCAACGCGTCCTTCGACGTGCCGACTGACGAGGAAAACGACATGTTCATCTCCGATTCCGACGTCGAGGGGAGCAACGCGTGGGAAGACTTCAAGACGACGGTGTTCACGCCCACCCGCGCCAAGAGGGCGCCGGCGCCCCAAACAACCGCAAAGGCCAAGCCGGCAAAGTCCAAAAAGGGGAAACCGCCCGCGGCGCCCGCGTTCAAGGCGCGTGTCCAGAGGCTGGCGGCGAAGGAGCAGGACAAGGCTAAGGTGTCCGAGCCCGTGAGCCCGGAGGATGAGGCGGCCGCCGCGGAAGAGAGGATGAGGAAGCGCAAGGAAGCCGCGGCGCTGCGAAAAAAAGCGGCGGCGTTTGACAGGAGGAATCGCGAGCACCTTCAGAAGCTGCAGACGCTTCGGAAGAAATAAAGAGCCGGGACGGACGTGTTAGACCTCGTCCATGTTCCATGTAATTCATTAAACGTAACTGACCGTGTCATTGTGTGCGTCGCGGCGTGCTATGTCACGTCACCTTCTTTGCCACAGCCGGGTCCTCGCTCACCCTCTCCGCCAGTGGCACCTCCGGCAGAGCGTAGTTCAGCTCGGACGGATACTCCTTCGAGCCCAGCTCTTTTTTGTACTCCTCATCGCTCGGAAACTGCGCCGACCACTCCTGCTCGAACTTTTTCTTAGCCTGGTCCTTGAGCCTGTCCACCGCGGGCGCCCACGAAGCCTGGTACTTGGTGTTGAGGTTCTTCAGGTGCGTGTCCAGTTTGGACAATCCCCACGACGTCCACGCGTTGACCGCTCCGTCGATGTCAAAGGACTCGGAGGAAACATCGGATTCCGCATCCGAGGCGACATCGTCGTCGTTATCGCTCCACATGCCGTACTCACCCCCGGATAGTCCGTCCCAAACGTACGAGGTGTCAGAGTCGGAGTCCGCGGCGAGAGAGTCCGCGTCGGGCTCGGTCACTTTGGGCTCGGGCTCTTTGGGCTCCGTGACTTTGGGCTCGAGCTCTTTGGGCTCGGGCTCTTTGGGCTCGGGCTCTGGTGTCGTCTCCCTCTCCCGCTTGACCGCCTCCAGGTGAACCTCCGCGGACTTCAGCGACCGTGATAGGACGTCCACCAGCCCCGCGCTGGTCTTCACCGGGTCCACCGGCGCGGGCTCGGCGAAAACGGGCTCGACGTCGGCTTCCTTTGCGGGTGACTTTTTCCTCCCCTCCAGCACGGCAGCCTCCAGTTCAACCTCCGGGCTGTCTCTCACCTTTCTCTCAAACTCCTCCCACTCTTTTTCCACGTCCACTTGCCCATCACCCCCCGCGGCCGTTCCCTTGACGTCCGTATCCACATCCTCATCCTCCAGGCTCCACTCGTCCGCATCGTCCTCGGTCTCACCCCGCTCCGCCGCCGCGACTGACCTGAGCGGCGCGAGCACAAACGTGGAATCCCCCCGCGGCAGTATCACCTTGAGCTCGGTCTTTGGCGGAGCCTCTTTCGGCGGCGGCTGCTCGGTGGGTGTCTCATCGGGCGTATCCGACGCTTCATCCTTCGATGCGGTTTCGTCGGCGGCATCCCTCGGCGGCGACCTTCGAGTTTTAGCGTGATGCGCCCTGAGGACTTCCCGGAGTTTCGCCAGCCTGGCCCTGTATTGGTCAACCTTGGGCCGTACCGCGTCCGTCTGCTCCTTGTTCCGCTCCAGCCGCAGGTATACCTCGAAGTATCGTAACGCTTTGGCGTAGAGCCCCACCGCGCTCTCGAGTTTCCCCGCGTGGTCATCCTCCACCGCCTGACGCACCGCCTTGGTCCCTTCGGTCCGCGCGTCATCCGCATGGCGTCGCAGCGCATCGGCAGCCTTCTGCGCCGCACCCTTGTCTACCCCGCGGGGTTTGGGTGCGGCGTTGGCGTTTCGATTCGCGAGCGGTTGCCGCGGGGGCTTTCGTCTGGGTTCCAGCGCGGGCGTCGCGTGGTGAACCTTGGACGCCCGCCCGCCCGACGCACTCGGAGTCACCGGATCTGAGTCATTTTCGCGCGACGACGATGCGACGTCCGTACCGCCCGTGCACCGCCTCGGTTTGATCCTCGGGATTAACACCGCGCGTGACGCGCCCATCGTGACCCTTCTAAAGCCCCTCGAAGCTTCACCCCGCCTCGATGGAACCTCCGTGTCCCCCACCTATGGTCCTCGAGATCTGGTGTCGATCCTTCCGATGTAAATTAGCTGTCGTGTCGGGATTCGTACCCCTCCGTTCTCGGCCAGTGGAAGTCAGTCCCCAAGCGCACAGGAGCGATGAGTGGCTCGCGCTTCAGCGGCATCGCGGTGGCTGCCGCTAATCGCAGGGCTCTCGAGCGTCAGGAGCGTGAGGATGTCATGCGATCCTCGATCACCGCGCCCAAGCAGCTGAGCCACAAGGAGGAGACCATCCTGGCGCAGCTGAAGGCGCAACTCA
>Ga0213862_10001163_pt1 | contig 11099 bp, 4 predicted proteins | sample PICome_7_FD_160092 | JGI IMG/M metagenome (GOLD analysis project Ga0213862, IMG submission 160092) | Coastal seawater microbial communities near Pivers Island, North Carolina, United States - PICO266 | ecosystem: Environmental > Aquatic > Marine > Coastal | place: USA: North Carolina | collected... | reverse complement strand
CACTTAGAGTTCGTGTTCAAGAGAATGAGGAAAGTACAGCCTTTGATATTTACACGCAATTCGAATCTCTAAAAAATGTTAATTCAGAAACAAAGGTATATTACTTACAAGAAAATTCAAATGAATTCTTTGAAATATATTTCGGTGATGGCGTAACAGGATATAAGCCTATCAATAATAACATTGTTACTTTAGATTATATATTCACAAATGGTAAAGATGCGAACAATGCTAACACATTTACTAAAGTAGATAACATTGGTGGATTTAGTAATATTGTGGTAACAACAGTAACAGCCGCAGCGGGTGGAGTTGATTCTGAAACAACAGAAAGTATTCGATTCAATGCACCATTAACATTTACTTCACAAAATAGAGCGGTTACATCTGATGACTATTCTGCTATTATTAAAAAATCATTTACTAATATAGATTCTATATCAACTTGGGGCGGTGAAGATAACGATCCACCTGATTACGGTAAAGCTTATATAGCTATTAAACCTCTTACATCTACTGTATTAACTACAGCAGAGAAAAATGAGATTAAAGATACAATATTAAAAGGTAAAAACGTAGTTAGTATTACACCAGAGATTTTAGATCCTAATTTTACCTATTTAGAATTAGATGTATTCTTTAAATATAATCCAAACTTAACAGATAGATCTTCTTCAGATTTACAATCTGTTGTAAGAGATACAATAAGTGATTATAATTTTAATAACCTAAATAAATTCGATGGTGTATTTAGGCATTCACAATTATTAAAAAATATTGATAATGCAGATCCTTCGATTCAAAATAGTACTGTAAGACCTCGTATGTTCCAAAATATAGCGGCAACTACAAATCAAGCTACAAATAATTTTAATTTAACTTTTACTTCACCGTTTTATCAGTCAGGAGATTCTACAAAACATATATTATCTTCTACTGCATTTAAAGTTTCAGGTGATACAGATGACCATTTCTTTGGAGATGTACCTATTGCAGGTTCTAATAAAAGAACAATCATAGTTTATAAAGTCGTATCCGGTCAGAACGTAACAGTAATTCCATCAGCTGGTGAAATTGATGTTGAGAAAGGAACTATTACTTTAAATAGTTTTGCACCAGCTACTAATACAACTATCCGAATATCAGTGGTACCTAATTCATTAGACTTAGCACCTAAAAGAGATCAATTACTTTCTATCGATCAACAAAGGGTAACAATTACACCTGAAGTTGATACAATATCAGTAAGTGGATCAGCTGGTTCAATCACATATCAAACTACACCAAGACTTAAATAATGCCATCACACGATTCAGAATATAGCTCTCCGGGATACGTAGAAACCGTAGCGTCTTCTAAGAAAAAGACAAAAGAGCATATTAACTTTAAGCAATTAGTTCCACAACACATATTGGAAAATGCTTCTAAACTAGAAGCTTTGATGAAATCATATTATACGTTTATGAATTTAGAAGAGTTCATATATTCTCAAACTAAAACATTCACAGACGTTGTATTAGATGATAAGGCAGTATTCAGAATATCAGATCCAAAGAACGATAATGATGAATTCTTTACGGACGAAACAGGCGCTGAATCTACATTAGTTATTACTGATACAGATGGAACAACAACTAACATTAGCTTAAACGCAATTAACGTAGCTATAACGAATGGTAATGACTTACCTGGAACATTAGCTAATGAAGTATCAGAGATAGGTAAAACATATACCGTAACAGGTTTAACTTCTCATAATTCTAAAACAGCAACATTAACTACTGTAGTTAAAAACTGGGTTGGTCCAGGTCCATCAAATGTTATGAACACAATTGAAGAAGCTATGGATATTGATGGCAACGCTTCTAACTATTTAGAGTTTATGCAAAAAGAAATAGCAGCTGCTATTCCAAGAGACGTAACAGTTAATAAAAGAAACTTATATAAGAATATAATTGACTTTTATAAAGTAAGAGGATCAAGTGATAGTATAGAAATATTCTTTAGATTATTATTTAATGAAGTGGTAGAAGTAGAAAGACCTTACGATAAAACACTTATACCTTCTTCTGGGGTTTGGGATCAAGGCTCAGGAGCTTTCTTATCAAATAAAGGATTCCTATCAGATAGTATTCGAATACAAGATAGTTTAAGATATCAAAAATTTAGTTACTTAATTAAAACTGGTAAAAATATTTCAGATTGGTCAGATGCTTTTACAAGATTGGTTCACCCAGCTGGATTTAAATTCTTTGGTGAGATTTTATTACTCTTAAATTTTGTTAACGCAGGAACAGTAAACAACAAGAAGATGTTAAGTACTCTGGCCAGATTATTTTCTGCAATGCCAGGTATACAACCAGGAGTAATTGGTGTTGAAGATGTTCCAGTATTGGTAGAAATGTTTGCTTCAGCATTTACACCACAAGTTACAGCAGATATACATCAAAGTGCTACACTTTCTACTTCATTAAAGAATGGGGTTATAACTGCTTCAAGTATTACAGAACCTGGGAGTGGATATATAGCTGATCCAGCAATTACATTTTCAGATGGAGCTAGTGGAAAAACAAATCCAGTGGGTGCTGTAGTTAGTACAGATGGATTTGGATCTATAAATGCTATTAATCTAGGAGATGGTGGAAGAGATTTCCAAGCACCAACTGCAACAATCGCTGCACCAGAACTACACATATTTGATGGATCAAGTTCTTCTGTAGTTAGTACATCAGCTAATACTATAACATTAACTGCCCCACAAGCAGCAGTATTCCAGGTAAATGATCGACTAACATATACAACTGATGGAACAGCAATAGCAGGTTTAACAGCTGGAACAACTTATTTTGTTAAAACAAAAGTTGGAAATGCTATTACTTTATCAGCAACACAAGGTGGATCAGTTATTAATCTGTCAGGACTAGGAGTAGGACCAGTACATAAATTCCAGGGTATAACAGCTACAGCAACATTTACAAAAACAGATGGCATGCTTGATGTAGTAGAAATAGCACAGACTGGATTTGGATATTCATCAGCACCAAGTGTAACTATTAATGGTACTGGTAATAATATGAATAACCCAAATGTTTCTCTTACTATTGATGCTAAGGGAAGAGTTAACGGCGTAACAATTTCAGATAGAGGTTCAGGGTTTGATACACTATTCTTAACACCTTCGGGCAATTCAAACGTAGGTAAAATAGCGACTATAAATATAGTTGAAAGTGAACCTAAGAATTATAGGGTTGCTCCTACATTAATTATTGATCCTCCAACTGCAAGAGATTCAGAAGGAGAATTACTTACTACAAATGTACAAGCAGCTGCAGTATTAAATTTAGATAGTAATAAAAACATAAGTGGTTTTACTATCACTAACGGTGGTCAAGGATATGTTTCTGAACCACAAATTAGATTAGGGAGTCAGGTTCATAACGAAATTCGTGCTAAGGATTTAACAAATATAGTAATATTATATCTAAATCATAAGTCCGATCGTAGTGAAACACTTGATGAAACAAATCCATTCGAGCTTAAAGCCCCGTTTGATACAACGGCAAGGTTATATGATCAGAATGGGAAATTAGAACATTTTGGATCCACACAAATACAAAACATGGGTTCAACTAGTATAAATAGATATAACGTGAACAGTTTTGTTCATATAGATTAGAGGAAACGAAAAATGACAGCAATAGTCACATCAAAATTCAGAACAGTTAATGCTGAGAATTTTAAAGAAGACGTAGCATCAAATAGCGTATATGTAGCTATTGGTAAGCCAGACGTATGGTCTTTAACTACTTCAGATACTACTGATACAACACCATTTACCCCAAACGATCACATAGATGATGTTGGAGAAGCAAGAGCACAGTTTATGGCTATGCAAAAAGTAGGAGCTACTGATATTACCCACATCATTCCAAGATATACTTGGACTACTGGAACAGTTTATTACGCTTGGGATAGTAACGACGGAGCAATCTTTGATAAAGCATTCTATGTAATTACATCAGAATTTAAAGTTTATAAGTGTATCATTGCAGGATCTTCAGGTTCTACTGTACAACCTACACAAACATTAACTGCTCCAACAGCAGAATCAGATGGTTATACATGGAAATATATGTATACCTTAACAGTTGCGGATTCAGAGAAATTCCTTACTACTTCTTATTTGCCAGTCAAGACCGTTTCCCTTGGTGGCCAAGGAACAGTAGCAGGGGCAGTTTCTTCTAGCGCAACAGTTATATTAACAGAAATTAATTCTAAAATACATACTGGAATGACAGTATCAGGTACAGGAATCTCTGGATCGCCAACCGTTTCAGCTATTGCAGGTTCTAAACTTACTCTTTCAGCAGCACAAAGTATTTCAGATGCTACAATATTAACATTCGCATACGCGAGTGATGCAGATGCAGAGGCAGCTTTATCAGAAGGGGATTATGCACAATACTTAAACCAAAAAGCTTCTAGAGACGTTGCAAGAGCAGGTGGTATAGAAAGAATCGAAGTTAGCGCAGGTGGTGGGGATTATTCCTCTGCACCAACAGTTACAATTACTGGAGATGGAACAGGAGCAACCGCAACAGCAGTTATGAGTGGTTCAGGTTCAACACAAAATGTTGCCAGTATTACAATCAATAACAAAGGAGATGATTATACTTTTGCAGATATAACTTTCTCTACAGGTTCAGCGGTAGCTAATGCTACAATCGCACCAGTAAATGGACACGGAGTTGATCCAGTATCAGAACTTGGTGGATTCTTCATAGGTATTAATACACAACTATCAGGCTCAGGTGGAGCGGGTGCAGACTTAACAGTTGGAAATGATTTTAGACAAATATCTTTAATTAAAAACCCAACTAATGCTGGAACAACCACTATTTCTACTGCATCAACACTTCAAGCTATGGACTATTTAGATTTTGCAGCATCAGCAGCAGCTTTTACTGTTGATGAATTACTGGTTGGAGGAACATCTGGTGCACAAGCTTATGTAGTTAGAATAGATGGAACTAAAATCTATTACACACAAAATAGTAAAACAGGATATGGAGTTTTCCAAAATAGTGAAACCGTAACTGGACAAACAAGTAGCACGGCGGTTGCAACCAAGAGTTCAAACGCAGTCGTATCCGGCGAGGTGAATAGAGGTTCTGGTGAAATGTTATTCCTAGAAAATAGAAACCCAATCAATAGATCAACCACACAGATTGAAGATATAAAAGTTATAATTGAATTCTAATTATAAATATTAGAAATAGGTAAAAAATATGGCAACAAGCAAAGTTAGAAACTATAACATACAACCGTACTATGATGATTTCGACGAAACTAAAAATTATCATAGGATATTATTCCGTCCAGGATATGCGGTTCAAGCCAGAGAGCTTACTCAATTACAAACTGCTTTACAAGCCCAGATAGATCGATATGGTCAGTATGCATTTAAAGATGGTTCAAGAGTATTAGGTGGAAAGGTTTCTATTAATACTGAATATGATTTTATTAAATTAAAATCTTCTTTTACACACAGTGTTGGCGGGAGTTTAAATAGTGATGACTATCTTTCCGATCTTTTAGGTTCAACAATTACAGGATATGGTAATAGTGGTAACCAAGTTACAGCTAAGGTCATTGGATTTGCAACAAAAACTGATGCATCAAACCCAAATACATTATATATTAAATATGAAAATGCTGGTGGCACAAATAGAACAGTACAAACATTTGCAGCTGATGAGGAAATAGTTTCCAATTCGTCAACTGTTTCAGGTACAGTTAGATATGGTGAGCTAGTTGCTTCATCTGATACTCCTACAGGAAAAGGTTCAATTGTTAATATTGAACAAGGTGTTTACTTTATAGCTGGTACTTTTGTTTATGTAGAAGCAGGATCTTTAATATTAGATAAGTATACAAATACTCCAAGTTATATTGTTGGTTTATCAGTCACAGAAAACTTAGTATCTTCTGATGATTCTGGACATTCAGCATTAGTAGATAATGCAACAGGAACACCAAACTTTGCAGCACCAGGCGCAAATAGATATACAATAGAAACTTCTTTAATAAAAGAACCATTAGCATTAGGTTCAAGGTCAACTGCACAATATGTTCCACTAGTTACTGTTGAAAATGGTAAAGTTCAATTTGATAAAACAGATAAAAATAATGATGCTGCTTTAGGAAGAAGGCTAGCACGAAGAACATTTGAAGAATCAGGAAACTACACAGTATCACCATACGAATTAAACATTAGAGAATATTTAGATACTGGATCTAACTTTGGATATAAAACAAATACACAAATCGTAGCAGATGGAGATGCAGGAAGTAATTCAGCTGCTACAACATTCGGACAAGACAGATTAGCAGTTGGTGTTGAACCATCTGTATCATATGTAAAAGGTTTCAGAAACGAAAACCTTGCTACTAAATATGTAAAAGTTGAAAAACCAAGAGATGCAACTGCAACAAATACAGTTAACAATGCAACAACTCAAATCAGATTAGGTAACTATGTTAGATTAAAATTAGATACAGTTGCTGGCCTTCCAGACATTAATAACTTTACAGAAATGTTCTTAAAGAATCAAGCTGGAACTAATATTGGTACAGCACGTGCAAGAGGTATGGAAATAGTTGGAGCTGGATCTACAGGTTATGCAGCATTATATCTTTTTGATATAGCAATGACAGGTGGAAATACTTTTAACCAAACAAGAGCAGTATCCCAGGCAGATTCACCATTAGCATTTACAGCAGAATTAATTAACAAAGCAGGTGGAGTTGGACCAGCACCACAACCAGGTGCCGATACAGATGCACTATTATTTGATTCTGGACTTAGCTCATTAGTATATAAATTACCATATGATGCTATAAAAGAATTACCAAATAATGATACTATCTTTAGAACAAAACAAGGTTTTAAAGTTACTTCAGATGGTTCAGGTAACGTAACATTTACTGTCACATCACCAAACACTTTTGTAGATAATGCAGATAACCTTATAGCTGCTAACGGTGGTTCATTTATGAAATTAGATGGATCTGGTGCTTATACATATTCAGCTCAAGGTAACCAATCATTAACAGTTCAAGGTGTTCCAAATAATACTTCAATTGAATTAATTGCAACAGTACAAAGAAATGAAGCTGCTATTACTAAGACAAGAGTAAATAATGCTACAATATCTAATACCGTAGGTTCAGGTGAAATAGGATTAGCTAAAGCAGATATTATTCGAATAGTAGATATTAAAGACGGAAACAACGTTGATGTCACAGAAAGATTTACGTTAGATAACGGACAAAGAGATAACTATTATGGAATTGGTAAAGTAGTTCTTAAGCCTGGATTTCCAACACCAACCGGAACATGTGTAGTTAAATTCGATTACTATACACATGGTTCAGGAAAATATTTCTCAGTAGATTCTTATCCAGCAGCAGATTATGATACAATCGGAACATTTACAGGGGTAAATGGGGAATTACAACTTAGGGATTGTTTAGATTTTAGACCAAGATTAGATAATGCAGGATCAGATTTTACATCTACTGGATCTAATTTAACCTCTGCCCCACATCCAGAACATACATCAACTTCTGATATAACTTATTATATGAAACGTATTGATAAATTATACGTAAATAGATCAGGTGAATTCTTAGTTGAGAAAGGTGTTCCAGGAGATATTCCTTCTGCACCAGAAACACCAGATGATTCAATGGCAATTTATGATTTACATCTAGAGCCATATGTATTTTCTTTAAGCGATATTAAACCTAAGATGCTTGATAACAAACGTTATACAATGAGAGATATAGGTGGTTTAGATAAAAGAATTAAAAACTTAGAATATTATGTTTCATTATCTTTATTAGAACAAAGTGCAGCTGATGCTCATATAGTAGATTCAGCTGGATTAAGTAGATTTAAGAATGGATTCTTAGTTGATTCATTCCGTGGTCACCAAGTGGGCGATACGGTTAATAATGATTATCAGGTCTCAATTGATAAGAATAATGGATTACTTAGACCTAAGTTTGATGAAAGAAGTGTTAACCTAATTAGAAAATCTGGTGATTCAGGTTCAGTGGTAGTTAGCTCATCTTTAGCTCATTTACCGATAGCTTCAAATTCAACTATTATAGATCAACCATACGCAAGCTCATTTATAAATGTTAACCCATATAATGTATTCTCATGGGATGGCGTAGTTAGACTTTCCCCAGATTCAGATGAATGGAAAGAAGTTGATCAAAGACCATCTGTTATTATTGATGATACATCTCAATATGATCAGTTTATTAAAATGGCTGACGAATCAGGTATTCTTGGTACAGTTTGGAACGAATGGGAAACAAACTGGTCAGGACAAGACGTACAAGAAACATTCCAAAGAGAATTTATTAGAGGTGGTGGACCAAACGGGGAAAATGTTAAAGAGACTACAACAACTACTACAACTACAACTTCTAATCAAGCAAGAACTGGTATAAGAAGAGATGTTAGTTTTGATACAGTAAGAAGAGAATCAGGTGAAAGAGTGGTAGAGATTAACTTTATACCTTTCATGAGATCAAGAGAGATCTTCTTTACAGCTTCAATGTTAAAACCACTTACAAAACATTATATCTTCTTTGATGGTGCGGATGTTACTGCTTATGCAAAAGAAAAAGCTTTTGTTGAATTTGCAACAAGATCAAATATTATAGACCATAAAGATGCTACATCTCACCCAGATTCAGGATCAGGTACATTAACAACAGATGCTAGTGGAAACTTAGCTGGTTCAATTATTATACCAAACAATTCAGCATTAAGATTTAAAACAGGTTCAAGAGAGTTTAGAATTACTGATTCTGCTACAAATACAGTTTCAGCAGGAACATCTTCAGCCGAAACACAATATCAAGCAAGAGGTTTATTAGAATCTAAACAATCAACTATTACATCAACTAAGGTTCCTCAGTTATCAACTCAGGAATTAAATGATGCTAGAACAATCGTAGAAACAGACGTTTCAGAAAAAGTAGAATGGGTTGATCCAATAGCAGAATCAATTCTAATTACAGAAGAAGGTGGAACATTTGCAACAAGCGTAGATATATTCTTCCAGAGTAAAAATACTGAAAACATTCCAGTTAGATTAACAATCAGAGAAATGGAAAATGGTTCGCCAACACAAAGAATTGTACCAGGCGCAGATAAAGTATTAGCCCCAGGTTCAGTTAATATATCAGCAACAGCAGCTTCAGCAACCAACTTTGCATTCGATCATCCAGTATATTTAGAACAAGACCACGAATATGCCATCGTACTTACTTCACAATGTGATGATTATAATGTTTGGATTGCAGAAATGGGTAAATTTGATGTAACAAATACTACATTCAGAATTACTAAACAACCATATAATGGAGTATTCTTTACTTCTGCTAATGCTTCTACTTGGACCCCAGAACAAGCTAAAGATCTTAAGTTTAAATTAAACTCTGCAGTCTTTAGTACTTCAGGTGAAATAACATTAGTAAATGATGTATTACCAGTTAGAAAACTCCCAGGTAATCCATTTACAACTACAAGTGGTTCTGCAACAATTACAGTAAATCATCCAAACCACGGATTACCAAATAATAGTTCTAAGGTTACATTTGCAGGTGCTACAACATTTAATGGGGTAGATGCTGCTAATATAAATGGACAAAGAACTGTTACGATAGTAGATATGGATTCATATACGTTTACATCGGGTTCAAGTGATACAGCAAGTGCAGCAGGATCTGGTGGTGGAACATCAGTAACATCTACTGAAAATAGACATATGGATGTTATGAATAATTATCTTCAGAATTTAACTTTACCAAATACACAGCTAAGATTCTTTGCTACAACTTATTCTGGTAAATCTATATCTGGGTCAGAAACACCATATCAAGCACAAACTGAATTCGAAATATTACCAGGAAGAAACGTAATATTTGCAGCACCAAGATTAATAGCTAATGCCGATAATGAATCATTACAAGGTAACAATAAAGGTTATTCATTAAGATGTGCATTCAGTACAACTAGCACTAACGTATCACCAATCTTAGATCTAAATAGATCTTCTGTAGTTACTGTTCAAAATAGAATCAATAATGGTTCTGCTTCAGAAACTGCAGCAACAGGTGGAAATAACTTTGCTAGATATATTACTAAAACAGTAGAACTAGCAGATGATGCAGATGTTATAACAGTCTTTATGGATGTTAATAGACCAGCGGCTGCTAACGTAGATTTATACTTTAGAGTGTTAACATCAGGTTCTCAAGCAGATATGAATGATACAGCTTTTACTTTAGCAACACCAACTGCATCAATTGGAATTAATGATAACCCATCTGTATTTGAAGAAGTACAATATGATATAGATCCTTTAGGAGCTAACGTAAGCTTCGGTTCAATGCAATTTAAGATTGTATTAAGATCTACAAATACTTCAACTGTACCAACAATTAAAGACTTTAGAGCTATAGCAGCTACATAGGATAAATTATGCCAAGAAAGAAAAAAGTTCAAGACAATCCGGATTTAGTTAAAGATACTACTTCCCAAGCAGTTATAAATACTAATACATCTGCTCTATTAAATCGAAGAGCTCAAATTAGTGCTATGAAATCTAAAGATGAAGAACTCACACAGATTAAAAATGATATTAAAGAATTACAAGCTTTAGTTAAAAAATTAGGTAAAGGATAATGGCGGAAAACAACGAAACCAGAATATTAAAATCCAATTCCATAGAGGAATTAAGACAAAAGTCAAATGAGGTTTCTTTTGGGTTAGGAGATAAGAAACTACTAGACTCAGATATAGCTGATAAGATTTTTACACACACAGCTTCAGCTGGGGATTATTTAGTTTCTCCTGCAAATACAAGATTTGAATATAAACCTGAAGAAACAATTGATAATACTGGTGGTTATATTCTTTTAACTGGAAGTCCAACAGTTGGATCAGGATTCGCTGCAGGTGCATCGGTTACACAAAGTGGAGGATATTCCGCTACTATCGTAAGTGCTTCTAC
>Ga0213862_10001162_pt1 | contig 11103 bp, 9 predicted proteins | sample PICome_7_FD_160092 | JGI IMG/M metagenome (GOLD analysis project Ga0213862, IMG submission 160092) | Coastal seawater microbial communities near Pivers Island, North Carolina, United States - PICO266 | ecosystem: Environmental > Aquatic > Marine > Coastal | place: USA: North Carolina | collected... | reverse complement strand
GGAGATGAATCATTCGCACTTGTTTTGGAGGTTAGTACGTGAAGCATGCCCTCAATATAAAGTGCACGAGCGCTGGTTAAAGGAGCACCAGTCGGAATTGAGCTGGGGCTAGAGTGTCGCAGGTGACGCTAGGCAAACTTCTAAGCTTTCCCATGCTTTAAAGGACGCAGGTTTCAAAACCTGCATAGTCTAGCAAGTATTCGTCGAGGCAGACCATGGCTTCAGAAACGACTCGCGGCATATAGTCGCCGCTAGCTAGTCGTCTTTGACAGTGTAGTATGATGTCTAGAATCGGATCTACTCTGATTCCAGAGTAGCGAGAGTTCTCCAACTGATCCTTGATGTAGGATTCAAGGTCCTTGATTGTTAGTTGCGAGTCTATGCACGTTGTCATGTTTCCTCCTTTCTGAAGTTGCCGAGCGAGAGCTTGTGGGCTACATCTTTAATCGGTAGAATTGCCGACCTCGTTAGTCTTATGACAGTCAAAGAAAGTTGAAGTTCGCCTTGATCGAGCAAATATTTTTAAAGCGACTGATTTTGGGGTAGAGCGAGGGACAGTTGTGTCCCGCGAGAGTTAGCAATAAACGTACTAGCGACGCTTCATTTCGGTATCGAAAAGAGAGCGAACTGTCTTGATCGCGTACTTGGTCAGCCGATTCCCGTTTGATCCGCGACCTTTGATCGCAAGCTCTCCAAAATCGTATTCGAATTCCTTAGTACGCGCTTTTGATGTTTGCGTAAGCCGAACGATGATCGGACGCGTGGCACCATCCAAATTAGCTCTGAAATAGTGGACCTTCGATCCTTTGTTCTCCTTGGTCAAATCATAGACTTTATCTCGGGTGACACCGCTGACCATGAATCGTTTCACGTAGGAATCACCCCTAGATCCATCTCGATAGACCATGTCGTAGATCGTCTCTTCGTCACCTTTTTTCCAAACGGCGACATGGATAATGTCTTGTCCCATGTAGACTTTTTCGGCCACCCGTGAAACGCGGAAAGTGCCATCTCCACAAAAGCAAATAATGTCGTCGAGTTGAGTGCACTCTTCCACGAACTCATCTCTCTTGAGACCAGTTCCGATAAAGCCGTCTTCCCGATTGACGTAGAGCTTCTCGGTTGGAAGTGCCACTTCTGTGGCCTTGATTGTGACAAAGCTGTCGATACGCGTGCGGCGCTCACGCCCTTTGCCATACTTGTCGATGAGTCCTTGAAGATAGGAAATAGTGAACTCAGTCAGTTTGCGTAGGGACCGCTTGGTTGCTCGAATTTCCTTTTCCGTCGTTTTGATTATTTCGTTGGCCTTGAACGAATTGTACTTCGAGATACGCTTGATTCGAATTTCCGTTAAACGGGCAACATCGTCGTCGGTTACCTCTCGTTTAAGCAGCTTTTTGAAAGGCTCTAAGCCGATGTGAATCTCTTCGATAACGGACTCCCAGGTCTCACATTCTTCAATACGTCGGTAGATTCGCTCCTCTATAAAAATACGCTCGAGAGAATCGAAATGCCATTTCTCCTCGAGTTCTCTTAGCTTGATCTCGAGTTCCTCTCTAAGGAGTCCTCTAATTTTATCAGTTGACTGTTTAAGGATTTCACTGACACCGATGAATGTGGGCTGGTCATTTGCGATCGAACATGAGTTCGGCGAAACTGAAACTTGGCAGTCAGAGAACACGTAAAGGGCGTCAATCGTTGCGGTCGCATCGGCACCGGTGGGAAGGGTAATGACAATCTCGGCGTTTTCAGAGGTGTTGTCTTCGATTTTCTTGATCTTCACCTTCCCTTTGCTGTTGGCTAAGAGGATCGAGTCGATGAGCGATGATGTTGTGACTCCGTAGGGAATCTCGGTGATTACGATTTGGTATTTGCTCCGAATATCGAAGACTGCCCTAACTAGGATTCTGCCTCCACGAACTCCGTCATTGTAATTCGACGCATCCATAACTCCGCCGGTAGCGAAATCCGGGTACAGTTCGAATTCCTCTTTCCGGAGATAGGCGATGGAAGCTTCGAGAATTTCGACAAAATTATGTGGCAGGATCTTGCAGGCTAGACCGACGGCAATGCCCTCGCATCCTTCGGCGAGAAGGAGGGGAAATTTGACCGGCAAGTTTACGGGTTCCTTATTGCGCCCATCGTAGGATGCTTGCCAAACGGTCGTCTTGGGATTGAAGACAACTTCTCTCGCGAAGGGCGAGAGGCGTGCTTCTATGTAACGAGCAGCGGCCGCTCCATCGCCCGTTAGCGTATTACCCCAATTCCCTTGTGTATCAATTAAGAGATTCCGCTGGCCCATCCCTACCATAGCAGAATAGATGCTTGAGTCCCCATGTGGGTGGTACCGCATGGAGTGCCCGATGACGTTTGCCACTTTGTTGTACCGGCCGTCATCTAGCTCTTTAAGCGCATGGAGGATTCGACGCTGAACAGGTTTGAGCCCGTCTTCGAGAGCAGGAACTGCACGGTCAAGAATGACGTAAGAAGCGTATTCAAGAAACCAGTTCTGGTAAGACTGGGCAAGAGGAGCTTTTTCATTACCAGCTTCGCCTAGATTTTCTTTATCAGGCATGTTTTCACCTTTACTTTCTTCGAAATCGAAGGACTCTTGCTGGTTGCTTTTGTTCTTTTTTCGAGGGCTCATTTTGTGGAATGCCGGATCGCTTAAGAGGTGCCTTCAATTAGGTCTTTCTCGACCTGAAGGTTTTCAATTATGAATCCCTGTCTCTCAGGAGTGTTCTTCCCCATGTAAAAAGAGAGGAGTTCGTCAATGTTGTGGAGCTGACTCATGGTGACGGGATCCAGTTTGATTTTCGGGCCGATGAATGTTGCGAATTCTTCTGGGGATGCTTCTCCAAGACCTTTGAATCGAGTAATTTCGACTCCTTTCCCCAGCTTTTCCACGGCATGGTTTTTTTGTGACTCAGTATAGCAATATTCCGTCTTCTTTTTAGTTCGCACTCGGAATAGGGGGGTCTGAAGAATATAGAGGTGCCCTTGTCGGACGAGGTCGGGAAAAAACTGTAGAAAAAAGGTGAGAAGCAGGAGACGGATATGCATGCCATCAACGTCGGCATCCGTAGCGATTACAACCTTGTTGTAACGCAGGGTATCGAGACCATCTTCAATATCCAGAGCGCTTTGGAGGCAATTGAACTCGTCATTCTGGTAGACGATTTTTTTGCTTAGTCCAAAGGCGTTGAGCGGTTTTCCTTTAAGACTGAATACTGCCTGAGTATTGACGTCCCGCGTCTTTGTGATTGATCCCCCCGCAGAGTCGCCCTCAACAATAAAGAGGGTAGAATCATTTGCTTGTTTGTGCTTGGTGTTAAAGTGGGCCCGACAGTCCCGAAGCTTCTTGTTGTGAAGATTGACCTTCTTGGCCTTTTCTCGGGCGAGCTTTCGAATCCCGGAAAGTTCTTTCCGCTCCTTTTCGCTGGCTACGATCTTTTCTTGAATAGCTTTAGCCGTTTCTGGAAATTGGTGTAGATGAAGATCCAGTTCCTTTTTAATGAAATTGTTGACGAAATTGCGAATCGTTGGGCTCTTAGGACCCATATTCTGGGAGCCTAACTTGGTCTTCGTCTGGCTCTCGAAAACGGGTTCCTGCACACGTAGCGATATCGAGGATACGATCGATGTCCGGATGTCTGAAGCATCGTAGTCCTTTTTGAAGAACTCTCGAATGGTTTTGACGATTGCTTCACGGAAAGCGGCTTGGTGGGTGCCTCCCATCGTAGTATGCTGCCCGTTGACGAAAGAAAAGTAATCTTCGCCGTAGTGGGTGCCATGCGTCATGGCTACCTCGATATCCTCTCCCTTGAGATGGATAATCGGATAAAGGATGTCGCCGGTGAGATTGTTCTCGAGAAGATCCTTGAGTCCGTTCTCGGATCGAAAAGTCTTTCCATTGAGGGAAAGGGTCAGGCCCGTGTTCAGATAGGCGTAGTTCCAGAGCATTGTCTCGACGTAATCGAGACGATATTCAAATGATTTGAATATCGCTTTGTCGGGGGTGAACTCGACGTAGGTGCCATCTTTCTCGGCGGTCTTGATTTGGCGACTCTCGGATTCCAATTCGCCTTGGGAAAAGATTGCCTGTTTCATTTTCGATTCCCGATAGGACTCGGCGAGAAAATAGCTGGACAAGGCATTGACCGCTTTGGTGCCTACGCCGTTTAGTCCTACGCTCTTTTGGAAAGTTTCACTATCGTATTTGGCGCCTGTATTGATCTTGGAAACACAATCTACCACTTTGCCGAGGGGGATTCCACGTCCAAAGTCCCTGACCGCCACTAGCTCATCACCAACCGTTATGTCGATTCGCTTTCCGTGCCCGCTCGAATGCTCGTCGATCGAGTTGTCGATGATTTCCTTCAACAACACGTAAATCCCGTCGTCAGCGGATGCTCCATTTCCCAGTTTCCCGATGTACATTCCCGGCCTGAGCCGGATGTGCTCACGCGGGCTTAAGGATTTAATGCTCGACTCGGTATAATTCGATTCTGCCATTTCTTAGCTCGATAGCAATAAGACCGAGCGTCGAAATCAAGCGGTAATGTTGCAGTTGAGCCTAGGAAAAAGGGTATACACCGAGGAATCGCGGGATAGCGTTTTCTCTTTACAATATTTTATCTGATATTTGGGTTGCGATCACCTTAAATGAAAACGGTTTTCATTACCCCTCGACTATGAGTTCCTCAGCTCCCACTACTGAAAAGGCAAAAAATGATCGGGCCTTGCGCTTTTATCGTGATGCCCTCGGCCTAGAGCGGCTCCATTACGGAATGTGGTTGCCGAATGATGAGCTGACGATGGAAGCGCTCAAGGCAGCTCAGAAGCGTTATGAAGATTTTCTGATCGATAGTATTCCTGAAGGAACCTGCCGGGTACTTGATGTGGGTTGTGGTACGGGGGAACTTTGCCTGCATTTGAAAGCTCAAGGGAATGAGGTCGAAGGGCTTTCACCCGACATCAATCAGAAAAAGGTCTTTGCCGAAAAAGTAGAAGCTCCCTTTCATTTCACAAAATTCGAAGATTCGCAATTGGAAGGTGGATACGATCTCATTATTATGAGTGAGTCTTGCCAGTATATTCCCCTGGACAAGGTATTTGAAGTGGCTCAACAGGCCTTGAACCCAAAGGGCTATTTAATGGTGTGTGACTATTTTGTCCTAGATCAGAATGCGGGTGAATTGTCCAAGAGCGGGCACGACTATAATGAGTTTCTGAAAAAGGCAGAAGAAAGTGCCTTTGAAGTTGTCAGTCGCAGGGATATAACGCCGGACATTCGCAAGACCCTTGAAATTGCCGATGATTGGGCAGAAAAGATTTTGCTGGGCGCGGACATTTTGACTGAGAAGTTTCGGGAACGGAACCCTTTCCTCTGGAAGATTGTTAAGTGGTTTGGTCGCAGCAAATACGAGAAAGCGCTGTCGCAAAGAGTATTGATTGACGCCGACAAATTTTGTGCGGTCAAAAAATACGAGTTCTTCCTGTTCCAACTGCAGCCGTAAGGTATCGCCACTTGGTCGTGGCGGCTGTATGCCGCATCCCGATTTATAAGGTATTATCGCTTCGCGGAGGAATCATTCCGTTCGCGCTAGCTCTTTGGCCCCGATATCACGCCGCAAGTACTTGGACTTGTAGTCAACTTTATCGGATAATTCGTAGGCTTTGTCGCGAGCTTCGGGAAGATTGGCTCCTAGAGCGGTAATTCCAAGAACTCGGCCTCCGTTTGTAACTATATTTCCAGCTTCGTCTGCCTTTGTTCCCGCGTGGAATATGAATTGGTTGTCTCCCACCGAATCCGGGAAAGAAATTGGGTCGCCTTTCCGATAGCCATTGGGGTAGCCCTCTGCGGCAAGGACAACAACCATGGCGTATTCGTCTTTTACTTTCACGTTGATCTCTCCCAGCTTGCCCTTTGCGGCCGCCAGCATGATTTTGACTGGGTCGGTCTCCAGGCGAGTGATCAACACTTGAGTTTCAGGATCTCCAAACCGGGTGTTATACTCCAGCACTTTGGGGCCAGTAGCAGTCATCATTAGACCAATGAAAAGGGTTCCGCGAAAGTCTATCCCTTCAGCCGCAATCCCGTCGATACTGGGCTTGACGATTTCGGCTTCGATACGTTGCATCATCGCATCGTCTATCAAATCGGCTGGAGAGTAAGCGCCCATTCCCCCGGTATTGGGGCCGACGTCACCCTCGTAAACTTGCTTGTGATCTTGGCTCGTAGGCAGGATGACGTAGTCCTTTCCGGATACAATTGCGTGGATTGATGTTTCCTCACCAACAAGACACTCTTCGATAAGAACGGACTTACCGCTCTCCCCAAAAGCGCCGCCGTCAATCATGTCGACTACAGCCTTTTTGGCAGTCTCTAAATCCTCGGCGATGACTACACCTTTACCCGCTGCGAGCCCGTCAGCCTTCACGACAATAGGAAAGCTAGCGGTATCTAGATATTGAATAGCGGCCTCGGATTCTGTGAAATTGGCTGCGGCTCCAGTTGGTATTTTGTATTTGAGCAGTAGCTCCTTGGTGTAGGTCTTGCTGCCTTCAAATCGGGCACCGTCCGCTTTGGGGCCATAAGCTAGGATTCCCTTGTCGTTCAGTCGGTCTACCAGCCCCAGGCAAAGCGGAACCTCGGGTCCGACGATAACAAAATCTACGCTCTCGCTCTCTGCCAGTCGGACCACCCCATCTATGTTGTCAGCTGCGACTGGTTTGCAGTCGCAAATCGCGGCCATACCTGGGTTCCCAGGCACCGCTAGGGTCCGCTTCACGAGCGGACTGTTTACGCAAGCATTTACGAGAGTATGTTCGCGTCCGCCGGAGCCAACGACAAGTACGGTGAGGGAGGATTGGTCTGACATTCGGAGACGATTTACAAAGCACTAAAAACGGGAATGCAACGAAAAGATGCCGGCATCAATCCTACCGATACTATTGGAGGCAATCGTGAGTTCGAGTAAAGTCGATCCCTTGCTCTCTTTGGCAGTCGTTATTACCCCGTCGCCGCTGATCCAGAAGATTTCGTTGCTCATGTGGCCGTGTCTCGTTTTGGTCGTTTACAATTCACCTTTTTTCGCTAGGTCTTGCTTTTCAACGTATGGGGACTGCTCCTTGACAAGGTTTCTGCCCATTCGTGTTTATGAGAGGTATCTATTTGAAAACGAGTCATTTATGAAGAAGCAAATCGCTTTCCTAGCAATCTTTTCCACCAGTTTTAGTCTGACAGGTCAATCGCCTGACGAGGTTTTGCAGGAGGAGGTTGCAGAATTCACCTCGATGGAGCTACTCGAGACTTGGGGGTTCCTCCTTTCGGAAAGGTTTAACCTAGGCGGTCTTGAGATCACGGATGCCGAAGTAGACGCCATTTCGAGAGGGATGAAACGGTACGTGAATCGCGAGGATCCTCCAACGGATCTGTCGAAGTCTCTGGATCCGATGCAGAACTACTTTGCCGAGCGCGAAGAGATGGTCCGGCAGGACCAGATGAAACGAAACAGGGAAGAGGAGCTCGAGTTTTTCGATTCCATTGTCGGGCAACCCGGTTACCAGTCGCTTGCCACGGGTCTTTATTTTCAAATCATTGAGAAAGGAAGTGACCGAAAGCCCGGGAAGAATGATAAGGTGAGTTGCCACTATGTGGGTACTTTTCTCGATGGGGTTGAGTTTGATAGCTCTTACAAGCGAAATGAGCCTTCGGAGTTCGTCTTGAATTCAGTAATTCCAGGTTGGACCCAAGGGCTTCAGCTGATCGGTGAGGGGGGAAAGGTGAAGCTGTACGTGCCGGCCAAGCTGGGATACGGTGAACAAGGAACGCCGGGTGTCCCTCCGGCTTCGGCGCTCATTTTTGAAGTGGAACTGTTAAAAATTCTAGGACCCGATCCCGCTGCGTTGGGATTGCCGCCGATCCCACAGTAGATCCTCCGAGATTTCCTTTTTTCAATGAAATTGGCGCTCGTGACGGAAACCTTTCCGCTCGAAGTCAATGGGGTTTCGATGACATTAGGGTGCCTAGCGGAAGGGTTGAGCCTCAGAGAATTCGAAGTTCAAGTAGTACGGCCGAATCAAAAGGGAGAACGTAAAGATCTCGATCGTTTGGGGGTAGGTTAAGCGAGTTCCTCGTGGCGGGAATCCCATTGCCTGGATATGATGGATTGAGGATGGGTCAGCCAAATGATTTTATTTATGTCTCTACCGAAGGTCCTCTAGGTCTGACTGCTTTGTGGGCGGCTAGCATGTTAGGGATCCCCTCTTCCTCAACGTATCATACGAATTGTCACCAATACACGGGGCATTACAACATCGGGTTGATTCGTGGATTCATTTTGGTGTTTCCCCGTATTGCCCACGATTCGTGAGGCTGTACTTTGGCGCCTACTAAGCAGATGGCGAACGAGCTGAAGAGCCTTGGCTTTAAGAATAAAGGAGTTCTTTCCAGGGGAGTGGACTCGGATTTCGATACGCTTGAACGACGAGATTCTCAATCGAGATCTGAATGGGGTGCGAAAGAAAACGATTGTGTATTCACCTATTTAGGAGGTGTAGCTAGCGAGAAGAATATTGATCTCGCAGTCCAGTCGTATTTGTTGGAAAGGGGAAGCGGTCACATTTTGTGATGGTGATCGTTGGCAGTGGGCCCGGGAAAAAGCGATTGGAGCGAGTGTATCCGGATATCGTTTTCGCTGGCATGAGAAAACGGATATCCGTTTTTCAATCTTATGGGCATTGGTCTGGATGCGAACATTGGGAACCGGTTCAACGAATTTAAAGGACGCGGTTTTTTGAGGTACTTAAACGGAAGGTGGAATACTCTATTTTATTATCGTTCCTCTTAGTATGCGCTGGTCCGAGGGCGAACCCAAAAAAAGTCGATGGCTATTTTATCGCAATCACAAATTCTTCACAGTATTTAAACAAAGAATACATATCTCTCGACGCATCCTAGAAGGACGAGAAATTTAATTGCGTCGTCATTCAATGTCTTGGTTTTGTTGAGGCTCTAGTTTTGATCGGGCGAATGTTCTCGAAATCAATCTATACCAGTAAAAAAGTTGAGGCGTTTTGTGAGGAGTCCATACGAATCAAGCTAAGCCATCCCGCGTTCTTTCACGTCGATAGAGATATCTTCCTGTGCAGAAGCGAAATTGATAATGTATCTCGCCCGCAATCGCTACGGCTGGTATTGCTTTCGGATGATTTTGCTTAGTGAATCGTCACCTGAGACGACGGCATCGCCGGCAGGGAGTGGCGGATTCCATTGTGGAGTAGGCTGGGCTAGCCCAGTCCCGCTTTACAACCTACGCTATTCGGTAGAGGAGGCTCTGGCCCGTTTCGCGAGAAAGTCAATCCAGGCGGGGTGCTCGTTCAAGCAAGGGATGGCGACGAACGACTCACCCCCAGCTTCCAGAAATTGTTCTTTACCCTCCATAGCTATCTCTTCGAGGGTCTCGAGGCAGTCCGAAACAAAGGCGGGAGTCATAACAAGTATGCGTTTTTTTCCCGTTTTCACGAGCTGGGGGATGATAAAGTCGGTGTAGGGTTCCAGCCAGGGTTCGCGTCCCAGTCTTGATTGGAAGGAGACCGAGTACTGTTCAGGGGTTAGGCCCGCTCGGGCCACCAAAGCGTTGGTAGTCGCCAGAGTTTGGGCTTTGTAGCAAGTAGCGTGGGCAGGGCTGCAAGTTGAGCAGCAGTCTTTGACGATCCGGCAGTGTCCTTTTGAAGAGTCTGCTTTGGATAAGTGGCGGGCGGGGATTCCGTGGTAGGAAAACAAGAGATGGTCAAACTCGGTTTCTAAGTAGGGTTTGGCAGATTGATAGAGAGCCTCGATGTAGTCTGGATCGTTGTAGAAGGGTTGAACCGTCTCTACTTCGATATCGGGCATTTGCTCTGCGATTTCCTCCATGACCCTAACGACGACTGTCTCATAACTCGACATGGCGTAATGGGGGTAGAGAGGGACTAGAAGCAGTTTATTGATGCCCTTTGCCCTCAGGTTGCTGATGGCGGAAGGGATTGACGGACTGCCGTATCGCATCGCCAACTCGACATGATCGTCAATTCGCTCCTGGAGTAACGCTTGTACATTTTTGCTGGTAACGATCAAAGGAGACCCCTGATCCGTCCAAACTTTCTTGTAGGCTTCGGCCGATCGTTTGGGCCGAGTAGGCAGTATGAAGCAGTTGAGAACAAACTGCTGGATCGGCTTTGCAGTATCGAGAACCCGGTCATCGGACAAAAACTCCCTGAGGTAGGAGCGAACGTCCGAGACGGAAGTTGAGTCGGGGGATCCCAGATTTACTAGCAGTATTGCACTTTTTTGCATCAACCGGAGGCTATAGGCATCCGAATTAGGAGTGTCAAATAAGCATCTGAGGAAAATCGCTTCAACAAGTGTTCAAGACGGTTGTGGCCACTTTTAGGCAACTCCTTTACTGTGCATCAAAGATGGCGTTTCCCTCAGTCAACGACTTCCAGAATCGGGTAGCGGGCGATCTCCGAAAAGAAGAAAAGGCATCCTGCCTATTATCTATTTACAGAGACAGGCAGGATGCCTGTTCTACTTTTTGTGGGTGTTCGGAGATCATCCGCTACCTTGAAACGAGGGAAAAAACACCTCAAATAGCCCGATTGCGTCTAAGTGCCTCGGCATCGAACCCGACATGCTTGAGAAATTGCCTCTCGAAAAAGCTTTGGTTCTCGTAGCCGACTGCAGCGCAGATCTCTCCGATTGAGAGGCTGGTTTCGAGTACCAGTCGCTTGGCCTCTCTCATGCGGCGGTGAATGAGGTTCTGAATAGGTGGTTCTCCAAAGTGTTTGGTGAATAGTCGACTGAACTGTGAGGGCGAGAGGCCGGACTTGGAGCTAATCTCTTCCAAGGTCCATTTTCTGGCGAGGTCTGAATCGACAAGTGAGGAGGCTTGGGCGATCCGTTCATCATAAGATGCACTCGAAGCATCCGCAATCAGGAGTAGCAGCATGCGTAGCGCGTGATCCTGTATTCGTTTTTCAATATCGTTCTCCGCGTCCCAGGCAAGAGCCAGATTCGCTATCGCTTTGAGAGTAGTGGGGTTGGATATTTGGATC
>Ga0213862_10001160_pt1 | contig 11107 bp, 6 predicted proteins | sample PICome_7_FD_160092 | JGI IMG/M metagenome (GOLD analysis project Ga0213862, IMG submission 160092) | Coastal seawater microbial communities near Pivers Island, North Carolina, United States - PICO266 | ecosystem: Environmental > Aquatic > Marine > Coastal | place: USA: North Carolina | collected... | reverse complement strand
TCAAAATCATGAAAACAAAAATATTTAAATCCCATTTTTGTTATAAATTCAAATGCAGCATCTGCTTTATCCTTAGCTGCTTGTATAGGATTATTCGATATATCCCATGGAAAATTTTGTGTACCAGGACCAAATGGATCTGCACCAACTCCACAGAAAGTGTGCCAGTATGCTATAGCAAATTTAAAATGTTCACTCATTTTTTTTCCAGCAACAATTCTTTCAGCATCATAGTATTTAAATGCCAATGGATTATCAGATTCTTTTCCTTCAAATTCAATTTTGTTTATTCCTTTGTAGTATTCTTTATTTCCTATTAGTACCATAATTTATTAGTTTAAATATATTTTTAATTTATCCTTCCAATTTTTATAAGCTTTTTTGTAATATTTAGAGTCTTTATTAGGCTTGTAAGTTTTTATATGATCATTATTTGATAAAAACTCTCCAAATTTGCTAAAGTCTTGGTCTGTTAACCCTGATGCTCTGGCTGCTCCAATAGAACCTGTAGTTTCATATATTTCAATATTATGACCAATTAAATTACAAACAGTTTCTGAAAATATTTCTGATCTAAATAAATTATCATTTCCAGCTTTAATTACATTAATTTTAGTTCCATCATTTTTCATTATTTCAATTCCATAGACAAAAGAAAAGGCAATTGCCTCTAAACTTGCCCTATATATGTGACTTTTATTATGATGATTAAAATTTAAATTACAAAAATGAGAACCAATATTTTTATTATCAAACATTCTCTCTGCTCCATTGCCAAAAGGAATAATAATTAATCCTTCAGATCCAATTTTAATTTGACTAGCTTTTTTATTCATCTGCTCATAGGAAACGTCAGAAAAATTATCTTTTAACCATTTATATAATATTCCAGAACCATTAATACAAAGTAGTTTTCCAAGTAACTTACTTTTTTTTGAATAATTAACATGAGCAAAATGATTAATTCGTATTGATTCATTTGATATTAATTTGTCGGTAACTGCATATACAACTCCTGAGGTTCCTCCTGTAGCTGCAACTTCGCCATCTCTCATTACATTTAAGGATAGGGCATTATTTGGTTGATCACCTGCTCTGTATGTTATTGGTATTCCTTTAGGTAACCCAATTTGATTAGAAGCTTCAGTTGTAATTTCTCCTTGGTTAGTAAAATTTTCAATTAAATCAGGTGTTAGAGATTTTTTAATTTCATAATAATCAAGTAGCCAATTAGCTATTTCATTTTTATTGTAATCCCACAATATACCCTCTGATAATCCATTAATAGTAGTAAACACTTTATTACTCATTTTATAAGCGATATAATCACCTGGCAGCATATATTTAAATATCTTTTTATAGATAGAAGGTTCATTTTGCTTTACCCATTTTAATTTTGATGCAGTAAAATTTCCAGGAGAGTTTAATAAGTTTTTTGAACATTTATATCCTCCAATATCTTTGTAAGCTTTTTTTCCTATTTCAACAGATCTGCTATCACACCATATTATAGAATTTCTTAAGGGTTTTCCGTTTTTATCGATTATCACCAGACCATGCATTTGGTATGATATTCCAATTGAAATTATATCATTAGAATTGATTTTTGATTCGAGTAATATTCTTTTAGTTCCATTGCAAATATGTTTCCACCAAATGTCAGGATCTTGTTCGGCCCAATCAATTTTTAAAGAAATAATTTTCATTTCATTTGATGGCTCATTTATAGTTTTAATATTTTTACCTGTTTTTGAACAAACAATCGATATTTTAATTGAAGAACTACCTAAATCATATCCTATGTAATACATGTAATTTTTTTCTTAATGAAATTTAATAAATGTATTTTAAATAAAAAAAAACCATTATAACAATAATGAAGCTAATACTAAAAATTATGAAGCCTATTTTATGATCTGATAATTAACCTGTGAGACTCAACTTTATCACCAACAGAGATGTTTAATATATAAATGCCATTGATTAGATTACTTACCATTATTTTTTCATTGACATTTGAAGTTCCTTTTAAAACTAACTTTGAATTTAGGTCATATAAATCATAATTAAATGAATTGTAGTTTTGATTATTTGATCTTACAATTAACTCATTAAAAACTGGATTTATAATGTAAAATATTTTATTACTTTGATTAAGATTTAAAGTATTTGAATAGCAGTTTGTAGCTACTGAAAAATCACTTTTAATTAAATTAGAAATTTTAGTTTCTGAAAAACTTTGATTTAATGTATGATTGAAAAATGTTGCGTCTAAGGCCATATTATCTGCACCAAGATAATCTTGCAATAAAGTTCCTAAGGTATCTCTATAGTCGTGCTGAACTGTTTGTATTTGGAAATTATTTTCTTCATTAGCTTCGTTTAAATCTGGATTAGTTCCAGAAATTCCACCTTCAACAGGATGTCCAAAAACAAACATTGGAGCTATTTCCCCATGATCAGTCCCAAGGCTACCATTTTCTGCTGCTTTTCTTCCAAATTCAGAGTAAGTTAGCCCAACAACATCATTGTGTATATTTAGCGCAGCTATATCATTTGTAAATGCAGATACAGCTTCAGAAAGCATTGTTAATAAATTGTTATGATCCCCAAGTATATCTCCTTGAGCTTGATTTTGACCAAAATGTGTATCGAATCCACCTAATTTAACCATGTATACTTTAGATTCAAGTCCTCCACTTATTAATCTTGCCACTGTTTTTAATTGATTAGAAATGTCCGTATCAGGATATGATACTGCATTTTGACCATTGTTAAAAGAATTTGATATTGCTTCAGAATAAATATTTGATAATGCATCTGTCTGGATTATATATTCTAATTCGTTTCCGTAATCTGAGATAGGAATATTTTCTGGAGGGTTTCCTGCCATACTACTAATTAAAGAGTAAAATCCTGCAGGATCTTGCCCGTTAATATTTACCGATAATCCATGCTCCATTTCACCATGAAAACCTAAAGAATTACTGTTTGATCCAATTTCTACTCCTAGTGGAAAAGGACTCTGTATTAGGTCTGCGTAGTAAGCTTCCATAAATCTTCCTATCCAACCTGAATTATTTCCATTATCCCAACTATTACCGTCATTCGCTGTTAAGTAAATATCTGTTGATGCAAAATGACTTTTGTTTTGTGAAGGATAGCCAACCGACTGTATTACTCTAAGTAAGTTATTGTCATATAATTCCTTAAATCCAGTTAAAGAGGGGTGAAGTCCAATTAGTTGATTTTGATTCAAAGTATTATCTAATGTGATGTAAGAGTTTAAGCCATTTTCAGGAATTTTTATATTTGGCCTAAGATTGGAATATATGTCATAATAATTAATAGGAATTAGAGTGTTTAACCCATCATTTCCGCCCGCTAAATTAATTAATACTAATTTTCTATTAGAAATATCGCAATTCAGAAAACTTTTAACAATATTTAAAGATGCTGATACCTGATTTGGAAGTAAGCTCAGTGCTGAAGCCGTAGAGGTTAATTTTATAAAGTTTCTTCTTTTCATTAATTTACATTAATTGATTTTCAGCTGCATTAAACATAGCTTTTATTAGAGTGTCAAGTCTATTTCTAACAATCGTATCATCATTTGATGAGATATATTCTTCCCAAGTATCATTCCAATAATATGATGGGTAATCATCTAAAATTAGTTCAACAAAATAACTTATCCTATCGTAATCTATACTGTTAGGAAATAATAAATCTGCTATTTCACTAACTAAGTAATATGGATTTCCTGGATTAATTGAAACTAATTGAACAAAATGAACTGTGTCAATTCTGGTTCCAATAAGTCCGTTATTGGCTAGCTTATTTCTACCAGTAATTAAACACTCAATTAGTCTGTATCTGGATAGTAAAGTGTTTGATGAAAACCATTGTCTGTCAAAATTAGGACTTTGATAAATTGCTGGATAACCTGCAACTGTATCTGGTGCATAAAAATTCATTCCAGCCATAGGAAGATAAGTATTGTGGTTAAATAAATGCCAAAACCTGTAAAACCCAGAAATATCTGAATTAGGATTAGGAATTGGAACATCATAAATTACAACCATTTCGCTCATCAGTTGCAATGGACTTTTTATAATACTACCAATTATTTCATCACTTGAATTTTCATCATTTAAATCGAAAAAATGTGTAGACGTTAGTAGTGTTTTAATTACAGGAAAAACTTCAAAATTATTTAAAGTTAAGACTTCTGCTAAATCATTTATAACAGTGTTTTCTATTTCCTCAGACCATTCACTTTTTACAAAAAATCTGTATAATTTTCTAACATAATTTAATGCTGTTTCTTGTTTACTAAAAATCATTTCTGTTAATTGATCAATTTCTTCAAACATTCCCTCAGAATTATTAGATCCATAGATAATCTCATTGTCAAATGCATTACTAAAAGTTTTATCTCCACTATCATGTTGATTTACATTTGTTCTTCCCATTGGAATGTTGGTTTCTGGATCAATAATGGATCGATCAAGTTTAGTTTTAAATCCTGAGAAAACTCTTGCTACTTGTTGTACATCATCTTCTGTGTAATTTGTATAATTACCTTCAGCTATTTGTTCTCCCTTTCCAATCGTAAATAATTCTAAAAATTCTCTTGCATAGTTTTCGTTAGGGTTATTAGCATTATTTGCTGTGTTGTCAAGGTATAATAACATAGCATTATCTAATGTTATTTTTTTTGATAGTTCTTTTAAACTTCTGTAGCAATAATGTTCTAATAATTTCAAGTGATCAAAGAAATATGTAGAAGCACCTGACCCATCGTCTTTTGAAATAGTGAAAGTCGTATGTAGAAAAAATGTTATTTTATCCTTGAGGCTATTTCTGTTAATCATATTATACCACCACCATCCCGCAACTAATGATCTTTTTCTACCTTGATTTGGAATTGTATTAGGTAGATCTGTTGAGTTAATCCAATTTCCGTGAGGAGCATCAGCAGGAAGAGGGTCGTAAGGTTCAACCCAAGTATTGGGAGAATCGTTGTACAAAAAAGATATCGCCTCTAATGGAGTCATTAAAGAAATTGAATCTAAAATACTTTTAGAGTAATGAAAGCAAGCCCTACGTAGTAGATGCTTTGCATTTCTATTTCCTAGAATTGAATTAGATTGAACTAACGACATAATATAAAAATAACGAAAATTTAATTTTTATAATATAACTATTGAATTAAAGGATGAAAAAAAATGGTATAAGTTTGAATGGAAATTTATCTTTTACTTATTTTATTTCCAGTAATAGATTTTTGTCTAGAGGATTTAAATCTATTAATATCTGGATTTCTTTTTTTTAAATGTTTATTACTAATTCCACTGTTTACTCTTTTTCTCCATCTTTTAAAACTAGAGTCTTTGAGATTGGATCTCATAATCTTAATAACATTTTTTTCAGAAATATTAAATTGATATAAAATTGCCTCAAAAGGAGTTCTATCCTCCCATGCCATTTCAATTATCCGATCTAATTCTCTTTCTGTAAAAACTTTACTCATTAGTGAAATTTTTTACTAAACTATTCAATATTTATTAATTGAGTAAAAAATTAATATAATCTTAAGATTTATAAATAAAAATATTTAAATTTATTTCTCTTAATTAATTAACAACTCAAATAAATTATGAAATATTTTAAAATTTACATGATCTTGTTTGCTCTAATCTTTTCAACTAATTCGGTTAAGGCAGAGGAAAAAAAAGACACTAATTCAAAAAAATCTAAAATATCTACAGCGATAAATGGATTTTCATTCAGAAGTATAGGTCCAGCTTTTATGTCTGGAAGAATTTCCGATATTGCAATAGATCCAAATAATGAAAACATTTGGTATGTTGCAGTTTCTTCAGGTGGAGCTTGGAAGACTGAAAATGCTGGTACAACTTGGACACCATTAACAGATAATCAGCCTTTCTTTTCTACAGGCTGTATAACTATTGATCCAAATAATTCTTCTTCAATTTGGCTTGGAACGGGTGAAAATGTAGGGGGAAGACATATTGGAATTGGCCATGGTATTTATCATAGTTTAGATGGTGGTAAGTCTTGGAATGATATGGGGCTTAAAAAATCTGAACATATTTCAAAAATTATTATTCATCCCAATGATTCTAATATTATTTGGGTAGCATCACAAGGTCCCTTATGGAGTTCTGGAGGCGAAAGAGGTCTTTTTAAATCCACAGATGGAGGAAAAACTTGGAATAATAAATTAGAAATTAATAAATGGACAGGAGTTACAGATTTAGTTATTGATCCTACAAATCCAGATATTCTTTATGCTGCTAGCTGGCAAAGACACAGAAATGTAGCAGCTTTAATGGATGGTGGACCAGGAACTGCAATGTATAAAAGTACAGATGGAGGTGATAATTGGATAGAAATTAATAATGGTTTGCCTAGATCAAACATGGGAAAAATCGGACTAGCAATTTCTCCAATAGATCCTACCGTTTTATATATAGCTGTTGAGTTAGATAGAAGAAATGGTGCTGTATATAAATCAACCGACAGTGGAGGTAGTTGGAAAAAGATGTCAGACACAGTATCTGGTGGAACAGGACCTCATTATTATCAAGAATTAATTGCTTCTCCACATGTATTTGATAAAATTTATTTAATGAATGTACGTGTTTTAGTTTCTGATGATGGGGGTAAGAATTTTAGTCAAATGAGAGAATCTCAAAAACATTCTGATAATCATTCTTTGACTTTTAAAGAAAATGATCCAAATTATATGTTAATTGGAACTGATGGTGGAATTTATGAATCTTTTGATGATTCTAAGAACTGGAAATATGTATCTAATTTACCATTAACACAGTTTTATAAGTTAGCAGTAGATGATGCTGAGCCATTTTATAATATATATGGAGGAACTCAAGATAATAATACACAAGGAGGGCCGTCAAGAACCTTTAAAAGAAACGGTATTAGTAATGACGATTGGTATGTAGTTTTAGGTGGAGATGGGCATCAACCAGCAACTGAGCCAGGAAATCCTGATATTATGTATGCTCAATCTCAACAAGGTTATGTTAATAGAATTGATGTTACAAGTGGTGAAGCAGTTAACATCCGCCCTCATGAAGGTATTGATGAGCCATATGAAAGATTTAATTGGGATGCACCAATTCTTGTTAGTCAACACGATCCAAAAAGATTATATTTTGGTACTCAAAGAGTTTGGAGATCTGAAAATAGAGGTGATAGCTGGAACCCTATTTCTAAGGATTTAACTAAAAATGAAGAAAGACTTGCCCTTCCAATTATGGGTGGAGTACAAAGTTTTGATAATGCTTGGGATGTTTATGCAATGTCAACATATAATACTATAACATCTCTTTCTGAATCTAAGACTAACGAAAATGTATTATATGCTGGTACGGATGATGGTATTATTCAAAATACTACTGATGGAGGTAATACATGGAATAGAATGACAGTTGATAAGCTACCTAATGTTCCATCATCAGCTTTTGTTAATGATATAAAAGTTGATTTATTTGATGAAAATACAGCTTATGTATCATTAGATAATCATAAGTTTGGAGATTATACTCCTTATTTGTATAAGACTACTAATGGAGGTAAAAAATGGACTTCTATTGTTAATGGTATTCCCGACGGAACATTAATATGGAGATTGGTTCAAGATCATATTAATCCAAACTTATTATTTTTAGGAACAGAATATGGTGTTTATATTAGTTTAAATCAAGGTGAAAAGTGGCATAAATTTTCAAATGGATTGCCAACCATTTCTATTAGAGATTTAGCTATTCAAAAACGAGAAAATGATTTAGTATTAGCTACTTTTGGTAGAGGTTTTTATATTTTAGATGATTATAGTCCCCTTAGAGATATGACTGAAGAAAATCTTAACAAAGAAGCTTTTTTATTTTCAACCAGAAAAGCACTTCAATATAATCAGATAATGGGAGGGTCTGGTAGTTCTGGAGGATCTACGTATGTAGCTGAAAATCCTAAATATGGAGCAACTATTACATACCATTTATCTGAGTCAGCTCATGTTTCTTTAAAACAAAAGCGTCAAAATAATGAAAGAAAATTAAAAACTAATAATATAACTTTTCCTGGATGGGATGCATTAGATAAAGAGATTGATGAGCCTAAAGCCGAAGCTATTATAATTATAACTGACAACGATGGAAATGTAATTGATGAAATTTCAGGCCCACTTAGAAAAGGAATTCATAGGGTTAATTGGTCTTTAAGAACTTCTAAGTCAACTACAGCTAACGTCTCTTTAACATCAAGTAGAGGTCAAAGATGGGGTAGGTCAAGAGGTGTTACATCAAATGTTTCTCCTGGATTGTATAACGCGACTCTTTATAAAAGAATTGGAGGATCATTAGAGCAAATTGCTGAGCCTGTAATAATTGAAGTAGATAGAATTAGACAAAACATTTTGAAAAATCCAAATGCAGATAAACATGAACAGTATAATATAGCCTTAGCTGAATTGACAACTTCAATAAATACTTCATCTCATATTTTTATGAAAGCTATGGCACGTGTTTCTACATATGAAAGAAGTCTTAGCCTATTAAAAATGAATAAAAAAGAACTTACAAAAGCTGTTTATGAATTAAGAGATAAAATGAATATTTTAGATAGAGACTTTTCTGGTAGTGCAGCCAAAGCTGAAATTGGAGAAAAAGATAGATTAAATATAATGGATCGTCTTATGAAAGCTAGAGGTGGTTGGTACCCTAATTCATATGGTCCAACTGAATTACATATGCAAAGTTTTGAAATTGCTAAAGAAATGTATGAAAGAGCTAAACCAAAAATCAATGAATTTGTAAAAGAGGTTAATGCTCTTGGAAAACTAATCGAAGAATCTGGTGGTCCAGTGTTCTTAGATTAATTTTAAATAATTTTATAAAACCCTGAAAATTATATTTTCAGGGTTTTATTTTTTCTTAATAAATTCTTATAATTCTAAATAATCTAAAGCTAAAGCTGATAGAGTTTTTACCCCCAAAACAAAGCCGCTTTCATCTAAAATAAAATCTGGAGTGTGATGTCCGGGTGCATTTTCAGCATTTATATCTGGGGATTTTCCACCTAAGAAAAAATATAGTCCTGGAACTTGTTGTTGAAAAAAAGAAAAATCTTCTGCCCCAGTTATAGCATCAATTTCAAATACATTGTTCTTATTAGCAATTCTCTGTAATGTTGGAAGCATTTTATCAGTTAATTTATGATCATTGTAAGTAATAGGATATCCTTTTTCTATTTTTAGAGTAGCTTCTGCTCTAAATGCTCTAGCAATTGCAGGAACCATTTCATGCATTCTTTTGTTTATGAATTCTTGCATTCCATAGTCTAATGTTCTAATAGTACCAATCATTGTTGCTTTTTCAGGAATTATATTACTTCTAATTCCAGAATTAATCATTCCTATTGTTATAACAGCTCCTTCTTTAGTAAGTTCAGATTCTCTACTAACTATTGTTTGTAGTCCATTAATTATTTGAGCAGATGCAACTATTGGATCTACACTTGACCATGGTCTAGATCCATGAGCCTGTTTTCCATAAACATTAATTTCAAAAGATTGGGCTGCAGCCATAATTCCACCTGGTTTATAAATTATTTTTCCTACGTCAAGTATTGATGAAATGTGAAGTCCAAAAATAGCGTCTACATCGGGGTTTTTTAAAACTCCTTCTTTAACCATTAACTCAGCTCCACCTTCTTCTCCTTTAGGTGCACCTTCTTCTGCTGGCTGAAATATAAATTTAACGGTTCCATGTATTTCACTTTTCATTTGAGATAAAACTTCAGCTACACCCATTAAAATTGCAACATGAGAATCATGTCCGCAGGCATGCATTACCCCTGTAGTTTTGTTATTATAAGTGCTTGTAACAATAGATTTAAATGATAAATTATTTCTTTCTGTTACAGGTAAAGCATCCATGTCAGCCCTAAGGGCAACAACTTTACCAGGCTTATCTCCCTTTAATATTCCAACAACTCCGGTTATAGCAACTTCCGTTTGCACTGAAATTCCTAAAGACCTTAGGTGATTTTCAATATATTTTGCTGTCTTAAATTCTCTGTTTGATAGTTCTGGATTTTCATGTATGTGTCTTCTCCATTGTATCACTTTATCTTCAATTTTTTCAGATAAATTGATTATTTTATTGTCATTAGTTTGTCCAAAACCTATTCCAATAGATGTTATAGTTATTACCAGTAATAATAGTTTTTTCATTTATTTTTATTTATTTGATTTAATTTGAATGTTTAATTTAGTATAAATTATTTACATTCAACTAATTACAATGATTATTTAATTATGAGTTTTATTTAATAATATGAAAAATTTATACACTATTTTATTTATGTCAATTTTGATATTTAATTCAAAAAATTGCTTCACACAGATTCAAAATAAAGATAGTGTTTACACTTTTAAAAAAGGTGATTACAATGGAATTGGAAAGTGGTATATGGGTAGAGAAATAGCCCATGTTATGGGTTATCAAGCAATTGGATGGTTAGAAAGATCAGCGCGTGAACAAGAAGAGAATGTTACTAAATTAATTGAAAACATGAAAATTAATTCAAATGATGTTGTTGCAGATATTGGTGCTGGTTCTGGTTACCACTCTTTCAAGATATCTTCTAAATCTGATAATGGATTAGTGTATGCTGTCGATATACAACCAGAGATGTTAATGGTAATCGAAAATAGAAAGAAATTAATAGGTGTTATTAATATTAAAACAATCCTAGGTTCTGAGAAAAGTGTTAATTTACCCACTAATTCTTTAGATAAAGTTCTAATGGTAGATGTTTATCATGAATTTAATTTCCCAGTAGAAATGATTGCTTCAATAAAAAAAGCTTTAAAACCTAATGGAAAATTATTTTTAGTAGAATATAGAAGTGAAGATCCTAATGTTCCTATTAAATCAATTCATAAAATGTCGAAGGAACAAGCTGTAAAAGAAATGAACATGGCTGGATTTAAATTTATAAAAAATATTAATAATTTACCATGGCAGCATTGTATGGTTTTTGTAAAAAA
>Ga0213862_10001154_pt1 | contig 11143 bp, 6 predicted proteins | sample PICome_7_FD_160092 | JGI IMG/M metagenome (GOLD analysis project Ga0213862, IMG submission 160092) | Coastal seawater microbial communities near Pivers Island, North Carolina, United States - PICO266 | ecosystem: Environmental > Aquatic > Marine > Coastal | place: USA: North Carolina | collected... | reverse complement strand
ATCAACGATTAGAGATCAGCGATCAGCAATCCGGCCTTCAGTCCGACTATGTGCTCGTAACGCCTGCATACAATGAAGAAGCTTTGATTGGCCAGACCATAGCCTCTGTCGTAGCCCAAACCGTATTGCCTATAAAATGGATTATCGTAAGCGATCGATCTAGCGATAGAACAGATGAAATAGTATCCCAAGCGAGCGAAGAACACCCTTGGATTCAACTGCTCCGAATCGAAGACAACAAAGAGAGCGGATTCGCACGCGTTGTTCGCAATACAGAGACCGGTATATCCAAACTCGCCAAGAATGACTTTTGCTTCATCGGATTGCTGGACGCTGATGTTACTTTTCAGAATAACTATTTCGAGCTATTGATTAACAAGTTCGCTGAGAATCCCAACCTTGGACTCGCCGGTGGAGTTGTCATAGACGTCGGACTCCCGAAAAACGTTTTTCCCAAAAATCTAATCGATGTTCCCGGAGCGGTTCAATTTTTCAGCAGAAAATGCTTCGAGGGTCTTGGCGGTCTGATCCCTATTCCAGAGGGTGGTTGGGACGGAATGACCTGCGTAATGTCACGCATGAATGGATTCGAAACCCAACTCTGCACCGACCTAGTCGTCGACCACCACAAGCCAAGAAACATCTCCCAAGGTGGTTTGCTATCTCGAAAATACCAAATGGGCACACGCGACTACGCCGCCGGATACCACCCCCTCTTCGAAATAGTAAAATGTTTGTCCCGCATCTTCCGAGAGCGGCCGTTCCTGTTTGCGGCGATCGCGTGGGGAACGGGATTCACATTCGCCTTCCTCAGAGCGAAAAAGCGTATCGTTCCTAAAAACATCATGAAGCACATCCAGCAAGAGCAGATGAACCGATTAAAACTTATCTCGAAGTTTCGCAGTTGAGATGACAACCCCATATAAGACGACCTCTATTGTAATCGTCAATTGGAATTCAAAGAGATTCATCAGAGAATGCTTGAATTCCATTCGAAAACACGAGGACTGGAACACTCTACAGATGATCGTTGTCGACAGTGCCTCATTTGATGGATGTGGAGAAATGCTTGAGCGTGAGTTTCCTGATGTTGAATACATCCAATCAGAGCAAAACATTGGATTTGGAAGATGCAATAATCTTGGATTCAAACATGTATCCTGCGAAGAGCTGCTACTGCTCAACCCGGACACGGAATTGATAGGTCCCACTTTAAGAAAATTGCATGAACATTTGTTGGAACTGCCAAGAGTCGGCATCCTCGGAGTCAGATTGCATTCAACAGATGGCTCTCTTCAAACCTGCAGCGTTCAAGCAGCACCAACTCCACTAAATCAAGCACTGGGTTCAGACCTCCTCAAGCAGCTATTGCCCAACCTAAAACTCTGGGGAACCTCAGAAGCATATCGCTCTTTGGAACCGGTTTCAGTCGAATCTGTGAGCGGAGCCTTCATGTACATGAAGACTGACACCTTCAGGAAAGTCGGTGGCTTCAATCCCGAATACTTCATGTACGGAGAAGACATGGATCTCTGTTTACAAGTTAGACGCAAAGAACTAATAAATTACCATGTTCCGACCACTCGCGTAATTCATCATGGTGGAGGAAGTTCAGCCTCTCAAATTAGTGAATTTTCAACATTAAAAATGAGAGAGGCTCTCCTAAAATATATGGAATTAAACCATAACAAGGAGATCGCCTACAGATATCAAAGATTTCAACTCTACTCGGCGAGACTACGTATTCTCCTTCTCAAATTCACTATCGGACAAAAAATGAAAGCTTCGATAGAAAAATGGGAATCGGTAAAACGCTGGGCACAAGAAAGATACTTCTAACTCTATTTAATAGACAAAAAAGCAGCTACAATGAAATATATAATTGTTAATTTATTAGCTCTATTGCTAATCGGACCCTTTGTTTACGGTAACGAATTCCTATCTTCAATTAGTCAATACGGAATCACCTGGGAATTCGACAGGGATTATGAGACCGGAAAGTATGTAAACGGCGATTGGTACGTAGTGGCCCCATCAGGAATCACCATAATCTCGATTACACCAACACCATCAAACGGACGAAATGGAGTAATGGTAAACCCATCCAGCCAAAGTCAAGCTTTCGACAGTCGAGCGTCCGGCTATTCCAAATCACTACTTATTGAACTACCGTACAAAGCACAACCAGAGGAATCAATTGTCGCATCAATAAGCATTGATCATTTTACTCAAACACCAGATATCAGGTACGATACGCTGGGCCGTACACGCCTGGAAACCGCTGCGGTACTGACCATTGTATCAGAAGCTCCAAGCACGTTATCGTTTCGTCCACCTTACGTTGGCGATGAGAAACCAACATACACAGCTAGCGCACTAAGACTCCACCTCCTACCACGCTTGGACAGTTCCAAAGTTAAAAACATTCCCTCGCTAGAAAACATAACGCGCCGAATGAACAGACTTCAGCTGGATTATATATACAATCCAGTCGGACAGGAAATTCGCCCAACCCAAAATATGGAATCATATGGTGGTTATGCAATTAAGTCCGTGAGCATAGCGACAACAAGAATTCTACTCAATGATCCCATTGAAAAACTAAAACCACTAATCTACGCAATAGTACAATACGGAATAGATTCTTACTGGAGTATTAGGAATTCCAATACGCGTTGGCCCGTAAACGGAGGGCACAACCACGGGCGCAAATCCATAATCGTTTTAGCAGCTACATTGCTCGGGGACGACGCGATGATAAGTCAAATACGCTCGTGGTCCAACACGGCTAAAAGCTCAAACTCCAACCTATTTCAGGATGACTGGGGATGGCAATACAGTCCCAAAGCTCGCCTTTCACTGTGGGGCTCGCCCGCAAGTAATAATTCGTACTGGGATAACCAAATAACCGGATCAGGCATCAAAACGATTGCCGATCCGCACGGATGGATCGATGGCGGAAATACTCCCGGATTTTCCTACCAAGGAATCACTGGTCCTGCTGCACTAAGCTACACAATACTTTCTCAAACACTAGAAGGCTACGAACGAATTTGGAATAACCCCAGCCTCTCCCGAGGAGATCGGGAATGGAATTTCGGTACCTGGGCCCGACCCGACCCAATTGAATCGACAAACAACGGAATCGAAGACGGCATAGGGAGGTATCCATCGCATCACGCCTCCAAAGGATACAACGCAAGCTACACCAGTAGTTTCATAGAAAGCGTCGTATCCAAGAATACAAGTCCATCCGTATTCATGCCAAACATCAGCCCCTATAACACAGAAGAAGCCAACTCAGCCACGGTAGTACTGGAGCGCTTCCAACGTCAAACACCCGAAAATTTCCCTGACTACTGGAACCAGTACACAGAACATCAATCCGATGGCGAATACCCTTACCTCAACGAAGTCACAATTAGGTACACTATTGACGATTCAGAGCCAACAGATACGAGCCCTATATACACAGGGCCTTTTGAGGTAGGGCTAGAGGACGTTGGTCCTGATGGCTATGCAGTTGTAAAAGCGAAAGGCTATAAGGAAGGCTGGAACCCCAGCTCCACTAACACATCTTGGATCAAAATTCGCCCTTATGTTGAACAAAGCGCTGCCGCTAATAGTGCGAAGTCCTCCGTAAGCAGCTACAGCTTAAAATTGAAATCCCAAACAACGCTCGGAAACTACTTGGTCGCAACAGCCGCAATTAGGTCTCGCAGCACAAAAATAACCTTCGAAGGCGACGGCTGGAACTATGTATACCAACACACAACTGCTCCAAGCAGTGCTATCGCCTGGAAAAAAATAGATGAGACCACAAGCAATGAAGTACGAGCCTATGCAAACGCATCTAGCCAGCGTATGGCCATTAGCCTAGTTGAAATCGGGGGGGTCCAAGGTTTCATCGACAGCAGCGTAAACACGACAGAGCTAACTTCTAGCAACGCCAAAAGCAGCGGAATACTGCCTGAAATAGAAACCACACCACAATGCGCTATTGCCATTTGGGCAGGAGACGACAACGGGACCATATTTTCGGGGCACACTTATAGTAATGATTATAACGAAATCAGCTCAGCTACAACATCTCCTAACTGGACCGCCCAATGTGCCCGTATTCTGGTAGCATTGAAACACATCGATTATTCAGAGCGACCATCCACCACCGTAAAAGTAAACAACTCAAGTTTTCGTGCAACAGGTGCAATACTCACTTTTCGTGCAGGGAACGATTCTACAAAAACAAAAAGCCCCCCCAAAGCCGCAAGCAATTTGAAAGCAAACTAAGTATTATCTGCTTCCAAACTCAATCCCGTAAGCATTGAACCCCGTTTTCATCAGTTTAATTTCCGTATTGGGCATAGCCCAACTCTTGCTGCCGATGCGGTACGCGTTTGTACCTATACTAGTCGCGACATTTAACCTTGGTAACGTTGAATTCCTTGGGCAACTCACGCCAGTTCGTTTTATTATCCTACTAGGGCTGTTTCGCGGATTCCAATCTGGAGGCCACTTTCTAAAATTAAGCAACCCCATAGACCGTACATTCATCTTATTCGCAATCCTATCAATAATAACAATACCATTTAAAGAGTCCTCGATAAATGAATTCAACTTTCGCATGGGACTACTTTTTAACGTAATCGGAACCTACATGTACGGCCGCACATTACTATACAGCTCTAATACCTTCCACCGACTTGCAATTGGGTCACTCATAGCAATCGTCCCATTATCAATCGCTTTATTGATAGAATCCTCAACTGGCCAAAACCTATATCACAAGTACTTAGGAGGTCGATCTGCATCAGCGATATTCAGAGATGGATGGCGAGCAAGAGGACCCTTCGCACACCCCATCCTCGCCGGGACCGCCGGAGCAGTATCATTACCCTATTTTGCCTTGCTGTGGAAAACACATAGGAGGATTGCATTCTTTGGGATGATCGCGGCACTTGGAGTCGTTATAGCCTCGCACTCGAGCGGGCCGTTAGCCGCCACCGCGCTAGCCTTTGCCTCTCTTTATTCATGGCGGTGGAGAAGGCACATACCTAAATTAAAATGGATTATCATATCCTCAATCATCTTCCTATCGATGTATATGGATCGCCCGTTTTATTACATCATAAGCAAAATAGACCTCACTGGTGGCAGCACAGGCTGGCATCGATCCAAGCTAATCGACTCAGCATTAACCCACTTCGGAGAATGGTGGCTAGCAGGCACAGACTACACAAGGCATTGGATGGCAACAGGCGTATCATGGAGCCCTAACCATATCGACATAACAAACTATTACATACACCTAGGAGTGATTGGCGGCTTTGGACTACCGCTATGCCTAATAACCATACTATATCTTTCTTTCAACAAATGCATCATCTTTATCAATAGTATGGAAAACGTCGATAAAAGCAAAGCGTTTTCGATGTGGTGCCTAGTAGCTTCTCTCTTAGCTCATGTAGCGTCAGCGGTTTCCATATCTTATTTCGATCAGATGTTTACCCTACTGTACATACTTATAGCTGCAATTGCCAACAGTGAAGAGTCCATCAGGGATGTAAAATCAAAGCCCCTTCGAGATATCTCCACTCAACAACTTTAAAACGAGTTCTCTCAAAATACAATGGGAATAGCAAACGACACTATCGACATACTGATGATAACATACAACCGAGCCGGCTATACCAAGCGTGCGCTAGGTGCCCTGCTAGATAGTTGCGACGGAAACATGCGAGTTTGGGTTTGGCACAATGGCACCCACGAACCGACACTCGAAATCGTTCGTTCCTACCAGAATCACCCACACTTTCACCACCTCGAACTATGCCCCGAGAATAAAAAACTGCGCGAACCAACAAACTGGTTCTGGAAAAAATCAGATGGTGCCTATGTTTCCAAAGTAGACGATGACTGTATTCTCCCCAAAGGCTGGTCGCAAACTCTGCGACGTGCCCATCAAGATAACCCGAATTTCGGGGCGATAGGGACCTGGAGATTTCTCGAGGAAGACTTCGTACCGAATCTTGCTGGAAAAAAGACTGAAACCTTCAACGGAGGACATCAGTTAATGAAAAACCCTTGGGTACAGGGCAGCGGCTATCTGCTACGCAGAGAATGCCAGCAACAAGTTGGTTACATCAAAGAATCAGAATCATTCCCGGGTTACCTCATTCGTGCTGGCTGCGCCGGTTGGCAAAACGGCTGGTACTTCCCATTCATCCGCGAAGAGCATATGGACGACCCCCGCTCAAAACACTGCGAGATAAAAACCGATGAGAAGTTCATGGAAAATCGCCCTCTAAGTGCAATCAACGACAACGTTACAACATTAGCCCAATGGGCAGAACGGGTCAAATATATGGCATTCCTCGTCCAAGAAGCAAATCCCGATCCCAAATATCACTCCGGTTGGAGAAAAAAAATAAAGGGAGTTAAGTCCCGCACGCAAAGAGCCCTAGGAATTAAACCAAAGTGGCGATCAGCTAAATAGCGGGAACAGGATACCCTGCCACCCGTCGAATCATGCTCATACCAATACCCCAAGGGTAGCTATCTGCCGAAAAGTGATTGGAGCCTCTAAGTTAGGCATCAAGATATACATGGACAAAAGACTCAGGCATATGGTTAAGTACGAGAAGGCAAATTCGAAGGGCTGCGAGAACATGGTCTAGCTAGAGCAAAGCTTCAAGCCCTACTTCGAGTTCTGCCACAAGCGGTGAGGGCACTCTTCGCTTGGCGCTAATACCCCGTCTTAAGTTTATGAAACCTCGAAACGGTTGAGCAAAAAAAACCAAACCGCGTACAATTAAACCACCGCAATAAACCAACTAAAATCAAGCTACCCGCTGTCTCGCAAACTAGGTCTACTTAAGGCGAATTCTATCCACCCTGATCAAGCGACATCGAATGCTCGATCACATCCAAAGCGACAACAGCTTAAAGTTCATCGAACGCGGACTACGCCACTGGATTGCTAAGAAGAGGATCCAGACGTGCTATATGGGTTTGGGAAGCCCTTCACAAAATAGATGTGTAGAGAGCTTCAACTCGCGTTTTCGATAGGAATGCCTTAGCCGTAAGCAGCTTTGGACTTTGATCGAACCGCGAATGGTAATCGAAAACTGGCGATGGTATTACAACAATATATGGCCTCATCACTCGTTGGGTTCCATTACTCCACTGGAGTTCCCTCAGGAACTACAGGAGGGAGGCGAAGCAGACCATTGTCTGGCCTTCAATCGGCCTACGGCCTCTTTTTGAATCAACTGTGACAGGCTATACAACATCATTAATATATCAATAATAACGAAACCGAACTGGCTCAGTTCGGGTAACTCGAATAAACCACAGGGCAAGTCTCTGGCTTGGTCTCATTACAATACATGTCGAATGTTCAATCAAATCTCAGTATTGATTCCAACATATAATCGTGCTCCTCGACTTAAGGATACGCTTTTAAGCGTTTTTCATCAATCTCTCCCTCCTCTTGAAATCATAGTCGTCGACGATGGCTCTACAGACGATACCGAGCAGTCTATAAATGAGATAAAATCTCTGATTTCTTCATTCTCCACAAAACTTGTCTATCTTAAGCAGATTAACAAAGGAAAGAGCGCAGCCTTAAATTATGGGTTAGAGAACGCTTTTGGAACGTGGATAGCTTATAATGATTCCGACGACATTTGGCTCCCTCAGAAACTAGAAAAACAGGCAAAGGCCTTGATGGCCCATCCCGAATGCAAAGCATGCTTTACCAACAGTCGCTTCACAGGTAACAGCGCAATGAACTTTACATCATTCGAAAAAGCAAAAAGGCCCTATCGATTGGATGTAGGTGTAATCAATAAGGCATACGAACATTGTACAGACGCACCCCATGGAATCTTCATGCAAAGCCTAATCGTACACCGGTCTATTGCCGAAACAGTAGGGCACTTCAATAATGATTATAGAGTATCACAAGATACAGATTTCATTTTCCGTATAGGACTACACACATCCTTCTGCTACTTAAGGGAACCTTTAACCGAGATCGATAGAGAGCAGGTTAACTCTGATCGGCTCACAACAAAATTCAGTAGAGCAAGTCTAAAAAGGCTAACCACCCTTGAATCTATTTTCAGAGGCTGGCTAACGCTTTTACCAAAAAACAATCGGACTGCTATTCGAAACACTATGAGATTGCTGGCATCTGTTTTATATGAGCAATCGATTATAGCGTCCTCATCAGGCAACGATAAATATGGGCGAAAATTGCTTGCCGATTCTTTCAAGCAATATTGCTCATTCAAAACTTTCTTTCGTCTTATTATGCCGCTGAGACGACGCCTTTAAGCGTCAATTTTTCGTGCATCAAAAACTCTTTAATCTGATCAACCTAACCTCTAGCAAAAACCTTTTTTCACTGAAGCTATTGTTTTCATCGTCTCGCACCTGTCCTATTGCTTATGAAAAGGTAAGCACAATTTGCACGGTAGAAATAATCTCGAACCGATCTGCGACCGAAATACCAAAATCTGAAAATTTGGATGTACGATTATCCACTCCTCCCGTTGGTTCGTAAAGTTTCTTCTTGTAGCGCCATTGATAAAAAGCAGCAATTGACTGAAGTCCAGGAATCTAGAAATTCCTACATTTTCCTTCCCAAAAATCGTGTCAATCCTGATCGTTTCCATATAACAACTTTATTTATATAAAATGGCACAGCTCGTAAAACCCCATAATATCCGCATCGCCCTGATATCTCGCTCCGAGGCTAAGTTTTCTGAAACATTTATATCTGAACAAATAAAACGGCTTCCGGGTAAAGTTTTTCACTATTTTGGCAATAGTGGAAATCTCTCCATCGCAGGATATGGGGCTCTATTTAGCAGAACTAAACTTGCGGTTCTTGCAGTAATTTATAAAATTATCGGCCTGAGTATTCACGATGCGAAAATGCGCTTTTTGGTGCGCTCCCTCCATCGTAACAAAATAGACGTAGCCTTGGTTCATTTCGGAAATACGGCAGCAACGCTATTGGATGCATTTAGGAAGTCAAAGACTCCTTTTATCGTAATTTTCCACGGCTACGATGCCAGCAGAAAAGACATACTCAAGGAGCACGATTTAGACTATAAGCTTATCTTCAGAGAAGCTGCATCAATAATAGCGGTTTCAAAAACTATGTGCCAAAGCCTTATCGACTTGGGTTGCTCACAGCAAAAGATACACCATATCGCCTGTCCTGCTTCAGATAAATTCCTAGGAATTTCACCCAATTACCAAAATAAACGAGCTCTTAGCATCGGACGTTTTGTAGATAAAAAAGCACCCTATCATACAATTTTGGCTTTCTCCGAGGCCCTTAGAAGTCACCCGGAAGCCATATTAACGTACTATGGAGATGGCCCTTTGCACAACATGGCCAAAAATCTCGTCAGATACCTCAGGCTTGAAGCTAACATCAAACTACCAGGTCGCATTACGCCTGCAGAGTACTTAATAGAATGCTCACAAGCCAGGCTATACATTCAACATTCTATTGTCGCTGAAAACGGTGATAGCGAGGGTACGCCAGTGGCAATACAGGAAGCTAGTGCAGCGGCTCTACCAGTCGTTTCAACTCTTCACGCCGGTATTCCAGACGTGGTGATTCATGGTGAAACAGGATTACTCAGCGAAGAGCACGATGTCTCCACGATGGCTTCCCACATCTCACAGATTTTAGACGACATGCAACTCACCGAAAGGCTCGGTTCAGCAGGGAGAAATAACATAAAAAACAATCACTCCATGCAATCCCATATTGAAAAAACATCGGATCTACTTTTACTCGCTGCGAGATCCAGATTGCTCAATAACTAACAATAAAACTAAAACTTCCCAGTGAGCCCTCTAAGTGGACCCTTCAAAATGTTAGCCTTGGCAGCTTCGGTTGAACATCGATAGTGGATGGTTGGTTATTGCATGGCTTCGTTCAGAGACAGGCGGACCCCGAACCGAGGCTAAGCCCTCAGGGTCATATATATCAATTGGAAATCTATACAAAAGACTGCTGCGAATTCGGACTCTTATTGTATTTCTCCGGAGGATTTCGATGCAATTATTAGCGTCGAACAAATTCAAAAACCACTCCCAATACAGGTAATCGTTACATAACCGGCTATGTATACCTACCACATAAGGATTATCCCAAGTCCTTTCTGTCTGTATTCAAACCCTCGAAATACTGGCTTTCTGTAAACAGGCTCCTATCGTCTTCGCGACGAACTCCCACCCGTCGCCGCTACGATCAGACTAACGTTTCTAAAAGTCCTGATTCAAGGAGTCCTCCCAATCCGCTTCTTGTAGGCGAAAAAATAGCCACGCCGTTGAGGAATACTCCAAAACTAAATGACAGCCATCGGCACCTGCTATGACGCGTGATCCTTGGTCTAGTTTAAACCGAATAGCGAGGCTCTGCTCTAGTGCTTGGGACGAAAACTTTACTGACAATAAACATTGAGAAAGGTTTAATCTAAGGTTGTTACAACCTTCCACTCTAACTCTGTTGGGCCACATCAGTATACAAAAAACCCTTGATATTATAGTAAATTAAAGTTCCCAGAATCCAACATGAAAACTAGCTCGTCAACTTATCAAAAACTCGGCATTAAATGTTGGTTCGTTTCCAGGGCAATTGGCCGAGCAAGCGAACCTTGGCTTTGGCGGCAAGTCCAGTCGCTCAACCGCATCAATCCCAAAATAATTTGTTGGGAACGCGAAAACGAATTGGACTACCCTATCACTTGCCCGCTCACGCTCATTCACTCACCCGCGAACGTAATGCATGGGTACCATCGATGGATAGTGCGCATCAAAAACCTAATGAGTCGTAATTTCTTCGGTACGGTCGGTTCAGAGCGCAAAATTCTGGTGGATCTGGCAGACCACGAAAACCCATCTGTCATGCTATGCCATTTCGGCCATTGGGCACTTCGGATGCTACCAATAGCCAAGGCCAAAAATATTAAAGTCGTCGTGCATTTTCACGGGCTAGATATCTCTTCTTTGCTCAAATCAGATAGGTGGTACCGATGGAGTCTTAAGGCTAACTTAAAACAATTCGACGCTGCGGTTGTAGTCGGTAGGCACCAAGCTAAATCCCTCCAAAACC
>Ga0213862_10001149_pt1 | contig 11163 bp, 8 predicted proteins | sample PICome_7_FD_160092 | JGI IMG/M metagenome (GOLD analysis project Ga0213862, IMG submission 160092) | Coastal seawater microbial communities near Pivers Island, North Carolina, United States - PICO266 | ecosystem: Environmental > Aquatic > Marine > Coastal | place: USA: North Carolina | collected... | reverse complement strand
AGATCACACCAGGGCAGCTCGCCGAGTTCGTCCGAGACGTCTTCCCCGCCACTCGCCGATTCCCCGAGGAATGGGGCGGAGAAGAGATTGAACGGATGCGCGTGGTGACCAAGCGCACACGTGAGCGCCGCGCGGCCATGGCCAAGGCCACGGCCCGCGCCTCCGCCTCCCTCGGCGCCGAACCCGAACCCGACTGGGAGGCTAACACCGACGCCACCAAGCTCAACAAGAACGGCGTCGACGCGTACGCCGAGTGGTGGAAGCTCACCAACGACTTACCGGAGGCGGACAACGCGGCGCTCTTCGCCCTTCGCCAGCGCGTCCCCGGGCTCACCCAGGAGGATTACGACAAGTGCATGGACATCGCGAACGATATCAACTGGAAGCTCGACAGCACCTCCAAGGCCAAGGCTAAGGAGCTCCGCGACAGGCTCGCGTTCATGATGGACGTCACCGACATCGACGCCGGTCTCCAGAAGCACTACGAACGCCTCTACAAGAAGGTGCACGGCGTCAACGACCCGGCCACCCTCGACGAGATCTCCCCCGTGGAGCTCGCCGAGTTTGTCCGCGACATCTTCCCCGCCGCCCGCAACTTCCCCGAGGAGTGGGGCGGCGCCGAGATTGCCAAGATGCGCATCGTCACCGCTCGCGCCAGGCAGAGGGCCACGTCCTCCGCTACAGCCGCCGTCGGCCAGAAGAACTCCGACCGCGCCGCGATGGGCCTTCGCGCCGTGGACTCCAAGAAGGAGAACGCAGCGCTCGGCGAGATCAACAACGCCCCCGCGATCTGGTCCGAGCTCGTCGACCACATCGCCCTCGAGCCCCGCCAGCACCTGTACCAGATGCTCAACTCGGTCCCCGGGCTCGAGGAGTCCAAGTACCGAAACATGATTCAGCTCGCGAACAAGCTCCAGACGGTTCGCGACGGAACCACCAAGGCGACTCTCAACGAGCTCATGTCGAAGCTCCCTTACCTCACCGGCACCGAGGACATCGCCGCCGGCCTCGACCAGCATTTCGCCCGCATCAACTCCGGCGTTCGCGGCCAAGAGGAGGCTGGCGAAGTGTCCATCGACCGACTCGCCGAATTCGTGCTGGACACCATGCCACCGATCCGTCACTGGCCCAACTGGTCGGATGACGACATCACACGCATGCAGCGCGTCACGAACCGCATCCAGGAGCAGTTCGAGGCGACCCACCCGGACTGGGTCCACGACGCCGCCGCCGCGCACAAATCCGCGCCGCTCGGTAAAGCCGTCGACGCGGAGCGGGTCTTCACGGACCTCACCTCCGCTCTCCCCGCCGGACCCCGGGACGTCCTCGAGAAGCTCGTGGCCAACACCCCGACCATCCCGGAGGAGCACTTCCAGTACATCATGCAGCTCAGCGATGAGCTCGCGACCAAGGTTGACGGCTCCACCCGCATGTCGGTGAACCAAATCATCGACAGGCTGTCCACTCTCGCGGATCTCTCCGACATCAAGGCTGGCGTGGACGCCCACTTCGAGCGCGTGGATTCACGCGGCGTGAAGAAGGCGGAGGCCGTGGACAAGCTCGAGGTTTCCCCCGAGAAGTTTGGCAAGTTTCTTCAGAACGTCCTCCCCGCGTGCAGGTCTTACCCTACGTGGACGACGGAGGACGCCGCGGCTGTCCAGTTCGCGGCTGACTTCCTCGCGGACAGGTACGCGGCGTCGCACCCGGGCGAGAAGCTCCCCGTCGTGCGCAAGGGTGTCGTCAAGCCCACGGCTGCCAAGGGCAAAGGGGTGACGAGCACCAGGCCGCTTCAGGATGAGCTCTCCACCGCGAGCCGGAACGAGGTTCTGGACTTTGAAGGCACGGCGGCGATGGGCCTGAGGAAAAGGGCAAACGGAAAAGGACAACATTCTGGAAAGCATCAGCCGCTTTTTAGGGTACCCGCAATGAAGTCGGAGCGCGAGAGCTCAGCCGCTAAGGCTGAGCTCGGCGCCGTGGTGTTCGTGGACGCACCGACCGAGTGGGCAAGGCTGGTTGACCGGCTTCCCGATTACGAAAAGAACAAGATTTACAAGCTGAAAGAAGTTATCCCCAAGCTGTCGGAGGATAAATACAACGCTCTGATTGAGCTGGCGGACTCGATTCGATTCTCATCCGAGACTGACGGCACCAAGAAGAACCGCATCAAACAACTGCTCACCGACGTGAGCGCCCTGAACCTCGACGTCAGCGGCGTGGGCGTCGGTATCTCCAACTACTGGGCCAGGATTCAAACCGGGGGGACCAAACCGGCGAACGACCTCGACGAGATCTCCCCGGACGAATTCGCCGAGTTTGTCCGCGAGACCTTCCCGCCGATCCGCGACTACCCCCTCTGGTCCGTCATCGACGTCGAGCACCTGGAGACGGCGACGAACCGCATGGTGCAGAGGCACAACGCGCTCAAGGCAGCCGGCGTGCAGCCCGGCGCGGCTGCGCTCGGCGTTAGGCGGCGGCCCGAATGGAAGCGCCGGCCCGACCACTCCCCCTCCGCGGAACACAAGAAACCCCTCGGCGGAGTCATCCCCGGGCAGACCGACTACGCCAAGCTCCCTTTGTCCGAATTCGCGAACATCGCGAAGAACAAAGGCAAGCTCGGCGAGGCGGTTGGCACCAAGCACGGCAAGGATCCGATCACGGGCGAGACGTACAACTACTACGAGGGTAACTTCGTGTCCGCCGCGTTCGACCCGTCGGATTGGAACCTTCCCCTGAGCTTCGACGCCCGCACGAAGTGGCCGCAATGCCGCGCGATCATCGGGACGGTTCGTGACCAGGGTAAGTGCGGCTCGTGCTGGGCGGTGGCCACTGCGGAGGTGATGAACGATCGACTCTGCATCGCATCCAACGGCGCGGAGCAGCGCGAGCTCTCCCCTCAGTACCCACTATCCTGCTACGACGGTGGGCAAGGGTGCCAGGGCGGCGACGTCGCGGTCGCCATGCACGAGGCCACCACCAAGGGTATGGTGTTCGGCGGCATGCTCAACCGCAGCAAGGCTTCCTGCTTACCGTACGAGTTCCAGCCGTGCGAGCACCCGTGCCAAGTCGCCGGCGTGGTCCCGCACGAGTGCCCCGCGCACGTCGACGACGGCGTTTGCCTCGGGAACACGTTCAAGCTCTCGGACCAGAAGGTATTCCCCAAGTCTGACGTCTACACGTGCCCGCCCAACGACTGGGCGTGCGTGGCGCAGGAGATCATGACCTACGGGCCGGTGGCGGTGACGTTTGGCACCGTGCACTCGGACTTTTATGGGTACCACTCGGGGGTGTACACGGTGCGTGAGGAGGACAAGAACAACGAAGGGCTCGGGATGCACGCGACGAAGCTCATCGGTTGGGGTTTCGACGAAGCCACCGGTCACCCGTACTGGCTGATGATGAACAGCTGGGATAACTGGGGGATCCACGGCCTCGGCCGGGTGGGCGTCGGCGAGATGAACATGGAGCAAGGCATCGCGATGGTTCGCATGTGAGCGACGGCGTATTTAGACACAGACAGCGCTGTATATACTAATTCATATCATCAACTACTCGTACTCACTCGTATCGTGCACTACTTGCCCCGTCCTCCGCGTCCGCCGCGACCGAGCGCGCTGTTCGGGTTGGCACCCCGGCCCCGGCCTCGTCCTCTGCCCGGACCGATGCGCACCGCCTTCAGGCCCGTCACCAGCTCAGCCTCCTTGTTCGTCTCCTTCACGGACGCGAAGAACGACGCCGCGGAGCCCTGTTTCTCAGCCTTGGCCGTCTCCGTTCGCAACTTGGCCAGCTCGTCCGCCCTCGCGGCCGCCCCCTGCGGCGCGTCGTCCTGCTCGGCCGCCAGGCACGCCGAGCACCTCTGTTTTCCGGGGCCTTTCTGCCTTAGCTGCTTGCCGGAGAAGTCGCTCGCGGGCTTGGATTCCTTGCATTTCGCGCACTCGTGAAGCACGACATCGCCGCCTGTCTCCTCCGCCGCCCTGGCCTTCGCCTTCGCGGCGGCCGCCTCCCGTTCCTTGACCTCGTCGGCGGCGGTGCAGGTTTTACATCGGATCTTCGCGTTCTCATCCTTCTGCCGTTTGAGCACCATGTTCTTGGAGAACTCCACCGCGGGAAGGCGCTTGCGACCGCAGGCTGAGCAGTCGAACGCGCCCGCCCACGTCGTGGGGTCCAGGTTAGCCTTCACCCCGAGGTCCGTCATCGTCAAAGCGTCGGCGGTGGCGTAAAGAATGACTTTTGGAACTTCCGAGATGATGATGTACGGAAAAAGCCAAACAACGACCGAGGCACTCATCAGCCGCGCGGGGCGGGCGAGTCGCCGCACGCAAGATGGCCGCGCTGGCGTCCATGAAAATAAACACGATGGTGAAGGACGCGGAGGCCGCGAAAGCCAAGGTGCGCGCCAAGGTTTCGACCGATACCCACTCCGCCAATCTCGCACTCAACGGTTGTGTCCCTCGCATCCTCGCTCACTCCTCCGCCTTCCTTCCCCGATGATGTTCCAGGAGCGCAAGCGCAACGCGATAGTCTTACTCCTCAGGCACCTGCGCGATAACGGCTACGTGGACAGCGCGGAGGTTCTCCAGAAAGAGTCGTCGCTCGCGCCCGGCTCGGTGGATGCCGCGGACAACATTTCACTCGAGCGCATCTTCCGCGAGCTCGAGGAGCACCACATCCAACGGTTCGGACAACCCCCAAAGCTCTTCAGGCGCGCGGGCGAGACGTTGGATGTGGAGACGGGCACCGCGGGGTTAGGGGCGGGACGGCCGGGGCAGCGCGGGGTACCCCTGGGACGGGACGCCGCGAGCGCCAAAAACGTCGACGACAAAGCGAATGGGGCTCGGGGCCGCGGCGTCGTCGCTCCGTCGCAGACGTCCACGTCCGGACGAGCATCCATGAAGACGCCCGCGACGACACGAGGGGGAGGCGGCGCGCCGGATCTGTCGGTGAGCGGGAACGGCGGCGGTCGACGCGGCGACGGCGGCGGCGGCGCGGGGGTGAAAAATACTCACCCGCGTTCGACCCTCGACCTCGGCGCGGGTGACCTGAACGATCTCGCCGAGGTGATTCGGCGGGACATACACTGGGGTAACCCGAACGTCCCGTGGGAGTCCGTCGCCGGGCTGGACGACGCCAAGCGACTGCTGAAGGAGGCGGTGGTGATGCCCGTGCGGTACCCCGATTTATTTCGAGGGTTGCTGTCGCCGTGGCGCGGCGTGCTGCTCTACGGCCCCCCAGGCACCGGCAAGACGATGCTCGCCAAGGCTGTCGCCACCGAGTGCGACACCACCTTCTTCAACGTGTCGTCGTCCACCGTGGTGTCCAAGTGGAGGGGAGACAGCGAAAAGCTGGTGCGGGTGCTATTCGAACTAGCGAATTTTCACGCTCCGTCCACCGTGTTCATCGACGAGATCGACGCTTTGATGTCCGCGCGGGGCGGCGGCGGCGGCGGCGGCGGCGAGCACGAGGCTTCGCGGCGCATGAAGACCGAGCTGTTGATCCAGATGGACGGCCTCGCGTCACCCGACACCGCCAACGGGGTGTTTGTGCTGTGCGCGACGAACTTACCGTGGGAGCTGGACCTCGCCATGCTTCGCAGGCTGGAGAAGCGCGTGCTCGTGGGCTTACCCAACGAAGACGCGAGGGCGGCGATGACGACGAACTTGCTCGGGCCGCACAAACGCGACGCCGCGGTGAGTCTCGGGTGGGTGGCGAAAGAGACGGAAGGGTACAGCGGGTCCGACGTGGCGACGCTGTGCAAGGAGATGGCCATGCGGCCGCTGCGGCGACTGATGGAGCGGCTGGAGGGGGAAGGGCGCCGAGCGCCTCGAGCCGCGCCCCCGAGCGTGGGTTCGATCACGGAGGAGGACGCGCGGGCGGCGATGGAGGTGACGAAGCCATCCGCGGTGCTACACCTGTCACGGTACGAGGACTGGTGCGCGCAATTCGGCGATCACCGCCACTAGTTAGTAGTCGGTTGGAATGTCCAGAAAAGTTTGCGCGGATCGGCGGTGTTCAATCAGAGGGACGGCTCTGGACCAAACACGTTTGTTAAAGTTTGCGAACCGTCGCGCGATGCGATCTCATTTCAACACGTCATACTAATGCTACCGAAACGCGATCGACCCGTCGACGCGATCGTCCGCAAAGGAAACCCCACCCTCTACAAGTCGCCAGCTAACCGAATGACCGCTTAGTGCGCGGCGAAGGACTTGCCGCTCTTGGAACCGGAAGGAATAACCTTGAGGGTGTTGAAGCGGACAGTCTTGGAGAGAGGGCGGCACTGGCCCACAACCACGGTGTCACCCTCCTTGACGCGGAAGCACGGGGAGATGTGCGCCGGGAGGTTAGTGTGGCGCTTCTCGTAGCGCTGGTACTTCTTAATGTAGTGGAGGTAGTCCATCTTCATGATGAGGGTGCGGTTCATCTTGTGCGTCTTCACGACGCCGGTCAAGATGCGGCCGCGGATGGACACGTTTCCGGTGAAGGGGCACTTCTTGTCGATGTAGGTGCCTGTCGTGAAAGGGAGGGAGGAACGAAAGGTCAGTGTTTCGTTCATGGAGCATGAGAGGGGGAGTCGCGTGGCGAAATATCATCATCTTTGGCTGGCCGCTCGGGGGGCGGGATGGGGAGGTTGGCATGGTCCCCATCGCCGCGCGCGCCGCGGTGCGATCGCCCGCTGAACGGGTCGGGAGGGACGGGGACGGTCCAAACGCGGTGTGTGACGTGATTCGCACACGAAACGCGTCCACGTTCGTCCCCGCGCCAGCCCCCGAGCCGCGCGACGGCTCCCCAAAAACCTGGGAGCAGCCTCTAACCCTAATGAACCCTGAAAATCTAGCGCAACGCCGTTCGCGCGCCTGCCGATCGTGGTGCGGGCGACTTACCCTCGATAGCCTCACGCGGGGTCTTGAAGCCAAGACCGACGTTCTTGTAGTAGCGGGTACCGTTCTTGCCGGGACGCGCCTTCTTGCCCTTGGGGCCGAAGCTGTTGGGAGAGACGAAAGGCGGGACGGCGTCAGTGCTTGGCGCTCGCGAGGTGGAGGAAAAAAAACACGGAGATGCTCTCGCCGGAGACGCGCGCGGGTTGAGGCGCGGTTGGGATACGCACCCGACGTTCACGCCAAGCTGCTTCTGGTACGCCTTCTCGTTCTGCTCAGCCGCCATGTTGCCTGAGTTCGTTGAACGTGCAGGCGTGCGCGTTGTAAAAGGGTGAGCGGCACGAGCCGAGGATGGTTTTAGGGTCTGCTCGTTTTTGGTTGGAACGGTCGGACAATTTGGTCGGTCGACCGATGCTCGTTGACTGGGGTAAATAGACCAAGAAGTGACGAGTCACGGTACACGCGCGAATACATAAATGGATGGCAGAAAACATCCGGCGTCCGCGAAAAAGCGGCCTCAAGCGACGCGCCGATTGACGGCACCGCCTCCACAACTCGAGACCACAGTCGATACAAACAACACCGATAAAGATGTCCGCCCAGACCGTCCTTTTCTCCTTCGCCGCCGTCAAGGCTCCCGCCGCGCGCCGCCAGGTGAGATCCAAAACGCGCGTCGCACTCCGCGTCTCGATCCCAAACGCCTCCCCACCCGCCGAACGCGTTTCCATGTATTTCCACGATGACGTCACGGCGCGCTGACCGATCGCGCATCCCCCTCACGATCCCTCGCCAGGCCGTCAGGTGCCGCGCCGCCGCCAAGGAGACCACTCCCGCCAAGGCTGAGGAGTTCAAGTGCCCCCTCGTGTGCGACGCCCTCGAGAAGGCGGACGCGCCGGTGAACGAGATGGCCAAGGCCAAGTGCGTCCACCCCGACCGCGCCGTCGCCAAGGCGTGCCAGGACTGCCCCCGCAGGTAAAGAGTCACTGCCGCCCGGTGTATAGCACGCGATGTGGGGTTTAACATTCATTAGCTGATTAGCGAGATTCTTTGGGGCCCGGGCCGGAGACGAAGCGTCGCATGACCTCCGCACCGGCTCGCGCTCCCTTCACTGAAAAACAAGTCACAAGTCTTTCAGTCTTATTCAAACAACAACGCTCGGCGCGATACTATGTCGTGCCCCTCTCCCCCGCACTCCACGAACTCACTCCGAACTCACGATCATCACTCCGAGCTCAGCGAAATCAGCGCTTCTCGTGTCGCACGTACCGGACGCCGCAGTAGAACAGCGCGATGAGCACCGGGATGGAACACGCCGCGTACCCGAGGCATTTCCACTTGTCGCGCCCGCCGAGCTCGAAACTCCCGAGCACCGAGTCGCCGAGGACCGCCTCGCAGTCGCCGGGGCGCCTGCTGAACTCGTACAACTCGACGGCCCTGGTCTGCCGTGGGGACAAAGGCATGGTGGCGAGGAATGACTTGAGGCCGCCGCCGCCGTCGGCGCAGTGGTCGGTGTACTCCTCGCCCTCGAACTCGTTGAGCATGATGGCGGACCACGTCCACTGGAGGAATGAGATCCAGTAGAGCCAGATCCACATCGAGTGGATGGTGGCCTTGCGGATGAAGAACCCGCCGACGAGCATGTTCAGCGTGGTGTATATGGGAAGCACCACCGCGGGTCCGACCTCGCCGGCGATCCCGCTGGCGATGGTGAACCCGACGAGCATGGCGATGGCGAAGTTGACGAAGGTGGCGAGTACGAAGAAGCCGAACCTCTCCAAGTCGTCGTTCAGCCCGATGCACCAGTACAGCACCGAGGCGAAGGCGCCGCCGCTGAGGAACAGGTAGGGTATCTCGGTCAGGATCCGGGCGGCGACGTAGGTGCCCGCGCGGTAGTAAGCGTCGTTGAACTCCCGGGTGTACACCTCCCGATCGAACTTCATCTCCTCGACGAAGACCTGCGCCATGAAACACGGGAGGATCACCGCGATGAAGAGGATGCCGATGGTGTTGAAGATGCCGGTGAGCTGCCTGTCCTGGCTGTAGAAGAACGACGACAGGAGCGCCGCGAGGAGGATGTAGAGCAACACGCGGAGCGAGATGAACAGCGGGTGCTTGGCCCGTGGTAAGCCCTTGTACCTTAACAGCACCCAGAGCTCGCGCCAGAAGCCGTTGGCGTACTTGCTCTTGCCCTTGCCGTCCGCGTGGATCCCACTGTCCACGGCGAGGCCGCTGTCGCACGCCTCGACAGTCTCGCGAACCACCGCCGTGTTCTCCTCGCAGAGTGTTGACTTGGCGTAGTACCCTTCAAAGTCGTGAGCGCCGCCCGTGCCCGAGTCGTTCGTGGACAACGTGTCGATGAGGTACTCCGCGACGTTGTAGCCCGGGCGGTAGGGAAAGCCCTGCGCGGCGAAGAACTCGAGCGGGGCGGTCCGCCCGTCGCCCCAGTACGCGAGCCTCCCGAGGTTGAGGAGGACGAGGCGGTTGAACGCGTCGAAGACGACGGGCGCGGGCTGGTGGATGGTGACGACGAACGTGCACCCTTGCTTGACCTGCAACGCCCGGAGATTGCCGATGACCTCTTGGGCCATCGCGGAGTCCAGCCCGCTGGTGGGCTCGTCGAGGAACATGCACCGCGGGGAGCAGAGGAGCGCGCACGCCACGGCTGTGCGCTTCATCTCCCCGCCGCTCACGCCGCGGATCAGCCTGTTGCCCATGTAGGTATTGGCGCACCGGCTGAGGTTGAGCTGCGCGATGACCTCGGCCACCTTGGCGCGTTTCTCCTCCATCGATACTTGTCCGGGCGGGAGCTTGGCCATGGCGGCGAAGAGGATCGTCTCCGAGACGGTGGCGCCGCCGAAGAAGCAGTCCTGCTGCTGGATGTACGCGGTGTACTTTTTGACCATGCTCTTGGAGGGCACCGCTCCGTCGAAGTAGTTCTTGCCGGAGAGTTTGCCCTCGGTCTTGCGCCGGCTGATGATGTCGAGGAGGGTGGTCTTGCCGGCGCCGCTGGGGCCCATGACGGCGCACATGTCGCCCGAGTAGATCGTCCCGGTGACCTGCGAGGGGACGGGATGTGGTTTGGGTGGCGTCAGGTCAGAGTGGGGGTCAGAAGGGGAGACGAGGGAACGAGAGTCGTGGAGAGGGCGCACGTTCGAGAGCAGCGTTTTGAACTTCTTGCCGCCGCCGCCGCCTTTGCCGGAAACCTCGTCGACGGTGGGCAGGACGGCGGTGCGCTCGGTGTATCGATCGTCGCGGCCCTGGCGAGCGGGGATGAGGCATCCGAGGCTGTCGAGGGTGATCTGGATGCCGTCGCCCACGCGCGGCCCCTCCCCGGGGCTCACTTTCTCGTGAGGGAGCGCCCCGTGCGAGGGCACGCGGGGCAGCCCTCGCACGGGAGGCAGCGCGGGATCGACGTTGACGCGGATATCCACGGTCGTCGGCGCGTGCTCGCTCATGTCGCGGGGACGGATCGCCGACGCTGTCGGGTCTGGTGGTCGGGGCGAGAAGGGCAGCGCGCGCGCTGGCCTGTTGTGTCGGTTGGCGAGTCCCCACGAGTCTTAGGTTGGAGAACGCTCGGGGAAGGGCACCTTGGGCAACGAGAGGCGGACACGTCCTCGGATCCGAGGTTGGATTTAAATTCCCAGCCTCTCGACATTCGCCGTCGTGCGGTCTGAACCGACACGCGTGACCCTCGGACGGTCCGAGGGTGGTTCTCTAAACTTGGAAAAACTCTTGGCTGACGGCCAAAACTTTTCAAGTCGCGAAGCGTCGCGCCAGTGCCGAGGGCGCATCTCGTGGCACGCCATGACGCACGACGACGATGTGGCGGAGGGCGATCTTCACGGCCGGGCGATGCCCGTCCTCGACAACGACGACGTCGACGCCCTCGCGCGTGCGGTCCAGCCCATCCTCGACGAGGACGACGCCATCCGCGCGTGGTGCACGCGCGCCAACGTCGAACGCTTCCTACGGGCGGACAGAGGAAACCTCGCCAAGGCGACGAAGCGGCTGACGGACACCCTCAAGTGGCGCATCGCCGAACGTCCAGAGACCAAAGTGTGCGCCGCGTGCATCGACAAAGACCTCCGATCGCACTACATGAACTTCGTGGGATGGGATCGCAAAGGACGAGCTCTCGTCTTCAGCGACATCGGTTTGGCCGTGGACAAATCCCCGAGCACCAACGCGGCGCACTGCACCCAGGTCCTCGAACTCCTAGAACCCAACTTGCGTCCCTTTCCGAACGATCAGTACGTCTGGGTAGTGGACTTTCACCAGTTCAGCGTGTACG
>Ga0213862_10001143_pt1 | contig 11180 bp, 10 predicted proteins | sample PICome_7_FD_160092 | JGI IMG/M metagenome (GOLD analysis project Ga0213862, IMG submission 160092) | Coastal seawater microbial communities near Pivers Island, North Carolina, United States - PICO266 | ecosystem: Environmental > Aquatic > Marine > Coastal | place: USA: North Carolina... | reverse complement strand
TTAGCGCACGGTCCTCTAGAGGCCCCCAAGTTAATCTCAGGGGTCCCTGTTCATCGTCTACGGACATGATGATCATATCTCGTACCTTGAGAGGGAAACGCTCCATATCTGATAGCTGGGTCGATAGCATGAACTGCATCGCAAACCCTGCTTTACCGTAGGATGCTTCTCGCTCCAAAAGGTCAGCCTCTCCAAACCGCTTGGGGTCAGTAGGCTCTGTAGGTTTGAGATCGAGGCCCTTGATGAACGTAGCTAGGCTCTCACCGTACTTATCCATCTCTTCAGGCTTAGGCATCCGTGCTGGCCAGATTTGGCATTGATAGCCACGTTCAGGGAGTTTCCCGTACAGGCTGTCTTCAGTCTGAGGGGTCCCCAAGAACACCACACGGGATGTCGGGAGCGGTTTAAGAACCGCATCGAACTCTTTGATAGTCTCAGCTAACTTGTCGCGCATCTGTTGCGTACCAGAGTTATTCAATACCTCAATATCGTCTGCTACGATCAGGTCCGCACGAGACCCTGTGATCTGTGAGGTGATACCCACGGATTTAACACTAGGAGACTGCGAGGCTGTCGCTGGGCCTACGTCAAAGCTGATCTTAGACTGCCGTTGTTCTGATCGGGGCTTCAGGTACTCTAGACCCTCTAGCTCCCATATGAGGCGCTGACAGAATGTAGAGAACGCATCGGCACGTTCCTTGGATGCTGATACAACAAGTATCTTAGCTTCAGGGTCTTTTAGAAGACGCCACACGACATAACCAGCGGTTAGGTGTGACTTCCCTACCCCACGAAAAGCCTGAATGATGGAACGCTTAGGTCCATGCTGCAAGTAGTCTGCGATATCTAGCTGTACTGGGGTTGGCTCTGGAAGGCCGAGGTGTTGGTGGATGTAGTAAACGAATATCTTAAAGTCTGATCTTATTTTTTTGTGAAATGGGGTTTCAGGTATAGCCATAATTATCCTTGATCAAAAAAAGAGGTCCCCTAAGGGACCCCTAATTTTTTTACGTTAAGTCTACGATTTCGCAGGACCCGCCAGTACAGGCCAATGTTTGCGACCCGATTGTTGTGTCTTCCGCTTCGTATTCTTTGAGTTTCGCCCAATCGATGCTTTCAGGCATGAGTGATAGCAATGTGGTGTAGTCTGACTTACCTACTTCCTCGTATGGAGCCTGTTGATATGTGTGTTCCGAGTAAGGTAGGAACGACACACCAGACATCTCGTCAAAGTTCTTGTAGACAAATGCGCCTACCTCAAACCATTCGTCAGAACGGACATTTATAGTCACGCTAGGTTTGTGCTCACACCATGAACGCTGGTAGGCCAACCACATCTCTAGTTGGTCAATCGCGGACATATCTGAGGTGACCACAGCCTTATCAGGGGCCTTCTGTGGAAAGCTAAAGACCATAGTTTGGTCAGGCTTAAACACATCAGGTTCTGAAGGAATACCTTGATCAACCATGAACTGTGTCAGAGGGTCTTTCATGTCACCACGAACACGCCGAATGTAATACTCACTATGACGCGCGTGTATCCCACTCGCAGAGTCACACAGTTGTGACACCGTTCCCGAAGGTTTATTGCAAGTAATCGCTGCGGATACAGGGATGCCTAGCTTTTCAGCCCACAACTTATTTGTTTCCACTGCGATCCACTTTAGGTGCTCAAGTGTTTTATCAAGTCCTGTGTTCTTCAGGTTCATTAATGGATTATCCATTACCCCCGTGAGAGACACACCGAGCAATCGTTCTTCGGCTGTATTTCGTTGCCACACTTTACGCAAATATGGGAACTGTATGAAAGTGGACTGAATAGTTCCGAGAATAGTCGCAAGTCGAACTTTTCGTTCCAAGTCTTTAATATTGTCTGTAGCACGAACCACGACCTCCGTTAGGTTGCAAAACTGATACGGTCGCAAAATTATCTCCGAACACGGATTAGTTCCGAAATCGTAAGAGTCATCCCTGCGACCATTCTTTTTAGCTTGTTTCTTTGATGCTTCACGGTTGAAGATACCACGTTCACCAGAACCTGACTCAACCAATGCCATCCACTCACGCATGAACGAGAGGCTGTCAGGCTTCTCAGTGTAGGATACTGAGTTGTTAGCCAAAGCACGTTGTGGGTCATTCTCCCACCACTGCCCTGACTTGGCATGGCGCATCCGATCATCCGAAAGGTTTGACAAGCTGATCATTGCAGAGCGGCGTACACCACCAACAACGACAACCTCACCGATCTTACACATCAGATCATGGCACTCCAAGGATGACAATTTACGACCAGCGGCTTTCTTAAAGACATCAACAACGAAGTTGAAGAGATCGACAAGAGGCGCTGGGCCAGAAGCACGGCCACCAAAGGTTTTCAATTTGGCTCCCGCTGGGCGTACCTTAGAGACATCCCAAGATGGAACCTCACCAGAATACAGAAGAGCAATGAGTTGCCGCAGAGCTTTCGCCCAACCTTCTTTGCTGTCTTTAACGATAATGGTTGTATCGCTATCAAACATCAATTCAGGAACTTCTGGCAATTTATTAATGTACTGTCGCTCTACCGAGAACCCCACACCTGTGCCACACAATAGGATAAACATGGCTTCATCAAATGATTTGGGATCGTCTACGGGTAGATAGGAACAGTTATAACCTGCGGTGTTGTCCCGCTCCAAAGCAGGACCTGAGGTCATCAAGGCTCTCATGGAAGGCATAACGTCTAAGCTAAGGATAGCCTCACGGATATCTTTAACAGCGGAAGCAGATAAGCTGTCTTTTCCTTGTAGAGTTTTACCGACAACATTCTCGATATAACGCTCTACTGTTTCACTCCAGCTTTCACGGCGTTGCTCGTCATCGAGCCACCGTGCATAACGTGATGTGTGAATAAATGCTTGATAGTCTGTAGGTAGATAGTTGTTCATTCGCCACGGCCCCGCTGGTCTTTGTCTTCTTTCAGCCAAACCATCCGATCAATATCAGAACGATTAATTCCGATATCTTTCAATTCACGATCTGAAAGTCTGTTAAGTATTTTGATTGCTGTCCTGTGTTCTGACCACATGACGCAATATCTCATGAACCTAACGATGATGTTGTTTACGAACCTTGTTTTCATCGGTTGTCACCTGAGCCAGCTAAGGTCCCACGCTTCTTACGTTCCGATAGTTTTTCAAGGTTCATCTCAGCGGTGCGGTCTAGGCTTTGGCCTAAGTCCTGTGAAAGGACAGCAAGATACCAAAGAACATCGCCCAACTCTTTAGCGATTTCCTTTTTGGTTTCTTTATCGAATACACCTTGATTGTCACGATAGACCTTTTTGATCTTATTCATGACCTCACCAGCTTCTCCTGCGAGACCAAAAGCTGGGTATGAGATACGGTATTCGGTTGGGTATATTGCGGTCTCTATTGCCTTACGTTGATAAAAAGCGAGGTCCATTATTGCTCCTAAGTTTGGGTTACCTAGGAACGGTGATTAATGACCTCTAGTTGTAGTATTCTTCACTATCGAAATCAGGCAAGGCTTCCATCAATGCGGTAAGCCCCTCATTCTCTGACGCAATAGCTTCGATATTATTGTCCTTCAGAAACCTAATTGCTGTAGACAACTCAGCGGCACTTGCCTCACCACTCTGGATACGAGCGAGTAAGTCAGCCGCGATTGCAGAGTGTAGGTTTCCTAGTAATTCTTTTGATGCAGACATATTATCCTCCTGCCATCTTTAAAGCAGCAATGCGGGTCTCTTCGTTACGTCTGAGCCATCCACGTCCAAATGTGGAGAATGTCTTCAGGCGGCGATAAAACGCTTCACGCTCCGCTGCGTATTGTTCGATGATGTCTTCTGGGTCCATTCTACCGACAGCCCCTAAGGTCTGAGGACCTATCGCTCCGTCCTGTGGTACACCCACGACCTTTTGGAGCGTCTTAGCTCCGCGACCCACGCCGCCGTTAATAGAGAGGTCAAAGACCGCGAAATCAACGCCAGATGGTAGATCATCACATTTAGCTCGATCCCAATAGTTACGCTTGTATATCGGGGTAACATCGGCAACCGTGAGTGCCTTCATGTCATCTACAGTCACAGGCGCATCGACCCACCCCTCGTAAACCGCTTGGGTAACTCCGAGATTTGTCGCGCCACCGGGATCGTCTCTGTGATTTACAAACCCTCCCTCGTGGTGGAGGATCATCTTTAAACTTTGTTCAAAGTTACTTTTCATTTAGCAGCACCTTTGTATTTCTCGAATGTTCTCATGCCGCCTAGGCCCAGAAGTGCCATGACTAAGCTCATTAGTTGTTCACCCGCTAATGTAGGTAGTTCTGCGGGTAGTTGGGCGTATGCGTTTATAAGGCCAGCGAAAGGTAAAATTAGGAACTGATAACCCAAGCCACACGCAGCGACCCAGCCGATAGCTGGGCGCCACCCAGCGACAAATATTGATCGATGCTTTGCACCTTCGATATTTGCCGCCGCTTGGAGCATATGAGGTTGCTGCATAAGCGCAGCTAATTTTAGCTTTGCAGCTTCCCGTTCTTCTTCGGATGTGAAGAGTTCGTCTAGCCCTTTCGCAAGCCCATCGACAATACCGCCGATTGGGTTAAGGTTCATAATGTTTCCTTACATTTGAGATTTTAAGAAAAGTACAAAATAGAAGAAACCAACCAAGCCACTAACGAAAAGTGCTATGGCAACACCTACAGAGATTTTAAACATCATGTCTTCCCGTAGACGCTGCGCTTCCTTTTCAGCTTCCCTGCGATTTACTCGCGCTTCTTTCTGAAACATCAGCCAGCTATCCCATAGCCCAGCGCGTCCTGTGTATATCATGAGTTGCTTTAGTTCAGCTTCAGCTTCCTTGATGGATTCCAAAGCCATGAACTCTTCTAGGTCTGTAGCTTGCTGGGGTTTCAGCGCACCCATAAAACCGTTGCGCTTCTTCTGTACTTTTTTCTGGAGTTTGTCTTTGCTCTCGACAATTACGCCTATCTGTTTCGCACAGTCGGCTATTGACCTGCCGTTTTGTACAAACTTTTTGACTATGCCGAAAGCAGCGTTACACGCAGCTAGTTCAGCAAGCATATTAGTTCCTTAGTTTGTTTACTCTATTTGTTTCTAAGCATTTCTTCTAAGTGCTTAATGGTTGCCTTGCTTTCCGCCAAATCAGCACGAATACACGCCATTTCTTTTAATAAATGTTCAACTTTAACGTGTAATTCTTTGTTTTCGTTTGATAGCGTCTCTACTTGTATTCGCAAGGTGTCTGAAAATTGTATTCGTGTCTCACTGTCTTTCATGGCCGTCTCATGGTTAAATTTAGCTTTTGTTGATAAAAACCCCCATAAGCCAGCGGAGCCAACCACGGCCACGATAACGGGGATATATTCGTTAATATTCATCGATTAAATCTCCGTTGTTCCAATGCCTGTCTATTTACTAGGTCTGCCAAATATACTGCATGAAATGTCATCCAGATAAGAGAGGCTATGTGGAACCATTCAGATAATACCCCGTGGTTTGTCTCTCGTTTGAACGAGGTCACACCGTTCACCCCAAAGGAGTGATACACGGGTTCGTAAGTGTGAGGTTCGTGCATAAGCAACACCATTAAGATGTAACACGATAACACCACATCTAAGAGTAGTATATTGCGCAGCCACTTATGGCTACACCAGATTGTTATAGGAACCACCGCAGCACTTACAGCACCCCAGAATATCAAGAGATTATCTGGGATGCACATTTCACAAACTCCGTGGAGCATCCCCGCCATGAGGATGCCCCAGAAGCTGTATGTAAGCATTTGTGCGGGGCCTTGGGCTGTAACGACCTTATCTAAGGTCCCGCGAAGTCCTAGCATCAGTTGAAATCAAACTGTATTACACCGCTTGAAGAATAAACGGTTGTATACGGACCAGTTTCGCTATTCGTCTGCCATTTTGCTTGTCCACCGTTACCACCGCCTAACGTGCCAGCAGTGTTCTGCCGCCAAGCGTATGGGTAGCTGTTTCCATTAGGTACACCACCTCTGCCGCCTTGACCACCTAATGCACCTGAATTACCATAGCCGCCATTGGTTGCGTTTCCCTCACCGCCGCCGCCGCCGCCGTATGAACTGGATGTTGGACCATAGCTATCAGAGGTCCCCTCTGGGTTCCAGTTAGAGCCACCTCCGTAGCCTCCATCAGAGGAACCAATTAGGGGTATATTTCCCCCGCCATTGCCTCCATTACCACTTGGAAGATTTAGAATTGGGTCTAACATAGATCGATTCCGAGCACCGTACCAGCCGACCTTACCACCTGTGCCATATAGAGTGGCTTCGGATTGGAACCATGTAGTCTGAGCGGCGGTAGGAGAAAAGTTTTGTACAACGTACTCTGGTTCTCGTGAGCCATCTACCCCATACTCATAGGTATATCCGCCGACTCCAGCCCCTACCTGAAACTGAAAGTCTCCAGTTAAATTACTAAATTGCGCTTTAGCGCCACCGCCGCCGCCGCCGCCACCACAGTTGCCGTAACCCATGCCATCAACACCTGACCAGCCCCCCGCACCAATTACATGAGCAGTAAATGTGTGGTTTTTAAACCTTACACTTTGTAGGCCGCTCGTTGTTATTCTATATACGTTTGCTGATATTTCTACTGCACCCAAAGCAAGAAGAACTTCTGGGCCAGATGGAGGGTCAAGTACATTAATAAAGAAGTTTCGTACTGAGGTCGCAAACCCGTCAGAGGCAGCAACGGCAAAGCTGGTATTGCCCTGTGTCGTAGGTGTACCTGCAATCTGATTCGCGCTAATGCTAAGTCCTACAGGAAGGCTTGCCGCCGAATAGCTGACAGCTGCGCCTTCTGGGTCTGTAGCGTCGAGTGTAATGCTGCCTGCAGTGTCTAACTCCAATTCCTGTGTAGAACCCTCCGCAGGACTGTTCCAAACAGGTGCAGAATTAAGAACCTGAATACTAAACTGACGGGTGTTCGTGTTACCTGCGCTGTCTGTAGCACCGATAGTAAACGTATAGGTTGTAGTAGCTTGTGCAGCAGACGTGCCTGTGATTGCCCCTGTAGTAGCGTTTAGAGAAAGACCCGTAGGTAGATTACCCTCAGTAACCGCATAACCTGAGATAGTGTTCTCAGCGTCCGTAGCGTTTACTGTTACAGAAATAGGATCTGTCCATGTAGCACTAGAAAGGGAACCTGCGGCTGTCGTGAACGCAGGAACAGTACCAGCATCAATAGTAGTAGTACTCTCTACCGACAGACCTGCACCGTTAGTGACTTTTACCCTGAAAGGCTCGTTGGAAACGGGAAGGTTTGTAGCGTTAGTAAGCGTAATCTGAGTGCTATTAACAAAGGTAACTGTAGCAGCAGCATACTCTGTACCGTCAGAACCTTTGAACACCGCCGTGGTATCTACATCGAAGAACGCACCATTTACCGTGAAGGTAGCACCAGCCTCACCGTTGAAGTTACTAGGTGTAATACCAGTGATGCTCGGAGGTGTAGCCACAGCCCCCCAGCCAGAGCCTGTGAAAGTCTCGAAGAAGCCTGTAGTAGTGTTGTATCGCAGAGTGCCAACAGCAGCCGCTGGGTCACGCTGTGCTGTAGTACCTTTGGGGATGACCATATGAGTATCGTTAAACTCAGCGACATCAGCGCCATCCACGCGGACCACAACTTTACCATCAGAGCCGTTATCTACGATAGTAACCGAAGTGTCGCCCTCGTTGATCGAGTTATTAGCGGGTACTTCGCTGATTGTAATATAACCCGCATCGTTAGGCAGGACGCTATTGCCTGTCAGTCCTAGGTTTGTACGAGCCGCTGAAGGTGACGCGACATCTGACAAGTTGTTTGCCGCAAGAAGCGATCCAGACAGAGACGCATAAGCAGCGGCCCATGCGGACCCCTCGTACACCTTCATAACATCGTCAGTTGTGTTGAAGTACAACGCGCCTGTGATCAGAGCATCGCCATCGTTGTCTGTTGCAGGGTCTATAGCTTTAGCACCTAGATAGCGATCATCGAAATTGTCCAAAGCAGCCTCAGCAGCTTCTCTAGATGTCAAAGCGTTAGCTTCAGAAGTCGCGGCGTTGGTCTCAGACGTAGCGGCGTTTGCTTCAGATGTAGCAGCAGCGTTCTGGCTTGCTAAAGCGGCAGAAGCAGAACCTTCCGCACCTAACTCAGCAGTACGCGCATCCGCCTCGCTTGCGGCAGCGTTTACCGATGAAGTCGCCGCGTTAGTTTCTGAAGTAGCTGCGTTTGTCTCGGAAGTTGCTGACGCAGTAGCACTGTTTGCGGAAGCAGTGGCACTTGATGCAGCGTTAGTTTCTGAGGTTGCCGCAGCGGTCTCACTGGCCGCAGCGTTTGTCTCTGAGGTAGCAGCCGCTGTTTCACTAGCAGCCGTATTGGTCTCGGATGTAGCTGCGTTTGCTTCAGATGTAGCAGCGGCGGTCTCACTAGCAGCCGCAGCGACTTTAGAAGCCTCTGACGCTACCGCGCTTACCTGAGAGTTAGTTGCATAGGTAGACGCTGTGTTACGGCTAGTCGCAGCAGCGTTTTCACTGTTGGAAGCCTGAACCGCACTGTTCGCAGAGGCAGTAGCTGAGTTAGCTGAGTTTACAGCAGAAATCTCAGAGTTACTTGCAGAAGCCGCAGCATTGTTCTTATAGATAAGAGCGTTAGATTCACTGACACCAGCGGCGGCGGCTTTAGATGTAGCAGTAGCCGCATCAGCCGCAACACCAGCCTCAGAACCCGCAGCGTTTGCCTCAGATACCGCAGCAGCAGCCTCGCTTGCAGCTGAAGCCACTTCACTGGCCGCAGCAGCGTTTTCACTGGCCAAGGCAGCAGCAGCCGAAGCCGCAGCGCCTGTTTCAGCAGTCTGTGCCGCTAATTCCGAGGCCGCAGCGTTGTCTTCAGATGTAGACGAGTTTGCCTCAGAAGTTGCCGCATTGGTCTCACTTAGAGCCGCAGCAACACGGTGTGCATCCGCATCAGCAGTGTCATCACCTACCTCAGTACGCAACGCTTGTGTGGCGTCCCGTAGAGCTTCAGTCTCGTCACGGAAAGCCTCAGCTTCCTGTTGAAACTGCACGGTGAAGTCAACTTGGTCCAAGGCTTCCTGCATGGAGTACAGCAGGTAATCCGAGTTCTTATTGAGGTCCGCAGCGAGGAGTGCAGAACCATCAGAGAAACTAATGGGCCGCGTGGTGATTGGAGTATTACGGCGGATTTGGATTTCTTTACCCGCCGCAATAGCACCCCCGATACCATCGGTTACCCGTACTGTTGTGTCGTTAAGTTTTGTGAATGTGTGACTAGCTGTCGGATCAGCGTTTGATAGACCATCGATTTCAACCGTAATGTGGTCATCATCGAGGTAATCCCAAGTGATCAGGTAGTCAGTCGTAGTGCCATCGGCTATGTAGGCCGAGACAGAATACTTTACCGTTGGCATATTTATATCCTATTGTTCTTGAAATACTTCATTAAATCTACGGAACCGCTCACGGCTGTTCTTGGAGATCGTAGGTGCTTGCTCAATCAACTGAGACTTAATTGTGTCAATCTTGCTTTGCTCACTTTGTTTTTCGAGTTCCATATATTCAGGAATTTCACTCTTAGCTTTGTTTCTGTAAGCGTTGATAATTGTGCTGACGATCTGGCCTTTAGTTCCTTTTGAACCTAGACCTTTAGTGCCATCTATTGCTCTCTTGTAACCGTCTGACGCCATGACTTTTGCTAACTGTTCACGCATGGTCAAACCGTCAATCAGGGTTGTTGATGTTTGTTCTAGAACTTTGTCATAGATCGACTGAGGACCGTCACCGTAAGGAATATCCTTTAGGTTTTCGTTCTTACCGTTAATAAACATCGTGGCGCTCAACTGAGAGAAAGCTGTTCCATCAGCGATAGATAGGCGGCTTAGTTCACCTACGACAGCATCCTCTTCACGGTAATTACCGATATTAGATAGACCCATAGGATCGTACTTAGGAGTTGGTCGTGTAATGATTTCACCTAAGACATTACGCTTTGGATCAACATCCTCATACAATCCTGTTCTGGATAGCAAAGTGTCAGTTACACTCCGTACCTCACGGAACGCTTCATCACCGTTAGTCTGGTTTAGAATGTTAGGAACAAACGACCCTACCATGTTGTAGAAAGCCTTCTCAGACTTAATACCGTCACCTAGAAGCATATTTAGAAAGTCGTTCAACCCTCGTGTGAAGGTTTTATTGATCGTGTTTTCAGCCACAGCAAGTGTTAGCGCCGCTGCGATATGTATCTTAGAGTTTTCACGCTCGTTATAAGGGTCACGAACAATCTCGTTTACATCCGCAAATATAGACAGGACGTTAGCGAGTGGCTCAAAGCGTTGGTATGACACCCAATAGAAGCTACCGTCCTCATTGTTTACTTTGATCGAATAAGGTTGGTTGTTCTTCAGCCATTCGGCACGAATACGAGGATCAGTTGGTCCTGAACCTGTAAAGTCCCCACGACCAGCCAAGAAGTACCCTACAGATGTAAGAGCTAGACCTGTCATGATCTTACCACGGGCTTGAGCCGCACGGATTGGGTCTCCGCTAGTAATATCATCACGGAAACGCTTAGATGCAATTTGCAACACAGGCATATTCTGAAACGATTGGCTAAGGATGTTGATAGGTGTCCGAACAAACGGAAGGATAAAACGGAACACTGCCGATCCTACACCTTTACCTTGTCCCATTGATTGGAACTTTTGACCGATAGAACCTGCTTCAAGTGCTTCCGTGAAAGATGCACGTTGTGACTGTAGAAGTGCGTCTGGTCGAATTGCGTCACCGTTTTTACCAAAACTCTCTGCAACATATTTGTTAATGAACTCAGAGCGTTTAGCACCTTTAAGTCCTAGATTGTCTGCCTCCATAGCTGCGTCAGCCATGATGCGACCACGGTATGTAGATTGCTTAAAGAACTCGTCCATTGTTAGCAAGAAACGTGAGGGTGCTGATATGAGAGACATCGCGGGGCCTTTTTTACCCTTACCGAAATCGTTAGACATATCGAACTTTGACGATAGAACATCAAGGATAGCACCGTCCTGTTTGAACGCTTGCGTGGCCATCCGTAGTGCCTCTAGAGACGATGATAATTGATAAGCAATGGTTCTAACGCCGTGT
>Ga0213862_10001142_pt1 | contig 11185 bp, 8 predicted proteins | sample PICome_7_FD_160092 | JGI IMG/M metagenome (GOLD analysis project Ga0213862, IMG submission 160092) | Coastal seawater microbial communities near Pivers Island, North Carolina, United States - PICO266 | ecosystem: Environmental > Aquatic > Marine > Coastal | place: USA: North Carolina | collected... | reverse complement strand
CGGGCCCTCCGAGATCACCGCCGCCCTCGCGCGGGCCGACGCCGAAGCCGGCGCTGACGCGATGGTACCCTCGGGAGGGACCGCGGGCGTACCCGCCAAACCCGCGGCGACGGATGACGAGCTCCGGGCCAAACGCGCGGAGAAGAAGCGACGCAAGCGGGAGAAGGCCGCGGCGGACAAGGAGGCTGAGCGCGTTCGGCGCGAGGCGCACGAGGCGCACGATGAGGCGAAGAGGGAGGAGCGCGCGATGCGAAGGATGGGTTCGGGCAGGGATGCGACGCGTCGGATCCCCGCCGCCGCCGACTCCGTTTCATCCGTCCAGCCGGAGACGAGGACAAAGCCGGCGGGGATGAAGACGATGCATCACAAACGGGGTAAAGGATGGTGGCAGTGGCTCATGCAGGGAGGGATAACGGAGGGGGTTGGTGATGTCGCCATCGGGGCGGCGGTTGGGGGCCTGGCGGTGATGATGATCCTGTACGTCTTCAGGTCAGCCGCGCGGGAGCTGACGGACCAGTAGGACGAGACACACGCGCACAGACGTTTGTATGATATACGCACGAGAGAAAAACTGACGTTTCACAGTGGCCATCTCCAAGGCTAGTAGTAGAGATGCTTGCGAACAGGACTAAAAGTAGTCTACTTTGCACCGCACTTCTTGCACTCTCTGCGCCGACGACCGTGCTCGCATATGTACTTTCCACCGCACTCCTTGCAATCAGAGCGATGACGGCCGTGCTCGCAGATTCCAGACCCACCGCACTCCTTGCAGTTAGAGCGCCGACGACCATGCTCGCATATTGATGCACCACCGCACTCCTTGCACCGAGTGCGCCGACGACCATGCTCACACATTTGTGACCCACCACACTCCTTGCAGTTAGAGCGCTCACGACCGTGCTCGCAGATTGATGCACCACCGCACTCCTTGCATCGATAGCGCACACGACCGTGCTCACAGATTGCAGACCCACCGCACTCCTTGCATCTATAGCGCTGACGACCGTGCTCGCAGAATGCAGACCCACCGCACTCTTTGCACCTAGAGCGATCACGACCGTGCTCGCATATTTGTGAACCACCGCACTCCTTGCACTGAGAGCGCCGACGACCGTGCGGACAAGCACCGCACACCTTGCACTTCGAGCGTTGCTTCACCCCGTGCTCGCACGGCCCCTTTGTGTAAGGGGCTCTCTTCCGCTTCGTGCCCTGCTTGGTCGACTCGTCTCTCCGATTCTCGTCAGCATCGGCACCGTCGATATCCGGAACTGGAATCCTCACGCGTGGCCGCCACACCGTCGTCATCCCTTCCGCGCCCCTCGAAGTGAGCTTGACGCGTAACATTTCGGAGGAAGAGATTTTCAAACCTGCAAGGCTATCCATTTCCGACGGCGCGATGGCGAAGGGTTCGCCCGCCCCCGCGGCGATGGACGCGGTGGCCCTCGGTGCCGCGGCCATCATCACCGCGATGATCGCGCTGTACTTCGTCCTGAAGACGGCCACCGGCGCGGTAGCCTCGGTGCTCGGGTTCCTGCGCAAGGAGCTCGTGCTGGCCCGCGCGCCGATGGCTCCCGGGTTCATCCCACTCATCGGGCACACCGTCACCCTGTTCAAGGCGGTGGGCAGCTACCCGTGCACGTGGGACCTGTTCGCGCAGTGGTCCACGGCGACGGCGCCCAAGCCGGTGAGGGTGCAGATCTTCACCCGGCACTGCGTCGTCATCGCGGACCCGAGCACGATGAAGCGCGTGATGAGCTCGAACATGAAGAATTACAGCAAGGATCTCGAGTTTTCGTACGCCCCGTTCCTCGACATCCTCGGCACCGGGCTGGTGACGAGCGGCGGGGACACGTGGAGGAAGATGCGCGGGAACATCTCCAAGGCGCTCAGGGTGGAGATCCTCGACGAGATCATCGCCATCGCCACCCGTGCGGTGGACAGGCTCTGCGTCAAGCTCGACGCCATCAAGGGCACCGGCGAATCCATCGACATGGAAAACGAGTTTCGACTCCTGACCCTCCAGGTCATCGGCGAGGCCATCCTCTCGTTATCCCCGACGGAATCGGACGCCATATTCCCATCGCTCTACCTTCCCATCATGGACGAGTGCAACGCGCGGTCGTTGTCGCCGTGGAGGACCTACCTCCCGACCCCCGAGTGGTTCGCGCATAAGAAGCGGGTGCGCCAGCTGGACGCCGCCATCATCAAGATCGTTCGCGACCGGTGGGACAAGAAACGTTCGGGCGGGAAGGTCCCGGACGACATCCTGGAGCGCGTGCTGGACCAGGAAGTGAACACGGGATCACTGAGCGCCGAGACTGAGCGACAGCTGTGCTACGAGATCAAGACCTTCCTGTTGGCGGGTCACGAGACCTCCGCGGCGATGCTCACTTGGACCATGCACGAGCTGAGCGACAACTTGGAAGCCACGGAGAAGGTCCGAACGGAGAGCGATGCGGTGTTTGGGCGATTGAAGAAAAACGCGTTGCCCACACGGGAGTCCCTGGATACCCTCGATTACTCCCTCGCGGCGTTGAAGGAAACTCTCCGGTTGTATTCCGTGGTTCCGGTTGTCACGCGTGTGGCGGAGGAGGATGACGATTTGGGCGGCGTCCGCGTTCCCAAGGGCACGACGGTGATCATGTCCTTGCAGGGTGTCCACCAGCGTGAGGACCTCTGGCCGGACCCGCTGGTGTATAAACCCGAGCGGTTCACTGATCCGGGGTTCAACGAGAACGAGGGATTCAAGTTTCTTCCGTTCATACAGGGTCCCAGGAACTGCCTCGGGCAGTACTTGGCTCTCCTGGAGGCGCGGGTGGTGCTGTGCACGCTGATTAGGAAGTACCGGTGGACCAAGGCGAGCGCGGAGAACGGGAAGAAGCACACGAAGGCTATTCCCATCGCGCCCGCTAACGGGATGCACTTCACCGTGGCGTGACGGGTGCGATAGCGGCGTCCGGCTAGCAACGTTGTCCATAGAGTTATCAAAAGTTTGGCCTCGACCCAGTCTGCCAGTGAAAATCGAGACCTGACACCCGCGCGTCAACACCCCGCGGCTTGAGACGGGCGGATTCAACCTGTCGGGCGCCACCACAGCGAGGCGCGCCGACCGCATCAGTCGTCGTCGCACGTCAACTCCGCATCCTCGCGTCGTCAATACGCACGCGTGAACCGCCAGGTCCCGCGCGAAGCATCGACGCCGTCGCACTCGAGACGCATTCCAGCGCTCGATCATCGGAATCGGCACGCGGCCTCCGACGTAATCGAGCAATCGGGCCCAATTTAACGCCCTTCGCCACGACGCACCATGGGCATCGGCAGCCTGTTCATCGTGAACAACAAGACGGAGACCCTATGCGCGGTCAAGCACTGGGGTCCCGCGGTGAACCCCAACGCGGTGTGCGATAAGGTCTTCGCCGCGCTCCGAGCGAGCGCCAAGGAGAACCTCTTCGCGGACGTGCTCACCACCGAGGGCAAGCAGTACGTGTTCCACATCACCCGCGGCGAGATCACCTACGTGGCCACCGCGGAGAACGAGACGGAACCCCTCATGGTCATCGAGTTCCTCACGCAGCTCCACGTCGTCCTCAAGGCCTACTTCGGCGACCAGATCACCGAGACGGTCCTGCAGGAGCACCACCTGACGTTGTACCAACTCCTGGACGAGATGCTCGACTCTGGCATCCCCGTCAACACCCACCCGGGCGGCCTGAAGGTGCTGGTGCCCCCGCCCAACATGCTCAACCGCGCGACGAGCATGGTCTACGGGCACCAGGGCGTCCTAGTGTCCGACCAGGACCCGAGCAAGCTCCTACCGCTCCCGTGGCGAAGCAACAACATCAAATACGCCAGCAACGAGATCTACTGCGACGTTGTGGAGACGGTGGACGCCACGTTGGACGCGGAGGGCCGTGTTCTCACGTCCGCGGTGCACGGCACCGTGGAGGTCAACTCACGCCTCAGCGGCATGCCCGACGTCTCCCTGTCCATGTCCAACTCGCACCTCATCGAGGAGTACTCGTTCCATCCGTCGGTGCGGCTGAGCAGATTCGCGGCTGACAGAGTAGTTTCTTTCGTGCCGGCGGATGGCCAGTTCTCGCTGATGCACTACAAGGTCAGGCCGCCGCCGTCCAAGAACGATAACGTGTGGCAGCCCAAGTACATCAAGCCTAACGCGTGGCAGCAGAGCAAGATGCAGAACATCGGCGGCAGCATCAACGCGCAGCAGGTGCCGCTGCCCGTCTACGTCCGCCCCCAGGCCACGTTCGGGCCCACGCAAGGGCGCGTGTCCATCGTGTGCGGCACCAAGCCCGCGTTCGACGATAAGACCAAGCCGGTGGAGAACGTGACGCTGGAGGTGCGTCTGCCCTCGCGGGTCATCTCCGCCGATCCGTCGGCTACGCACGGCATGGCGACTTACGATGACACCGGCCATTACGTCAAGTGGGTCATCGACAAGTTCCCCGGGGATAAGACCCCGTGCCTGACCGTGCAGGTGCAGCTAACGAACAACGCCCCGAAGGAGTCTACAGGAACTGGGGGTAAGGACGAGGACGGCGGGTCGGAGAAGGCACGGAAGATGGTTAGTTTGCAGGAGCTGGTTGAGATTCACGCGCAATTCGCGGTGCAGGGCGCGGGCGTCTCCGGGATCAAGGTCGAGTCGCTCCAGGTGCGGAACGAGAAGTACAAGCCGAGCCAGGGGGTTAGGTACCACACGCGGGCGGGGCGTGTGGTGGTCAGGACGTGATACATCTTATACATCGAATTCATCGAATCCATCGTCTCACGCCTCTACACGGTTCGCAAATCCAGTGAACAAAAGTGCCCCCGTCAGATATTTGCCCATCACATCTCGCACGCGTCTGCACCCGCCGCGTCAAAAGGACCTTTCCGCGGACTCGAACATGCGGGTCGCCGCGCTTTACGGCTCGTCGGTCGCGGGCGTCGCGTCCCTGACGTCGCGTCGGCGCTTCCGCGCGCCTCGAGGGGCTCACCCGGGGCTCGATCGACGTGGCCGCCCCCGTTATCTTCGCGTCTCCGCCTCCGGAGCCGAGCTCGCGCCCTCGGTCGCCGCCGCGATGGACCTCCCCCACGTTGTGTTCGACCTCGGGTCCATGGGCGACGACATCTCCATGGGGCTCTTCTCCGCGGCGCAGAGCGCGGACTCCGTCGTGGGATCCCAGCTGGACAACGTCACCCCGATCACATTCGCGGTGGTCCTCATCGCCGGCCTCGTCACCTCGCTCTCCCCGTGCACCCTCAGCGTCCTCCCGCTCACCATCGGGTACATCGGCGGGTACGCGGGGCCCAAAACCGACGGGGGGAGCGACGTCCCGGAGGACGAGACGGAGACACAACGCGCCGCGCGGGAAGAGGCGGCGGCAAAAGCAAAAGCAGATGCGCTGGTAGTCAACGGGTTCGCGTTCGCCGCGGGCCTCGCGTCCACCCTCGCGCTCCTCGGCGTCGGCGCAGCGACCGCGGGCAAGGCGTACGGGCAGGTCGGCGGCGACGCCAACGGGTTCCTCCCGGTCGCCATATCCATCCTCGCGGTGGCGATGGGTTTAAACCTGCTGGAGGTGATCGTCGTCGCTTTCCCGTCGTTCGGAGCGGATTTCGACGCGCGGAAACTGAGTTTGCCGCCGGCGGTGTCGGCGTACCTGGCCGGTCTGGCGTTCGCGCTCGCCGCGTCGCCGTGCAGCACGCCGGTGCTCGCGACGCTGTTGGGGTACGTGTCGCAGACGGGTGACCCGGTGACGGGCGGTGCGCTGCTGTTGACGTACACGAGGTGGGTTTATTTTTACTTTCGTTTGGGCAATTTCACTGACGTCGTATTTTGTTTACAGCGGGTACGTTGCGCCTCTGTTGGCGGCGGCGACGGTGACGGGGAGTCTGGGCCGGATCATGAGCGCTCGGCAGTACACGGCGTGGGTGACGCCGGCGAGCGGGTTGATGCTGGTGGCGGGTGGGACGTACGGGTTCCTGTCCAGGGTGGCGCCCGTGATCCAGGGGATACTTCGGTGAAGGGATAATATATGTTTGGGAGATGTGTTTGTAAAGCGTCGTCACTCGTACTTTGCCCGCTCGTCCTCAGCCTCCAAGGAGTCCACGATCCTCTGAATCAGCGAAAACGCGTGCCCACGCCGTTGCAGCCACCCGATCAGCCGCCTCCGTCTCTTCTCCGAGTCCATCCCGTCCGTCAGCGCCCACCGCTTACGCGACGCCAGGAAGAGCTCGTAACTCTTGTCGCCGTCGGCGCTCTCCGTTCCCATCGCTCTCGCCTCTTGACGCACCTCGAACACCGTCCCGCGTCGCACGTACCCACCGCTCTCCCCCACCGCGTTGACGTCGTCGCCGAACACCCGAGACAGACCCTCGCGCGCGTCCCTCTCGTCCATCCCTTTCCGCTTGAGCTCGGATCGGATCTGCGCGGGTGCCCACTTTGAAGTTCGCCACTTCATCCGGCCAAACTGCTCGGCGTAGTCCACGTCCGATTGAACCCCGGCTTCTTGAACTAAATCCAGCGCCTCGTCCGCGACGTCCGGGTCGTACAGCTTATCGTCGATGAGCTTCTTACGTAACTCCGATCTGGTCCTGGGTTTATAGTTTAGAAAACGGAGCACCTGCGACTTGGCGCGGTCAACCTCGGTCGTCTCAAACAGACTTTTGGCGATGGCGTCACCAGCCGCAGCCTTCTCCACCGCCTTCTTCGCCCGTGCCAGCCTGTCCGCCTTAGGGTTCGATGTGTTCTCCGACGGGTCTTCTACCCGCAGTTGGGTCAGCGTCTGGAGGTTATCGTACAGCTTTTCGCGCCCGATGGTACGGAGTTTCTCGACGTTTTCCGAAGGGATCGTCTCGGTGTCCGGGTGCGCGTCGACGGCTCTGGACACGTCAACCGCTCGGAGTAAGTGCACGACTGGGTACGGCGACCTGTTGGTGTAACTCCCGGGGTCCGCGACCTCCTCGCCCTCGAACTGATAGTGCGGGTGGAACGTCGCCAGCTGGATGTACCCCACGAGGTCGAGTGAGTCCAGGATCTCCTCGCATCGCTCGACGATGGCGAGGAAGAGGATGAAGTCGTCACTCATCTCGTGAATGTTTGGCGCCACGAGCAGCGTCGTCGTGGGTTCCGACAGGCCGTCGGCACCCTCCTCGGCACCCTCGTCGTCATCATCCTCCTCACCGTACGCCACGTCGGCGTCGGTGTACGTCGTCGCCAGCCGCGTCGCCTCCGCCGTGAACTCGGCGAGTAGATCGTCGGGGGTTGTGGCGCGCGAAACCTTGATCGCGACGCCGCCCTGATTGCGGGGCGCGCGCGCGAACGGGCAGAGGTTCAGCCCGATGACGGTCTCGTCCAGCCACTTGCGGGTGGCGGCCTCGACGTCCTCATCCGTCGGGGCCCCGGGCGGGGGATCGTCGTCCACCGCGGCTGACGACGCGAAGGATGCGACCCGGTCAGCGGAGTGAACGCGGCGGCCGGTGCCCACATCCAACAACCTGGGCACCCGGGCTCTGCGGGCGCCAATCATCCCGCTTTTCCCCCGAGTCCCTGAGTGGGCGCGGGCGACGCTCGGCGCGCGCTCCAGCGTGAGCCCACCGCCGCATGAAACGGCGGACGCGCATCTCATGACCACACCAGCCATCCCCCGGCGCATTTAACGACCACCAGCCGCCCGCGCGCGACCCCGGCGCCTCTTCGTCTGGTCCGAGTGGCTGGCCTGTTTATTGACTCAGACGGCTCTCGCGGCTTTTGGGCCGTGGAGAATCTTTTCGCGCCGCTTTTCCCGGGTTTTCCCCCTATCGAAAGGCCGTGCCGCGACACACATCGCCGTGACACCATGCGCGCGACGACGGCCGCACCCGCGCCCCTTCGCGTGCCGGCGAAGGCCGCGGGGCCCCACGCCCAACATGCCCGCACGCGTACCAACCGCGTCCGCACCCGCGCATCCGCCGCCCCGTTCTACACCCCCGCGACGGACTACGTCGCGCAGAAGAGCATGCTCGAGGTGGGGGTAAGGACTCCCCCGCTCGGCCTCGGCCTCGCGGCTCTCGGCCGCCCGGGGTACATCAACATCGGCCACGACGCAGATATCAAGGGCAAGAGCATGGACGAGATGCGCGAGCACGCGCACGAGACCCTGGACGCCGCGTGGGCGATGGGCGTCAGGTACTTCGACTGCGCCAGGTCGTACGGCGCCTCCGAGGAGTTCCTCTCGTCGTGGCTAAGGTCGAGGGACATCCCTAGGGACAAAATCGTCGTGGGAAGCAAGTGGGGGTACACGTACACCGCGGATTGGAAAATCGACACCGCGGGGCAGGCGCACGAGGTCAAGGAACACACCGCCGAGAACCTCGCCGCCCAGTTCCCACAGTCCTCCGAGCTGTTGGACCCGTACATGAGGCTCTACCAGATCCACTCCGCCACTAAAAGCTCTGGAGTGCTCAAAAACAAAGAAGTCGTCGCCGAGCTGTCGGAACTCAAAGCCGCGAAGGGCGTACGGATCGGCCTGACTTTGTCCGGCGTGGAGCAGGGCGATACGTTACGCGAGGCGATGGAGGTGACGGCACCCGACGGCACCCCGCTATTCGACTGCGTCCAGGCGACGTGGAACGTGATGGAGCAGAGCGCGGGGCCCGCGCTGCTCGAAGCTAAAAAAGCGGGAATGGAAATCATCGTCAAAGAGGCGCTGGCGAACGGCCGTCTGTCGTCGCGTAACCCAAACGAAGGCGTGCTGCCGGTCATGGAGGCACTCCGGGAGCTCGCGAGCGACTTTGGGTCCCCGCCCGGGCGATTCGACTCGTTCGTGTACAAGGCTGACAGCGCCGCCATCGCCATCGCGATGTTGCAGGGATTTCAGCCCATGGTACTTTCCGGCGCGGCGACGCCGCACCAGATTCGCAGCAACGCCGGCGCGCTGACCTTGCTCAAGTACCTGACGAACGCGGGGGACGCGGCGGAGGGGCGGGTTAACGAGATACTCGAGATGGCGAGGCAGGACCCGGCGGCGTACTGGGCCGAGCGAGCAGAGCTCACCTGGAACTGAGGGGACTGCAGATGGGGAAAATACTAAAAGGTGAAATATAGCCCCGGTTGCCCAGAGAAAGACTCGAGTTGTAATCGTCCGTGAGACTCATCGATCATCATCGCACACCTCTTACCGCTATGTATTCTAGAAGTTAACGGTCACGACGTCATCTGCGGCGATACGCACGGGATCCAATACAGTCGCTCGGACCCGCTCGGGTCTCCGTCGTCGACGAGCGCCATGCCCCGTTTCACCAGCTCACCCAACGCCGCGTCCACCCGCCCACGTGTCCACCCGCACTCCTTCTCCAGCCCCGTGGTGGACACGCACCCGGGCGCCCCCCCGCCCACGCCGTCCGCGGCTGCCGCGAGTCGTATGACCTCCGAGGTGTCCGGGTTGAGTTCGTCCGGGACGCTCCGAATGATCCGCCCGCGCCCGATGGAGTGGACGGACCATCCGCCGCCCAGGACTTTGAGGCGGTCGATGGCGCGGAAGACGTCGTCCTCGCTCACGGGCGCCGCGACCTTCCCGCGGCGCTTCAGCACCATCGCCATGAGGTCGTGGAGCTCGAGTAACCCGCCGTTCTCATCGCGCGAGCTCAGGCACGCCTCCGCGATCTGAACGCCGAGCTCGTAGTAGAAGTCGCCGAAGCCCAGGAGCTCGGCCCAGAACCCTTTGTTGGACGCGAGCGGGTCCACGCCGCAGTTGGCGCACATCTTGTGGAACTGCGCCCTGAACGCGGGGTCCCGGCGGATGTCAGCCTTGTGTCGCAGCGCGAACTCCTCGAGCGACTGGCGAAAGGTGGCGAGCTGCCGTCGCATCGTCTCGAGCGAGCGTTCGGACGCCTCCTCGCCGACGGTGCGGAGAACCGCGCTGGTGTCGCGGCGCTGGTGGATACCGGCGATGCCCGGACGGCGGCGCATGGTGCTCGCGAGGACCAAACCCACTCGGGCGCCCCCCCTCGCGCCCCGAGCAGTGGTTTTTTGAGAAACGAGCTCGCTCATCAAACACGACTCTAGCTACTCCAACCAAACCAGTCTGGCGTTGCGGTGTTACGTCATAGTTACTCTTGGCTCGGCGCTGCTATTTACAAACGACCTAGCGAAGGCTATCGCGCGTGTGAATAAATACGTTCCGCTCGCACCACGCGCTCACACGGTGCGGGGTTGCTAAACCGCGTCGACCGTCGCGGCCATCGGGTGCGAGTCAGCGGATTGAGAAATCGTGCGTGAAGATTGTCACTTACGCCTCGAGGATGAGCTTGAGGGCGTTGAATTCAACCTGCGCCGGGGAGGACTCCATCGCCTTCTTGGAGGGGTTGTACTTCTGCTCGCCGAGCGCCACGGAGGACGCCACGTCGGCGGTGAGGGTCAGCGGGCCGAGGTTCTGGCTGAGCTTCTTGCACACGCTGAACCCGCTGTTGTCGCCCGCGGAGGAGGAGACACCCGCGGTGGTGAGCACCTTGAAGCCGACGTACGGGACGTTGTTGTCGTAGTCGTACACGCCGTTCACCTTGAGCGCGATGGCGTCGAGGTCGAAGGTCTTGGTGTACTTGATCTCCTTGCCCGCGGTGTTGACCTCGATCTGGCCGTTGAACCAGGTCTCGGTGATGCCCCAGTTGAAGTTTGGCTCGTAGATGAACTCGTACTTGTTGGGGCTGGAGGCGTTGGGCTGGAGGCACGCGTCGGTGCCGACGGTGACGCGGATGGAGGGCGCCATGGGGATGCGGATGTCGAGGTGCTGTTGAAGGTGGGAATGGGTGCGGTCAGAGAGGAGGGTCAATCACCGTGGGAGTTAAGCGTTGGGGCGGATCAATCGCATCCGCGGCGTCGCACAAAGATAGTCACGTCGTTTGTATATTTTCGTGATGGCGGCACGTCTGGGGACGGACCTTGCGGAGCTCGAGGTCAACCCTGGGGTTACCTCCGAAGCGGACGTACTGCGAAATAGGGGAGATGGGGAGAGATGAGCTCAGGCTTCAGGTTTGCATCTTCACGCGCGGGATCACGCGCTGGGACGGCGACGACGGATCGCGGAATCGGTTGACAATTTACCTGGTCGAGCTTGTCCTTGCCCTTCTTGTAGAGCTCCTGGACCTTGTCGGTGGCCTGGGACTTGAGCTCGTCAACCTTGGCGTTGTCGAAGCTCACGGCGGGCGCGGC
>Ga0213862_10001139_pt1 | contig 11197 bp, 18 predicted proteins | sample PICome_7_FD_160092 | JGI IMG/M metagenome (GOLD analysis project Ga0213862, IMG submission 160092) | Coastal seawater microbial communities near Pivers Island, North Carolina, United States - PICO266 | ecosystem: Environmental > Aquatic > Marine > Coastal | place: USA: North Carolina... | reverse complement strand
TCTTTTGGCTGAAATCCAACATTGTTTCTTAAATTTCCTGTATCAACTGGCGCACTTCTTTTTATATCTCTAGACATTAAAGCACCAGCGGTGTACATTTCTTTTTTAAGTCCGCTTTGGTCAATACTTTTTAGAGCGTGAAATTTCCTTTGCAGTTTATTTACATCATTTTGATTTAACTTAATCATTTTAATCTTTTTTTGTAGCCTCTATTGTAGTGTAAAAATCTTGTATGTCGTCATATCTGTTGTTAATCCTGTACAACCCTGATACTCCTTCAACCTGAAGCAAATCTCCGTCAAGTATTTGGTCTCCAGTTCGTTTTCTACAGCGAACTTCAATAGATACATATCTATCACGCTTTCCATTTTGTGTTGTTATTTCTCCTGATGTTTCTTTTACTTCTGCCCAAATTGTATATTCAGTCGCAGTTGTAGCAGTAAAACCACCAAAATTATCACTGCTTTTAGTTTGTCTTTTTACTAATACCCTTGTATTTAAATTTCCTACTTGCATTAAATAAACATATTTTTATATGAATCTAAAATATTTCTAACATTCGTTGGCACCTCATTAATAGTTACTCCTATAACAAAATCACTTCTGTTATCATAATAAGTTGCCACAAGTTGTGATAATGCTTGTTTTAATAAGCTATCATCTTGTCCGCTTGTTACATAGGTAATTTTAACTTCTTTAGATGGAAGATTATTTAAAGCAACTATTTTATCATCTAGACCATAAGTTTCATAATCTGTAGTTGCAGTTCCCTCAACAGTTATTGAGCTAATAGATGCAACTGGCGAAAAAGGTAAAACAAATCTTTCATTAACACTTGCTAAATATAAAGTTCTATTTTTAGCCACTATGTCTCTTGATATATAGTTTTCGCACCATATTCTAGCTTGTGTTATCATTTGACCGATAATTGTATCATCAGCTGTAGTATCAACTCTAATAAAATCTTTTGCCTCTGCTGTAGTTAGTATTTCACTACCAGTTGTAGAATTAATTTTTATTTGAGTATGAAATGTATTCAAGGGTTCAGAAAAATATGCCATTATTTTTTAGATTTAGTTATTCTTTTTGATACTTTTTTTTCTTCTTTAGTTTCTTTAACAATCTTTTCCTCTTTATGTTTTACAGCAATATTTTTAGAAATGTATTGTCTTGCTGTTTTATCATCAACATCAATAACTTCATTTTCTTTTCTCCAACCTTTAGAAGAATAAACATCTTTTAACATTTTTACTTTCATAACATTTTATTTTAAACAAAGATAAAAAAAATGCACCACAAGTATTTTTGCAGTGCATTATACAAAAGAGAATTAATTAAAGTCAAAGTTATTAAAATATTTTGAATAATCATTTTCTAAACTTAATCTTACTGCCATTCTTTTACCATCATTTTTAAAAATAAAAAAACCATCAAATTTCTCTACCCATATTGCAAAATAATCTACATCTTTTTTTTCATAACTATGTTTCCACTGTATATGAATAGTTTTTCTATATTTTTGATAACCTTGAGTTGTTGATTTTATTTGGACACGATACATATTGTCTCCTGTATCAGCTATACAATCATAAAAAGAAGTATGGAGTAGGGGGTAAGAAACCTTTATATCTCGTTTAAGACATTCAATACCGAACTTATATTCAGCAATACAACCCTTGGAATTGCTATCCACGAAAATAAAGTTACAAAAAAAGTGGCTAACCGAAATTAACCACTTAATTAACTAAACTAATTAAAAACTAATTAAATGAAAAACAATGTTAAAGAATTAACATATACTATAAGTTAAAGTTATTCTTTTCTAATAACTCCTCCAAATTCGCTAACGCCCTCCAAGCTACTTTTGCATCGTGATAAAGACCATCATCATCTAAATTACCACACTCGGTTAAATGTCTCGTTAAAGCGTCTAAATTGTCTTGAGACTTTGTTCTGTCCCAAAATAGTTCTTTGCCAGGATTATGTTGGTCGTTTCCAAGTTTACTGACTAAAGCTACATAAGCAAGAGCTTTTGGAAAGTATTTTATAACTCCGCTATAAATCGGAAAGTTTTTTCGTTTCTTGTGCTTGTTCTGGTCCATTTAGCTTGTCTAATTCTGTTTCTATTATATTTAGCTCACTGCATATTTTAAGAGCATCTTTTAGCTTTAATTCTGCGCAGTAAAATACTTTGTGATGTAATTTATTTAAATCTTTTTTAATTTCCCCTAATGACATAAAATAAAAAGTGTGTTAGCATTATCATCCAAAATGTAAATTGAGGTAAACCCCAGCACAAATATTTTATAAATCTTTTTTGCCATTCTTTATCTACTGGCATATTTACGTCTCTTTGACTTGCTTTATATGTTGTTTTCATTATGGTAAATAATAAGTTAGTGTTCCTATAATTCCTAGTAAGACAAATATTACTGTATAAGTAATAAAAGCCCATTTAATCATCTCTTTTGTTTTCATAGTTTTACTTTTAAAAAGATGCTGCCCGTTCAAACTAGACTTACTAAATTCCTCACTAGGATAATAATCCATTATTGATTTCGGTTTTAGTGTTTTGGTTTTACTACAGGTTATCAGCATCTGTATTGTTTTAAATACTTTTTAATATTAATTTACAATCGTTAAAAGGTTCTTCATTTAGAGTTGTACCCATTAACATAATAGCCAATTGTTTTCTTTGATATTCAGGTAAAGACCATAAATCTTTTACTAAATCTTGTAATTCTTGTTTTGACATTGTATTCTCCATTGTTTTTGTTTTTAATTATACTGCAATATATAAACTATTTTTTAAATAACAAAATATATTTACTTTTTTTTAATAAATTTTGTATTATAAGTTTTTTGTTATATGTTTGAAGTATGAGAAAAATAGAAATAACTGAAGAAGAGTATAAGCAAATAGCTTATGCTTTACATTTCACAAGTTATTCTGACGCTAAACCTGCGAGATACGATAAGTTTGATTGGGATTTTGCAAATTTAAGGCACAGAAAATTTGATGAAGTAGGTTCTTTTAACGATATAGATTAATAAAAAAAGGGGCTATATAAGCCCCTTTAATTAATATACTACTCGATTAATTATGCAGTCTCAAGTGCTGTTTTAGCAGTGCTAAACGTTCCTTGTACAATTGCATTTGGTTGGTAGTTAGTTAAAGCAACTCTTTCAGATACTTTAACAGTTACGAATCCATCTCTGAAGTTAGTAGAATCTTCTCTTGAGAATTCAACAGAAAGGTTTTCTCTAATCCAAAGTTGTGTCGCTTGGTTTAAATCACCTACTAGGAATTTACCGCTTGTAACTGCTGTATTTGCAATAAGAGGCACTCCCATAATAGTTGGTACTAAACCAGAGTAAATTTGATTTCTTAAATACTCGTTAGTAGTCGCTTTTAATAATGCGATTTTGTGTAAATCAGTTGGGTTAACTAAAATACTACTTGCTTGATAGTTAGATAATGCTAACTGGTTACAAGCAGCAATAAGAACATCATATTCATTAGCAGCTTCTACAGACTGGTAGAATGCTCCTCCTGAAGTTGTGTCAAATGCAGCTCCGTCAGTAAATAATCCATCAAGATTTGGCGATGAACCATCTCCGTTAAGGATTTCGTTATCTTCAATTGATAAAACTTTACCAGGAACTCTAGCAGAAAGGTAAGATGATAATTGTGGTGTATCAGCTAACATTTCTTCTGTTATTCTCATAAAAGTACCAATTTTTTCAACGTTTACTGAAGTTGCAGTAATATCGAAGTCAGACTGTCCAAGAGTTGAACCTTGAGCCGTAGCAGCTGCTCCGTCATCATAAGCTGACTCTTTTGGGAATCTAATTGTTTGTGCATCTGTGCTTCCATTAGGAATTAAATTTCTAATGTGTACACTTCTTGATGGGTCAAACTTAAAGTCAGGAACAACTGTTTCTCCAGCAACAACACCTGTGTAAGCGTTTGCCATAGTCATATCTCCTGCTTTCATCTCAAACTTTGCAGCGTTTGAGTTACCTTTTAATAATCCTTCAATTGCACCATCGTTGATGCTTTTGATTAAAGAACTTTTAAAGTTAGTAGGTTGGCTTGAAGAAACTGCTTTCTTTTGAGCAACTTCAAAATTATCCATCCTTTTTGTAGCTTCTTCGTGTTTAGCTAAAAATTCAGTGCTTAAGTTATCAATCTCACTTTTTAATGAAGTTTCGATTTCTCCTTTAGCGTTATCTTTAGCTTGACCGAATGCTTTTTCAATTTTAGAATCAACCAAATTTCCAATCTGGTCTAATTCATTTTTGATTTCTTCGTTCATTTTATTTTAATTTATTGATTAAATAATTATAGATTTCACTATTATCTCTTTTAACTTCTCTCGGCTCTGTGACTTCTAATTCTGTCGGCAAAGTGAGTAATGATGCAAAAATTGATTTTAGTTTTACAAGCTCCGATTCAATGGCATAACCCAAATCATCTGAAATTTGTCCTTTTCTAATAACCTTAACAAGATTGTCATATCTCTTTAATACTTTCTCACTGTCGTAGTTTCCTTTGACATCTAAAAGTATTGCTTGGTCATTTGCAGCAAGTGTTACAGCACTAATTTCATAAAGTTTTACTTCATTTATTTGTCTGTATTCACCACTGTTGTCTTTTTGTATTGGCAGAATACCAACACTATTTTCTGTTATAACTCCTGCTTTCATAAGTTCAATTACATCTTTTCCAAGAGTTGTTTTAGGTATTTCAGCTTCAAAATATAAACCTTTGTTATCTTCGCCAAGGTTAACTATTTTACCTAGAGGTTTATCCATATCGTGCTGATAGAGATATTTAACTCTACTTCCGTTTTCTTCAATCGTTTTTTTATAGGCGCCACGATTAATGATGTCACCATCACTATCTACGTTACCAAATACAGAACCATATCCTTTTACGATTCCAGCTTTTTCATCGGCATCGATTAAGTCACCGAGTTGAGTTTGTTTAAATATCATTTTTTCCATAGTACAAATTTATAAAATATTATTCTAACACTTCTTGAGCAACTTCTCCAGCTATATATGTATAAGCTAATCCCTCAAGTAGGTTGCTTTGAACAGTTTCAGGTTCTTCTTTTGGAAAGGAAGCACTTGAACATCTGCAATTTATTACATTAGCAGCTGAAGCGTTTGAATCACCAGGCATCATTAGTTCTTCTCCTCCAACTCTAAAGTAATCTTTTTGGTCCACGATTTGTCCATTGGCAGCAGCGTGGTCAGGTCTTGTTCTTGAATCTAAAGCAGCAAACCATTCTTTTTGAAGATTATTTAATCCAAAAGTATCAATTGCTGTTTGTTGTGTTGCATAATTAGCAGCTAGTGTTGATTCAGTTCTAATTATACGTTGAGCGTTTGTTTTTGAAAGGTTATTAAATTTTTGTCTTAATATTCTTTGTGCTTGTCTTTCATTAAGAGCATTAAATTCAGGATTCTTTACAAGTCTCTGTAAAACATTTTTTAATTCTTTTCTTCTATTTCCAGAAACACTAACTACTCTTTCAGCTGCAATTTTACCAGCTATGTAAGAATATTTCTCTGCCCATATTGTTTCATCAGTAGTTTGCTTGTCAATTAACTTTTCAAAGTTTCTTTGATACCATTTTGTAAATCGAAGTCCAATGTTTACATAGATGTCATTGTAAATATTTGTAACATCTAATTCTTTAAATAAACCCTCGTAATTAGTGATTTTTTTTGTAGATAAGTAATCGTCTATGCCTTTATAATATTCACTACGAAAATATCTAGCAACTTTTGATATTTCTTTTCTTTCTGCAATATCAAGTTGATTCTCAAAGTTTTTTTGCCAATCCTTTTTGACTTGTTTAATTATTCGATTCCTCATTGTCTGAAATTCGTCTAGCCCAAGAAACCATTGATTTACCACCCCACAGGTTATAAGCTACATAACCATTATCTCTCCAAGGCTCGTTTTTGTATTCTTCAGATATTTTTGCATTATCCTCGTGTCTTGCTAAAAAACTATTAATTCTTTTTACAGTATCTAAAGACAATGATTCACGACTTGCTAATTGATTAGCTCTTTCCCATCCAACTCTAGTTCCTCCTTTAACAACATCTCTGCCGTATTTCTCTCTCCATTCTAACATTCTTCTTGCATTGTTAGTGGCACCTTGTGGATAGTCATTATATGTTTTTTGTTTTGTTTCTTTTTTTACAACTTTTTCTTTTTCTTCTTTAAACAAAGAACTAAAATCAATGTCAACACTTTTAGGTTCTTCTGGAATAACTAAATCTTGATTGTCAAGAGGTAAAAAAGTAGAAGGGATATAATAATCATTCATTTCTTGAGTATCTTCATCAGCACCATAACTCATTGCTGCTCTTTTCTCATTTGGAGTTAACCACCAGGCTTGAGTCATTTGATTTACCACTTTATCCATTTCTTCTTGAAGCTCTGGAATGTTTGTATAATCAAAGTCAATATAAAGTTTGTCTCCATATTGAGGAACTAACCATCTGTTTAGCTCATCTTTAATTTTATTAAGCTCTGGAATTACAGAGTTAACATAAAGAGATTTTTTTGCCTCATTCATATTATTATATGTAGATGAGTCTGTATTATTAAGTAATTGAACAGGCACGTTGTAAATATTACATAAATCTTTAATACTTGCATTGTATTGCTCAATAAGAGATAAATCGGAAGCATTTAAACCAAAGTTTACCCAAGATAATTTTTTAGGTGTAATAATTACATCACCTGCATTATTAGCTCCTTGATACTGTTGTCTAAACTTGTCTTTGAGTTGTCTTGCTTGTACTTCATTTAAATCACCCTCATCACTCATTAAAACACCTCTAGCTGTTTGGTTTTGTAAATATCTTACTCCAGTAGTTAATGCTTCATTGTTAGCATCTAAACTTCTTAAACCTGCTTTTAGTGGCGACATACCATAAAGGTGTGAACCTGTACCATCGTAATATGGGTTAAAATCTTTTATGTGACAAACATCTTCTGCTTCAATTTTATATTCACCATTATAATCAAGAGTATAGTATTTAATTGGGTCAAATATACCACCACTGTTTATCTCTACGCTTTGAGATGGCAATACATAAAGTTCAGAGTATTTGTTTTGATTTGGTCCTGATTCTGGAGAAATACCATAGATGTATCTGTTACCAGTTAATTTTCCAAAGGCGACAACTTCTTGAAGCCAAGCATTATAAGATTGAGCAGGATTAGGTCTGTTTAATAGCTCGTGTAATTCTGTATCTTCAACTTCAACAAGCGCCTTTTTTTGTAATATCTTGGATTGCAACATTGCATTAGAATTAAAGTTTCCACTTGTCATTGACTTGTATCTCTTTAACTCATTTTCATTTTTTACCTCATACACCATAAATGGAATCGTTGAAGCTGTTTTTGTAATTAAATTAACAATTGAATATATTGTTGAATTAAAACGATACCCCTTATTTATATAAGTATCGTCATTCTCTGGATTCCAAACAATAGAGTCCCCAAGGAAATTATAAATTGCTTTGTTAAAGTTTACATTAGTTTGTTGCGCGTTTTTAGAAACAAAATTTCTAAATCTATCTAGTATTGATGCCATCTATACATTTATTTTATTTTACAAAAATAATAATTAAATTACAAAGAAGTTTTGCTTCTTTCCATATTGAGAATAAACGCCATAACGAATGCTATCCATAGCGTGATTAAACTTGTCTTTAGGCTTGTTTACAATTGTCCCATCTTTAAGTTCTTCCCAGTAATAATTATTATATTCTTTTATTATGTTTTTTGATTCTTTGCTTACATAAATATCAAATTCTTTTAGTAAGCTAATTCCTGCATTTATTGAACCCTGTCCTTTAATTGCTGGTTTAATTAATAATCCATCTCTTTTTATTTGTTCAATAGATTTAGGTTCGGCAGCATCTGCATAAAATAAAACATCTTCATAACCTAACTTTTTAAAATACTCAACCAAATCTGAATTAGTCATTCCTTTTTTGTAAAGCAATTCGTGAATAAACAATTTATCATTTTTTTTAAAAATTAAAGTAGCTGCTGATTCATCATTGCTAAATCCAAAATCTAATCCAATAACTGCTTCTGCTGCTGGGTCAAATTCTGGAAATTCATCATAAGGTAAGAAGTTCCAATTATTAAATATCTGTCTGGCGCTATATACTGCTTTTTGTCCTTCTCCATACACTCTCCAATAATCAGGGTCTCTTTCTTTCATTCTCTCAATCTCAAACACTAAATCTTTAGAAAGAAATTTATTGTCTTTGTAAGTTGTTATCCAGGTATCACAATCATCTCTAGGAATTATCTCATCATATATCCAGTGAACAGGGTCGGAAGGATTAAAATCAAGAATTAAGAAATCTGTACATCTCATATTTATTTGCCTAAAATCTTCTATGTTTAATTCATTAGCTTCATTTAAAAAAGCAATGTTTCTTTTTCGCCCTCTAATCTTTTGTGGTTCATCTACAGATAAAAATTCAACTGTATGGTCTCCATAAATAAAAGTATTCTCTGCTTTATTGTGTGTGCCTTCAAAATATAATCCTGTTTGTTGTAGAATTAAAACAAAATCACGAAGAACTGAACCTTTAAGAGCTGGAAGTGTTTTTCTTATAATAGAAATAACTAAAGGCTCTTTTGAGGTCGTTAAAAGATAAGTTAGATATTGACAAGCTGCAAAAGTTTTACCGCTACGAGTACCGCCCTGATGCACTTTAAATCTTTTCTTGGAATTAACTAAATCGTAAAACTGTCTGTTACAATTTTGAGTTATTTTTCTTGACTCGGCTTCCATTCAATTAAAGTTGACTTTATACCGCCATCGTGTTTGATTTCCTGTCTTTCAACGTAACCTCTGTTTTTGCCTTTTGTTTTTAAATAAAAAATAGTAGCTGAAGTATTACCACTTTGTATCTGTTTATGTAATTGACTTTCTGCAAAATCCAAAGCAATATCCTGTATGTCTTTTACATTAGCTGCAAACTTTTTATCGTTTTTTAAATACTCATAAAAAGTGCTTCTTGCAATACCTACTTGTTTACAAGCAGTTGTAACAACTCCTAAAGATTTCTCTAATGCTTCAATAATTGCTTTTTTTGTTTGTCCGATTTTGTTTGATTTCATTCTACAAAATTAATAAAATAGGGAAACTAACAAAACCCTATTTAAAAGGTGTGCTTACCAGGATTTGACTAATAAGCTAAATATAAAGAACGAGTTTAGTTTTTTAAATATTCTTTACCATTAATTTTAACTTCAAGGTTAGGGTCGAGCTTTTGCATTCTATCAATAATCATTTGACAATATTTAGGGTCAAGTTCCATACCATAACAAGTTTTATCAAGTTGATGAGATGTCACTAAAATTGAACCACTTCCAAGATAAGGGTCTAAAATTAAATTATTTTCATTTTTTGAATGTCTTTTAGCATAATCAAAACACCATTTTATTATTTCTATTGGTTTTTGAGTTGGATGAATCTTGTTTTCTTTGTTTGCTAAAGCTCTTGAATATTCTTTTATTCTTAAAGCATTATTAAAAGAAGTCCAAGCCATTTCACCATCAGCTAAACTAAACCCTCGTTGTCCTTTATCCCAAATTAACCAGCCCATTGTTGGAGGTAAGTCATCGGTAAAATAATTTCCTCCCCATATTATTTGATTAGAAGTTATTTGACAAAAATAAATTAAAACACCTTTTTCAGGTTTATTCTTATCCCAATCTGGAGAATCATAAGATTTCCATCCATTTTTATCAGCTCCACCTTTACCATCGCCCTTTCCTTTTAACATACCTCCATAATCAATACCATAAGGAGGGTCGGTTAGTAATAAATCAGCTTTTTTACCATTCATTAGTTTCTCTATTTGTGTTACATCAGTACTATCGCCACAAAGTAACCTATGGTCTCCTATTTCTATTAAATCGCCTAAAAGAACATCTACTTGTAGTTCTTCAGGCTCCTCATAATTATCTTCTTCAGCTTCTATATCTTCAAGAGGTATTTCAGGAATATCTAATCCCCAATCATATAAATCTTTTGCTTCCCATTCGTTTAATAATATATCCCAATCCCACTCACCAAAACCTGAATTATCTTTAATTATAAACTCATTCTTTTTTTCCTCGGACCAGTCAAGAACTTGGTCAATCCATACTTCTTTTAGTCCTGCTTTTTTACACGCTTTTAATCGCATATTGCCACCAAGGACCATATAATTTTCATCAATTACAATTGGTCTTTTCTCTAACATTTCAGGAAAATCTTTTATTGATTTAACTAACCTGTCAAATTTAGAATCGTTTATAAATCTTGGATTATTTTTATTAGGTATAACCTTTTGAATATCAATCTTTTGTTTCATTAATGCAATATAATAATTAATTTCTCCAAATTATAGATATTCCACAAAAACCTAGAAATATTTGTATCATACTTTCATCTTCTTCTGCTTGTTCATCTTCAAATGCATCCATATCGGAATTCCAATAAGAAACACCAAATACAAGACCATACATTGGAAAGAACATTATTTCCCAGTTCATACTGCAAAGATATAAAAAAACCCACCGAAGTGGTGGGCTTAATTTTAATTAGATTATTAATTACTTTTTATTTTGCATATTCATCATCTAATTCTAATAACTGAAAGATATTCCATATCTGCTGATTATTAAATTCCTCCATATAACAAAACATAGGGTTATAACCGTGTTCTTCTCCTGTTTGAGGGTCTATATATTTAGATTCCATAGGTTTAATTGCTTGTATTTCGCTACTAGCTTCTAATATCTTCTCAAGCATCCAGTATTTACATAAACTTCTATAAGTTGTGTTTGGAGCTGGGATAGTTAATTCTACCATAAAAGCATCTAAATCTGCTTTAGTTCTTTTTTTATCTATAAGGTATTTTATATTTTTATCCATTTTAATTGTTTTTATTATTATTATACAGCTAAAATATAAAGAATATTTTAAAAAACAAAATATATTTTAATTATTTAATTAAAAAGGTATATTATCTTTTATTACTTCAAATCGTTGTTTATGTTTATCAATTGATTTATATACACCGCCATTGTTAAAATCAGGTGCAATCATAAAGTCTCCTTGTTTACCATTTTCTTTTCTTTTTACTTTTT
>Ga0213862_10001128_pt1 | contig 11242 bp, 16 predicted proteins | sample PICome_7_FD_160092 | JGI IMG/M metagenome (GOLD analysis project Ga0213862, IMG submission 160092) | Coastal seawater microbial communities near Pivers Island, North Carolina, United States - PICO266 | ecosystem: Environmental > Aquatic > Marine > Coastal | place: USA: North Carolina... | reverse complement strand
GCAGTGCTTAGATAATTAAACCAAGGAGAGAACAAATGGTTGATAAGAGAGTATTAATTAATTTTAGCGAGGCGCAGTATGAAGCTGTGGCTGAAGCCGCCAACAAATCGGCTCTTAGCTTTAATGCGTTTGTCAGGATGGCATCTTATATGGCGGCGTCTAAAGCTGGCGTTGAAGTTGCCAAGCCAGAGACATCTGACGCTGATAACATACAGGTTGTGGAATGATAGTCATTGGCGTTGATTGTGGTTTCTCTGGAGCGATTGCACATTATTGCACGCGCACTAAAGATCTGGATGTCGTTGACATGCCGACAGTGCTTAACTCAAAAAATAAAACGGAAGTTGATATATACACGCTCCTGCATATTTTTGAGCCAGAGGCAAAGTTAAGAATGGCTGTGATTGAGCAAGTCGCATCGAGGCCAAATCAATCGTCGGTTGCCACGTTCAGATTTGGTATGGGCTACGGATCTTTGCTTGCATGTGTGGCGGCTAACAAAACGCCAATGCATCTGGTCACGCCTCAGAAATGGAAGAAACACTTTGGCCTGTCATCTGATAAGGATACCAGCCGCCAATTGGCAATGCAGAGATTTCCAGATCATGCCGATAAGTTTGCCAGAAAGAAAGATGATGGCAGAGCTGAAGCGGCACTCATTGCGCTGTATGGCGCAGAAGTTTTAAACAAGTAAATTAGGAGAATATAAATGCAAATAATACCCAGCGAAGAGCTGTCAAATAAGGCATATCACGAACTGCCTGCAATCTCATCAAGCGCTGTAAAAACAGTGGCAACGTCATCATTATACCATTGGAAGAACGCTAAGTTTAGCTCCACGCCTGCTATGATTTTAGGCTCTGCGTTTCATGCGATGCTGTTAGAGCCAGAGAAAAACTTGGTAACAAATTCTGGATTGCCGCGTCGTGGCAGTAAGGCTTGGAAAGATCAGGAAAATTTTCTAGGTGACGATGAGATCCTATTGCCAGAGGGTGAATACGAGCAGTGTCAGAAAATGGTTGATGGTTGCCTGCAAAATAAAATGGCGAGAAATTTATTAACTAATGAAGATCTGCTGGCTGAATATAGTTTCATAGCGACATGCCCAGAAACTGGATTAGAGCTTAAATGCCGCCCAGATGGGCTGTTGAAAGAGGCTGGCATAGTAATAGACCTAAAGTCATGCTTAGACGCATCCTATCGCGGTTTTGATAAGGCTGTGAGAAATTACAGGTACGACTTACAGGAATGTTTCTATCGGTATGTTTTGAAGTTGTGCGGCTACCCGACTACAAATTTTATATTTATCGCAACTGAGAAAAACAGTTACGCCACGGCTTGCTATGAGATGTCAGATAAATATAACAAGTATGCTGAAGATGAAATGTTTAAGACATTACGAAAAATAAAAGTGGCACAAGATACAAACACTTATGACACTGGATGGCCTGAGCTGGATACGATTAGTCTTCCAGCTTATCTTGATGAAGACCACGGCTTATAGAAATCCCAGCGTAGGGGTACTACGCATAACCTAAAAGGAGTTGTAAAATGCAACACATTATATCTGGCGTGAAGGCGCTATATCCAAGACTAAATCAAACATACAGATTTGATCAGGAAGAGTACAAATCTCAAAAGTGTGAACCCACTGCTGAGGGGGCGGCTTACGAGATGTCATTTAACTTAACTGGTGAGCAGTGTAAGGAGCTGAATACGATCTGTATGCAGGCATATAAAAATGCGGCGGCGTTAGAAACCAGCAAACGCAAATGGCCTGAGCAACCACTGAGCTTGCCATACAAACGTGATGACAACAAAGAAGGTCATTGGATCGGTAAGGCAAAGCTAAAGGGCGCTTACTCTGGTGAAGCTACAAACCCACCTCGTCAGGTCGATGCATCTCGCAAGAAATTGCCTGATGGATTTGAGCTTACATCTGGGTCAACTGTAAATATTGCAGTGACAGTTGTGCCGTACAATACAGGCACAATAAATGGCGTTTCATTAAGATTACGTGCAGTACAAGTGCTGGAGCTGGCAGAAAAGCAGGAAGCAGATGATCCGTTTACTGAAGTTGCTGGTGGATTTTCTGGTGGAGCAACACCAGTAAATGGCGTTGAGCATGATCCATTTGGATTACCGCCAGCGCAACCAGCTCAGTCAAATGATCTGGAAGATGAAATACCATTTTAAATTAATCACAGCGTTAGACAGAACTGGTCGAGGTTTTGTCTAACGTCCATATAAAAGGAGAATATTATGAAAAACGGAAAATGGTCAAAAGAAAATTTTAAAATATACGATATGCAAAACCCACATATTTACGAGCAGTTTAAACACTTTGCATTGATTGTAACTGAGAAGCGTGAATACTACTCAGCTAAATGCATATTTCATAGGGTGCGTTGGGAAACAATGATGTCAGGAACTGGCGATCATAAAATTGATGATGGATGGATTAGCCATTATGCTCGTAAATTCATGGACGAAAATCCAGAGCATGAAGGCTTTTTTAAAACACGTAATCGAGTAAATTCATATCACTCGTAAAATAAATAGGGGATAAAATGCAAAACACGAAATACCCAAATGCAAATTGGGATCAGTATTCAAGTAAAATTATAAGCGCATTATCATTGAAAAAGACTGCCGTTGGCGAGTATCATGGAGCTTGCCCTGTATGCCAAGGCAAAGATCGCTTCTGGATCAAGGAAGATAATAACAACGATGTGATGGTGAGCTGTCGTCAATGTGGAGACTATGCTGGCATAAAAGACGCGCTGAGAAACCAGAGGTTGTGGCCTGATGAAAATGAGAAGCCGATGACAAGGGAATACACAATAAGCTGGCCTGAGCCAGAGCCAGAGGCGACGCATCCATACCTGATCAAGAAAAAGATCGGGCTGGGCAATGCTAAGATAAATGGCAACTTACTAGAAATTCCTGTAATTAATTCCAAGGGCAAACGTGTGGGTGTCCAGAATATTGATCCAGCAGGATCAAAGAAATTTTCTACTGGTATGCCAGTTGTCGGAAATTTTAGCGTTATTGGTGGAAAATTAGATGATTTAATTTATGTTTGCGAGGGTTGGGCAACAGCAATGTCAGTTCATCTAGCTACAGGTAGGCCAGCAGTATTCGCATTGTCGGCTGGTAATCTAACTGCTGTGATAGGTGAGCTTTACGAGGCACGTCCAAATTTACGCATTGTGGTGGCAGGAGACAACGACGAGGCTGGCATGAAAGCTATTGAAAAGTGCGTTAACGATCACAATGTGCAATCTGTCGTGCCTGACGTTGACGGCTGGGATTTCAGCGATATGTGGATCAATCGTGGCAAAGAGGCTACGGCAAAGGCTCTGGAAATAAAGAGCCTGTTAGATCAGGTGTTTTTCCCTAATGATGCAGTCGCACAGCTCGACAGGAGCTACTTAGTGAAGGGCTGGTTTGGTCAGGGTCAATTGTCGATGGTTTACGGCGCATCCAATGTGGGTAAATCATTTTTCGTGCAGGATATTGCTTGGCATGTATCTGCGAGCCAAGATTGGCATGGAAACAAAGTTAAAGGCGGCGTGGTGTTATTCTTGGCTCTGGAAGGCGGTACAACCACGCACAATCGTATTGTGGCTCTTAAACAGCAGTACCCAGAGCATTCGGACGTTAAGCTGGCTGTCAGGCCATTGCCACTCAATTTGCTGGATGGTGAAGTTGACGTGAATAAAATTTGTGATTTGTGTGATGAGATAAAAAGGATGCACGGCGACATTGCTATGATTGTCGTGGATACGTTATCTCGATCAATGCCTGCTGGCGATGAAAATTCTCCTGCAAGTGCAACTGCTGTGATATCTGCTGTGGATAAAATTAGAGCCACAACGAGCGCACATCTCATGCTGGTGCATCACTCAGGTAAAAATCTGGAAGCAAAGGCGCGTGGTCACAGCTCATTACGTGCGGCTGTGGAAACTGAGATAGAGCTATCATATGACGAGGCGACAGGTCTGCGAACTGCATTGGCTACCAAACAGAGAGATTTGGAAGGCGGCAGGAAGTTTCACTTCAAGCTAAAGGTGATTGAGTTAGGCAATGACATGGATGGTGATCCTGTCACGACTTGTGTAATCATACCAGCCAGCAGTGATGATGTTGAGAAGGCTAACAAGAAAGCCATCAAAGGTAAAAATCAGGTCTTATTTAAGACGTGCTTCCAACAGCTCAGGGGTGAAGGCGTGGGTATGTCTAATCCTGCTGGCGTTGGCTGGCCTGAGCCTAGCACGTTCTGGGTGATAAAAGAGGAAGATATTAAGAAGCATTTTATGGGCAAAGTGGCTGGCGTAGCTAACCCATCGCAAACGTATAAGCAATCGATTGCTGGCCTGACAAGTGCTGGTCATATTGTGCAAAATGAGGGCTATATATGGTTCTGCGATGATTTCGGGAAAGTGAGCTAAAATGCAACCTACTAATTACCTACTAATTAGCATTAGTAATAACAATATCAATGACTTAGCAGTACAACTACTAATCACAATTAGTATATCGCAACCAATCTACTACTAATACTATATACCTTTAGGTATAGTATATTAGTATGTAGTTGAGCGAATAGTATGAGAATGTAAAATCGGGGTTAAATTAAATGAAACAAAGGAGAGATAAAATGAATAGCATTGGCGAGGCTGGTGGCAAGCGAGGGACGAGCGAGGGCGATGGGGATCAAGCATTGGATCAACAGAGTATGGTGAGGTCGGACATATTGGCGAAGGCAAACATTCTCATAACAGGCGACAGGGCAAAGCAGTATGGAAGCGCAGAGGAAAACTTCAATTGCATTGCGACTATGTGGACTGCATATCTCGGCAGGCATGTGTCGGCGTATGACGTGGCAAACATGATGGCTCTGTTAAAGATTGCTAGGATGCGTAACGGCGTACATCAGGATAGCTCAGTTGATGGGTGCGGTTATCTGGCGCTGGCTTACGAGCTATCAAATCAGGTCACATAGGCTTGAATAAGAGCTTCTCATGAGGCATACTATAGCCAGTGGGTTCTCCTCCCTCTAAACGTATTGTTTTTGCATTTACAATATGTTTCCCACTGGACTAGACCGCGCAACTTCTCCTCCTCTTCCAAGTTGCGCGGTCACATTACAAGGTTATATGACGTGTCTGAGTTTAACATTAAATTAACGCTAGATCTTCACTGCAAGAATACTGATGAGAATGATCATGAGCTGGATATACTTTGTGACTTCATAACAGATCGATTGCATGTGGTAGGTGCAGACATTGTAATACAATCATTAGCCGAGGCTCTCATTGAATTACATGATCAGAATGCAGAAGATAAGGCGAGGAAGTTGCACTAATGTTGGTAGCATTGTTCTATAAAAAAGACATTGATGCGTCGTCGCAGGCGCGTGGGCGCGTAACAAATAGCAAATCTTATGTCAATACTTTCGGGAATATAGAAAGTTAACATAATATACATTATCGGACATTATGGGCTAAATCCGCAGTATATCTAATGAAATCAATAGGTTAGGCGATTTAGTAGCAATATATGGCAATTCTGAGCTATGCGTTGTTAATTTTATACGAAACTAGATAATATAAGACCCCCCCATGTGACAGATAGTGGGGGGTGCGTTTGCTAGATTTTCACGCACACGAAGACCCCCCATACCCCCTTGCAATATAACGCTTACCTATTGTAAAATTTAAAAAAAATTGGAGAATATTAATGGCTGGCAAGGCATTACGAAGGAAGATCCTAGCAGATGTTGAGAAGAAAGGCGGCGTAGATTACCTGTTTGAGCAAATCGCATCAGGTAATACTTTGACGAAAATGGCTGTAGAATATGGATGTTCTCGTCAATACCTTGGCTCATCATTGAATAAAGTGCCAGAATATGAGAAGGCCATGAACGAAGCCAGACGCCACGCCGCAGATGCCCTCGTCGAGCAGGGTTTAACAATGGTGGATGATTTGGATGGCGGCTCAACCAGCAGTGAGATAGCCGCCACGCGAGAGAAGGTTCAGTGGCGTAAATTTATGGCAAGCTCGTATAACCAAGATCGTTACGGCACTAGGCCACAGACAAACGTAAATATCTCAGTTGGCGATATGCATCTCGACGCCCTAAGAAAAGTTAATTCTGACTTGGCGGCTATCCATAAAGAAGATCAGGAGCGCGAAGCCAAGACGATTGACGTAGATTATGAGGATGTAACCGATGAGTGATAATCCATTAACAGAATTTGTCCTGCGCTATCGTGATGATCCAGTGCTATTCGTGAAGGAAGTGCTAGGCGCAGAGCCATACGATTATCAATCCGAGTTTCTCAATGCCATATCGTCTGGTGAGCGTAAAATGTCTGTCAGATCTGGGCATGGTACAGGCAAGTCAACGTCGGCATCTTGGGCTATGCTATGGTTTCTCCTGCTACGTTTCCCGAATAAAGTCGTCGTCACAGCGCCCACATCAAGCCAATTGTTTGACGCATTGTTTGCCGAGCTAAAGCGCTGGATAAACGAGTTGCCACCCCATCTACAGCAATTGCTCACTGTTAAGTCAGATCGTGTGGAATTAACGTCAGCCGCTTCCGAGGCATTTATATCAGCCAGAACGTCACGCGCAGAAACGCCAGAGGCATTAGCTGGGGTACACTCAGAGAATGTTTTATTGGTAGTCGATGAGGCATCTGGTGTACCTGAGAAAGTTTTCGAAGCGGCGGCTGGGTCAATGTCTGGTCACAGCGCAACCACGTTACTATTGTCAAACCCGACGAGATCCTCTGGCACATTTTACGAGAGCCAAACTAGAATGTCTAAGAGCTGGTGGACGAGGCGTTGGTCGTGTGTTGAAAGCCCACTTGTGTCTGATGAGTTTGTCAATGAAATGCGTGAGCGATACGGCGAGGAAAGCAACGCATTTCGCATACGTGTTCTCGGCGAATTTCCTATGGCGGACGATGACACGATTATACCATTCCATTTAGCCCACAGCGCAACGCAACGAGATATTGAGATGACGCCTGACATAAAGCCAATATGGGGCTTGGACGTTGCGAGGTTTGGCACTGATAAGACTGCATTGTGCAAGAGGTATGGCAACGTCGTCACAGATATTGATGCGTGGCAGGGATTAGATCTCATGCAGACTGTCGGCAGAGTTATGGCAGAATATGAGGCATTACCCAGCAGTCAGCGCCCAACAGAAATACTTGTGGATAGCATTGGCGTTGGCGGCGGTGTGGTTGATAGGTTACGTGAGCTGGGCGTGCCAGTGCGTGGCATTAATGTTGGTGAAGCCCCTGCAATGGGCAAGACTTACATGAATTTACGAAGTGAGCTGTGGTTTAAGACAAAGGGATGGCTAGAAGATAGATCCTGCAAGATACCAAGGAATGACCAGCTCGTCGCAGAATTAACTGGCATACGATATGCGTTTACATCGTCAGGCAAGATGAAGGCCGAAAGTAAGGACGCAATGCGAAAACGTGGCCTTAAATCGCCAGATCTCGCAGATGCACTATGCCTGACAATGGCATCTGATGCAGTCACGGCACTGTCTGGCAATAATAATAACTGGAATAAATCTATTAGGCGCAATTTAAAGGGAATTGCATGAAAAAAAAATTTTTAAATTTGTCACCTAAGATAAAAAATTTATTGATGGCTAAATGGATAAAACAATATGTGAAGCGCGGATTATCTTTGCAGGATGCACAAAGTGCGGCGCGGTGGAAGGCTGGCGAGTGGAAGCTATCAGAAAGAATGCGTAACATACTGGCGTCAATAGATGAATTGTGATATGGTCGGATAATATACAGCAATGAGGTTTCATCATGAAAACGTGCAAGGGATGCCCTACCAAGTCAAACTGTAAGGCTAAAGGTATGTGCTTGAATGGCGGCTATGGTAAATAGAGGCGTACTGAACTTCCTCAATCAACTTGATGAGGGCAAGCGATCCAGACGCAATAGCTTTGCGGAGCGCGTTGCTAATTTCCTGACGCCTAATGATGAGTTTGAATATCGCGGCGGATTACTAAGCAATATGGATGGCACATCCGCAATGGATCGTATTGGCGAGAAAACGAGCTACGGCACGTTAGGCCAAGCCAATTTTGCTGGCAATGATCCCATCACGTCGTTCCCTAATCAGATGCCACAAGGCACAACAGCTAGACGCGCAGATGGTACAGGTGGTGAAATAGTGCGTAGCCTGATACTGCCAGTTGATGTTATGCAGACGATTATGTCATCAAATATTGCAAATAAGCAAGGTTTTGTAGAGCTATTGGAATACAAGATGAATAACGAGCCTGAGAGTTACAGGAGAGTTATGTCAAACCCAAATGGCTTATCTGAGTTAATGTATTTATACGCCGCAACAAATGAAGCGAGAACACCCAGCGAGGAAATGTCACCTAGATTACAACAAATGCTAGATGGAATTTTTGATGGGACTACTTGATCAACAAAGCTACGCAGGCTACGCAGATGAAGGCCAGCGACTTGCAGTAGAGCCAATGAGCTTTACCCCAATGGACGCCGCAAAATTTATAGCTGAAGCCACGCCTATCATTGGCGATGCTATGGCGGCTAAGGAAATATACGACGAGCTACAAAGGCCAGAGCCTGATCTTGGATATGTTGCTGTTTTAGGCGGCGCGGCTTTACTAGGTTTGATCCCACTTATTGGTGACGCGGCTTCCCCTGCTATTAAGAAAGTAGGCAAAGGCTTACTTGATATGGCAGATCGCATTGAAGTTGATCCAAGTGTGATGGGTATGTCTGGCGGTAATTTTAGATTAAACCCAAAATCCAGTAATGTTCCACGTAATATGCCAGAAAATAATGTGCTGGATAAGGTGGATAATTTATCAAAAGAAAAACTGGAAAGCGCAGTACCATTTGTAAAGACTTCTAATTATGATAAACCTAGAGTTGGCGGTGGTAGAGCAAAAGATCCAGCTTTATTTACTAACTTCTCTTCAAAAAAACAAACTGGTGTTTCACCTAGTGATTGGGAAGTAAAAGGCAGAAGAATTACATCTGGAATAGAAACACCAGATTATAAAACTGTTGAAGATTTAAGAAGAGAAGGTTTTACTGATTTATTTGGCTTTACGGCAGATGGGACATACGCCGACACAATAATAGATGAACTTAATGGCATAAAACTTGATAGACCAGTAATGTTTGAAGGTGGTCATCAATATGGAGATGGTGGGCTTGGATTTGCCTCTGACGCGACGGCATTAACATCTAAACAAAATGCATGGGCTAGGAATAAAGAAGCTGGTGGACGCCCAATAGTTACCCCACTTACAATGGGAGCAAAAGGTGGTGATTTTTCAGCTCATCAAGCAATGTTAGCGGCTCAAGCTATATTATCAAATGCGGATAACATAGACCCTAACTTTGTTCCATTATTAGGCGCGGCTAAAAACAATAATAGACTTTTACCAGAGGGCATGGGTTTACTTAACCCAGAATTATCAAATTATCTTGCTGGCTTAAAAGGGGGACAAAGATCTGCGTTTGTAAGATCTTTAGATACATCTCCAGCTTTACAATCAAATGTGCCGAGTATGGGTGCTGTTAGATGGGCTGGTACTGCCCCTGAGCTAACTGATAAAGCTCTACTTAGTGGCGGTTTCAGAATGTTTGAGCCTGATATAGATCCTGATGGTTTATTAAACTATGGTAATCCTCATTCAACATATAATGCATCAATTGATCGTGTTGGTAATAATATGACGATGGGTGATGTGCGCCCTTGGTACTTACAATTTCCTGATTTTGCTACCCCCAGAATGATAGAAAATACACCATCTGGATCAAATATGTTAAATCCAAATGCTATGCCTAAAGAATTAAGGGCAATGCAAATGAATCCAAATCTTACACAGAAAATGGATAATCAGTACGAAGATATGAATATGATGTATAATGAAATATTAAAATCTCAAGGTAAAGACGCCGCAGATATGTATGCAATGGACGCCGCTTTAAACAGATACCAATTAAAGGGATTATTAGATTAATAGAAAGATATACAACGTGGGCTACTATCTTACTAATAAATATGATATATAGAAATAAAACTAGGGGCTAACCAATGCCAATGACAACATACGCGGAGCTAAAAACTACACTCGCAGATTTTTTAAATCGTGATGATAGTATTGATATTGATATATTTATAAATTTAGCTGAAGCTGTTTTAAATCGTGATTTACGTCACTGGAAGATGGAAGCCAGATCTACGGCTGAGATTGACACAAAATACAGCGCAATCCCTGCGGATCTTTTAGAGCCTATCCGCTTTCACATTACGAGTGGCGAGACAAACCCACTAGAATTAATATCGCAGGCAGAATTATTAGACAGGCAACAAAGAGCTGGCAACGTATCTGGCAACCCAAGATACTACGCAATGACTGCTGGCGAGTTACAAGTACATCCTGCGCCAGATGGCGTTTACGATGCAGAATTATATTACTACCAGAAAATCCCTGCATTATCTGCAAGTAATACAACGAATTGGCTTCTGGCTGAATATCCAGATGTCTACTTGTATGGAGCTTTGGTACACTCAGCCCCATATCTAAAGGAAGACGCACGCATAACGACGTGGGCGGCTTTGTATCAAAGTGCATTGGATGGCGCTAATGCCGCCAGTGATCAAACTAAATACGGCGGCTCTGGTCGTCGCATGAAAATAAGGGCATATTAAAATGAGTTTTTCAAACGATTTCGAAACAAGAGTATTGCAATACATATTCACAACAGGTTCAGTGACACGTCCTACTGCGTGGCACGTTGCATTATACACAGCCGCACCAAACGATAGTGGCGGTGGTACTGAAGTATCAGGCGGAGCATATGCGCGTCAGTCAGTTACATTCACAGTATCTGGAAACACAGCTACAAATTCTGGCGCTGTTGAGTATCCTACTGCGACTGCATCATATGGAACAGTTTCACACGTAGGTGTATTTGATGCGGCGTCTGGCGGCAACTTAATTGCATACGCGGCATTATCTGCATCTAAAGCAATTGATACTGGTGATGTGTTCCGCATCCCTGCTGGTGATTTAGACATTACTTTAGAGTAAATTAAATGACAGTTTACCGAGGTGGCTACGGCTACAGTCTATATGGCGAACATACATTCGGCTTTGATGGATCAGTCAAGGACGCCTCAGTAACAATATCGCCAGCCG